>CDZH01053779.1_pt1 | contig 19877 bp, 20 predicted proteins | sample 557721 | NCBI WGS metagenome assembly CDZH01 (sample SAMEA3182062, study PRJEB8094) | gut metagenome | biome: human; feature: gut; material: Stool; isolation source: human stools | place: Canada | collected 2013-01-14 | reverse complement strand
AAATTCATACCAATAAAATAATAAAATTAATAATATCATTTATATTATATACAATAGCATTTACCTTAGTAGAATTCACTTGTGGTCATTTATGTCATTTAATATTTGGAATAGATATGTGGAACTATACTAGTGAAAAATATAATATTGGAAAATATATATGTTTAGAATATATGCCTATATGGGGACTATATGGTCTAACAATAACATATATATTAAAACCATTTCTAGATAAAATAATAAAACAAATACCTAGAGAAGTAACCTATCTATTCATAATACTTCTTTCTCTAGATTTAATAATAACTATATTAACAAAATAAAAAGATTATAACTTAAAATCGTCATAATCATCATCATTCATATCTTTTCTATCAAAGAAAAGTTTTTCTTTATATTTACTAAAAGTAGCAATTATATTACTAGGAAATTTTTTTAATAAAGAATTATAAATAGTAATATTATCATTATAATATTCTATAGCATTATCTATTTTAATATCAATATCATCAATTTGTTTAGTTATCTTTTTAATTTCATTACTATTATCAATATCATTATATTCTGTTCTTAATTCATTAAGTTCGTTTGAAGCTCTAGTAAGAATTCTATATAATTCAAAATTACCAATCTTTCTACTTCTAAGCTTAACAATTTCTCCAAATATTTCTTTCTCACTCTTAATATTACCTTTTATAATAGGAATACTCTTATTAATTAAATCATATTTATTTCTCAAATAAGTATCAATCATACTTTCAACTTCGTTAATTCTAATAATATATTCTTGAAATTTATTATATATAGTAGCATAAAAAACAGCTATAGCACAAGCAAGAACAATAATAATAAAAATACAAATCATTAAGCCTTCCATAAACTCACATCCTAAACAAATTATATCAAAATAATATAAATTTTTCAATATCAAAAATAGATAAAGAAAAAATAATACAAATATCGTATTATTTATGTAAAGTCTTTAATAAAATTAATTGATTCATCAAAAGTAACAAAATCAAGATAAATCATAAGTATTAAGTACCATTCTCCAGTAGTAGGATTAGATACAATAATATGGTCTCTTCCTGATTGTTCAACAATTCCCTCAAAAACCCTATCTTGCCATTTCTCAGATCCAGGAACAGTAACATGAAATTTAGCTTTTTTACCTCTATTCAATCTAAGAATATTCTCAATATAAGATTGTTCTGACGTAATAGGGTTAACAGTGGTTTGCGATTGCTCATAACTTGGAACAGATTGCTGATTAGGAATAGTATTATTATTAAGTCCTACTCCTGGAAAAACCGGATTTTGATAATATCCATTATTCATAATATCACCCTTTCTATTAATATATATGAATAAATTTTTACACTATAACCAAAAAATATGTCAAGTATAAATTGGTTACTTTACAATAAAAGAAAATCTAATTATAATAAAAATGAGGTGAAATAAAGTGAAAATAAAGATAGGACTTTCTAATAGACATGTTCATTTAACTAATGAAGATGTAGAAATATTATTTGGTAAAGGATATAAATTAACTCCAAGAAATTATTTATATCAACCAGGGCAATTCGCTACTGAAGAAACAGTAACTCTAAAAACAAATAAAAATATTAAGGAACATGTTAGAATAGTAGGACCAACTAGAAGTTATACTCAAGTAGAAGTACTAGAGGAAGATAAAGAATATTTTGGGATAAATCCTCCTGTAAGAAATTCCAAAGACTTAGAAAATTCTGAATCAATGACTATAATAGGTCCAAAAGGAGAAATAACAAAAGAAAATATATGTATAATTGCTAATAGACATATCCATATTAATACTAGAGATAAAGGAAAATTAAAAGAAGACGATATTGTCACAGTAGAAGTAAACTCTACCATCTTAGATAATGTCCATATAAAAATTGATGATTCATTCAAGACAGAATTACATATCAATAAAGATGATGCAATAAAACATAATATAACAAATGAAAGTGTGGCTATATTAAAGGAGGATTAAAATGTTCTCACAAATAAAAAAAATAACCAAAATGGCAAAGAAAGAAGTAATTAATAAAGTAATTACTTCTCTTTTTATTCAAGGATTAGCCTTAGTAATACCAGTATTTTGGAGTAAAACAATAACAGAAGTAACAGATGCAAATTATAAAGTAGGATATTATTTAATAATTATAACTTTATTACTATCTTTATTCTATTACTTATGGTCTTATCTAAATCAGAAAACATGGTATACATTATATAACAAAATATATATAGAATATACCAATGCTACTATATCAGAAACCAAAAACATAAATAAAATAAACCTAGGAGAATATACCAATATACTGAATAATGATATAGATATAATATGTAATTTTTTATGTAACTTAGTAACTAGAATACTTCAAATAATAGAATTCTTTATCATATATGCCTACTTTATAAGTTTTAACTTTCCCATATTCATATCAACAGTGATAGTATCAATATTAATGTTAATAATATATATAAAGGCTGGAAGTTTAGTTCAAAAACTAAATATAAAAAGAAAATCAACACTGGATAATAAAACCATCATGTTACATAAATTATATTCTTCATTAGCTAATAAAAAGAATAATATAAATAGTATAATGAATCTATTCAATAAAGATAATAAATCATATCTAAAATATAATCATAAATATAATGTAATAATACAAGGAATAATATATTTAGTACTAGGAATAATAGAAGTATCTAGATATGCTATAATATTTTATGCTATTTACTTAGTAAGTATAGGAAATATAGAAATAGGTACAATATTATTAATATATAGTTATTATGATAAAATATTAACAAACTTCGAAGTATTAGGAACAATAACTGCTGATTACCAAAGTTTTAATGTATCATTAAATAGATTAAATAAAGTAACAATGAGAGAAGTAATTGCCAAATAAAAACAACTATGATAAAATTATAGTCGTGATGTAAATGAAAAATATATTAATAAAAATAATAAAAAAATATCAAAGTATTCCCTTTAAATCTCATGATAGTTGTAAATTTATACCAACATGTTCTAACTATATGATTGAAGCACTAGAAGAACATGGGCTAATAAAAGGTTTATTTTTAGGAACAAAAAGATTATTAAGATGTAACCCTTTTACTAATGAAAAATATACTTATGATCCAGTACCAAAGAAAAAAACAAACTATAAATAGTTTGCTTGAATATCATATGGCACGGAAACTGAACGAGTTTCCAAATTTTAATTACCAATTATTTTTATTCCTTTTTAGGAATATTTTAAATATTATTTATACTTTTTTAACTAACATTATTGTAAGTTATAGTGCATTGTTTTAATAGATTAGTATATTCTAATAAAACTAAACCATATACCTTTTTCTTTTCTACACAACTTTTAGGATTAACTTTGATAATCTTAAATAATAGGGGATCAGTATAGTAATCTTCAATGTCATAAAAATCATAAGCAGCAAATTTATATTTTGTTCTAAGTAATTCAATGTAATCTAATGCATCTTTATCATGTTTTACTTCTGTTATACTTGCTTTTAAAACACCACTACCTATAATTTTATCTATCATATTTTTTTCTTCTAAATCTAATAATTCTTTTACTTTATTTGATTTTAATTTTAAATTAACTAAATCAACTTTAATTATTTTTTTCTTACTATCTATTTTTTCTTTAATGGTAATAGTATCAATGTAATTTCCAATAAAATTACATTTTGCTTCATAAGATGTAATTTTCCATAATTCATTTAATTCATTACTATCTAATAAAGTCATTTTATCCTTTATAATTTTTTCATCAATAGCAAATCTAATTTTATGGTCTAACTTACAACTATTATATTTTTCAGCAGTTCTGCTATCAGTAATACAGCAATTGCTATTGATTATATTACTAAGTTCTAATAAATTATTTAATTCAGTTAATAAAGCATTTTCAATAAGGCTTTCTCTAACATATATTCCACAATCTTTACATTTATAGTAAAGGTAGTCATTTTTCATTTTGTTTTTAACCCCATTACAAGCCATTATTCTACCACAATGAGGACATACTAATTTTTGAATAAATAGATAGTTTTTAGACCTATAATAATTTCTACCATTTCTTGCTATCATTTCTTGGCAGTCATTATATAATTCTTTACTAATTATTTTAGGAACAATATCAACTATTTCTATGGTATCTTTATTTTCTAAACATTTCCTATATTCATATGTTCCCATATAACATTTATTATTTAAAATACAAGAAATAGAGCTATCATTCCATTTCCTATATGTTATTTTTTTCTCCCCAGTTTCTTTGTCTTCCTTAATACTTGAAATTACATTTGGATATTTTTCTTTTAACAGTTTAGATATTTGAAAATAAGTTTTACCACTTGCACATAAATCAAATATTTCTTTAACTATTTTTGCCTCATCTTTATCTATTTCCCATTCCTTTAATTTATGTTTTCCACTTACATCTAATTTATGTTTATAACCAAGTGGTGGTTTTCCTCCAAAATGTCCTTTATTAACAGCACTTTCAACGCCCACTAAAGTTCTTTCTTGGATTAACTCTCTTTCAAACTGAGCAAATATACCAAGAATTCTTGCAAACATCATACCTGCTGCCCCAGTAGTATCTATATTCTCACATAGAAATTCAATACCACAATTATATTTTTTTAATTCCTTAAAAAAATCTTCAAAATCTATAATACTACGACTTATTCTATCCATTTTAAAAGCCATAATTAAATTAAATTTACCTTTTTTCATATCCTTTAACATTTGCTGATAGGCAGGTCTGTTTTCAGCAGACTTGCCACTTATACCAGCATCTGTATATACCTTATAAACTTCATAGTCATTAGAAACACATCTTGCTTTTAATCTTTTTTGTTGTTCCTCTAAACTATGCCCTTCACGTGCTTGGTCAGTTGTACTAACTCTAGTATATATTGCTACCATTTTTTTATCATTTTTCATTCTTTAGCACCTCATTCTTTTTCATTTCTTCAAATATATCTGATAATTTTCTTTGCTTCAAAGTAGTTTTTTCTTTTTTTTCTTGTTCTTCTTTACTTGACTTGATTTTTCCAAATCCTATTATTTCCTTAAAAAATACATAAACATCTGTATTTGTTCCTAAATAATTACCATTTGTATCAAATGTTGGTTGCAAATCAAATCTTGTTCTTTCATCTTCCAATAATTCTACCCAATTATATGGCTTATCACTCTTTGGGTTTTTAACTTCAACATTATTAAATAACGGATAACAAGTTGCTTTTCTTTTTTGGCTTTTAGGTTCATTATGTTTTTTTATTTCTGCCTCATCATCTCTTGGCAATAAAAATAGTCTTTTATCTAATGGCTTATAAATATATGAGAATTCTAATTGTAATTCATAGTAGTATTCATTTAATTTATATACCAATTTATATAGTTCATCATTTTTTGGTAAAGTATCAAAACTATAAGAAAGTACAATATTAAATTCCTTTGTATCAATATCTTTAATCATTTGATAAAACATAGGTTTATTAACATTATCAACTTCTATGTACTCCTTTACTATATCTATTCCAAGATGTTTGCAATATTTTTTTAATCTTTTTTGTTGTTCTTCTATTGTCATTAAGCAATCTTCTGATTTACTACAATATATAGCAACATCATTTTTTCTAAATACATTCATAATTTCCTCCTTTCGCTTTCCTAATGATATTCTTTCTTTTTTGTGCAATATTGTATTTCATAAATCTCCTCCCATCTAACTTTTATGGCAATGAAAAAAACGCCATAAAGCATATACATTTACACATTTATTTGCGTTTTTTTGCTTTTTTGGCGTTTTTGTTTTTACTTTATTTGCGTTTTTGCTTAAATCGTTTTAAATAATAAAACTCCTTGTATATATTTATAACAAATAATTTAGTAAATGTAAATACTTTTAAAAAAATTTCTTTAAAACTTTAACATATTGTAAAAAGTATTAGGTTTAAGTCCTAATAATTCCATTGCTTCTTTAGTTTTTATTTCATTATTTTTCCATTTTAAAACCACATCATCAAAATTGAGTGGTTTTTCTATTTTGGGTCTACCAAATTTTACACCATTATTTTTAGCAACTGATATACCTTCTTTTTGTCTTTGTTTTATAAATGTTCTTTCTTGCTCTGCAACATATCCTAAGATTTGTAATACTAAATCACTAATAAAGGTACCTAATAAATCTTTATTTTTCCTTGTATCTAATAATGGCATATCAATAACAACTATATCTACTTTAATATTTTTAGTTATATCTTTCCATTCGTTAACAATCATTTCATAATTGCGACCTAATCTATCAATCGACTTTATAACTAATAAATCATTTTCTCTCAGTATATGTTTTAAAGTATTATATTGCTCTCTATTAAAATCTTTACCACTTTGTTTATCAATATAAATATCTCTTTCTTCTATACCATATTCTTTAAATGCTACTAATTGTCTTTCTACATTTTGCTCCTTACTGCTAACCCTAGCATAACCAAATGTTTTACTTTTCATATCAAACTACCTCGCTAAATATCTTTTACATTCTTCATATAATTCACATCTAATATTTTCACTAAAACTATTTAATGTCGTATTTATTCCTTGTTCTTTTAGATTATATATAAAATCTATAAAAGCAATAGAATAGGGAAATTGTTCTTTACTTTCTTCAATTCCAACAATTAAGACTTCTTTAAAATCTTCGCAAATATTAGCAAAAACATTCCTTGTAATATCATCTTTCATTTTATGACACCTCCTTACCATAAAATATATAATATATGACTTTTACAAAAGATACGAGCCCTTTCTTTGAAAAAGTGGTATAACTTTATAAATATTTAAAAAGTAAGAATATGACTTTTAACAATATAAAAAAGACCTAAATTTTATTAAAATCTAAGTCTTTATAAACCTACACATTTTTAAATATATAGGATTTTAATATTAAATTGGTGTAGGCCGAGGATTTGCACCTCACTGCGGTCTATACACATACTCGATACGGTAATAAGGACAATAACTAGGTTTACCTACATAATCATCGCAGTTTACTACACCTTCATTATTTGTCATAATTAACCTCTCCTTTATAATAAATGTTATTATTAAAATAAGCATTGAACTTGAAATAGGCATAATTAAGGTCCATATTGCAACTAATGTATCAAGTAATGTAAGCAAATTATAAAATGGAGATAAGGGGATTCGAACCCCCATCTTTAATTTTGGAGATTATTATTCTACCATTAAACTATATCCCCATAAAATTATTATACAACATAAATATATTTTTTTCAATTTTTGGGTGGTAAACCAAAAAAATTATTCTCACTTAACAATGGTAATGAAAGAAAATTTATGCTATTTTTTTTACAACTGAGTGCTCTTACTAAAACAAATATAGGAACTATAAAACCAATTTCGCTTAATCTTAATTGTTTTAAAGAAAAGTTATAAAATACAAGTAAAATTGTAAAAATTAAATACATAAAGCCATATATACAAAAATCATATTGGTTTTCCACACTTTTTATTCTCAACAAATCATATAAGAAGTAAATCAATAATATAAAATATGAAAAATAATATGAAAAGTCAAAACTTTTGCCAGTAAATCTTTTTAAAAAAATCATTACAACCAGATATATTATATTAAATAACCATATATAATTAAATATTTTAAATATCTTACTGTTTTTCTTTTTTTTCCTAACACATTTTTCACTTATATTATCATTGTCATAAATTCTTATGACTTCTGGGAAAATCTCATCTATTTTCTTTTTTAATTCTTTTAATGATAAATTATTGTTTTCTTTTAGCAGTTTATTTAATAAAATTTGATTATTCTGGTAAGTTTTACTCTTAATAAGACTATAATTATACAATTTAAAGAAGTCATAATCACTAATTTTTATATATGCTTTATTTTTTTTATAAAAATCATCATAATTAACAAAGTGTTTAAAAACTATAAATATTATAGAAAATATAGGAATAATAATTAAAGATATTAAAATATTTTTCCAATTACTAAATTCATTAAATTCTAACATAGATACCACTTGCTGAAAAGCTAATAATAAAATAGGAAAACTTACATCCATTATTGCTCTTGGTGTAGTTTTATCACTATCTGCCAACAAATTTAAATTAACTGAAATATAGGATTGAAATAATAAATAAATTGACATTAACAATATCAAAAAACTTATATTATCTTCAAAATATACTAATATAAATAAATAATACAATATAAACAAAATCAACAATATAATTCCAGGAGGAGTTTTAATAACATTTACTAAGGGCTTAACAAGTCCAATTATACTTTTTCTAACGGTTTTATTTATAACCATTAGTAAGATTATTCCAAATATTAAAAGCACAAGCACACTATAATCTTTGAAATCTAACATGTCCAATAAAACATATAAGTAATGTATCAATCCTCTATATAAATAATTTATAACATCGAACACATTACCACCTCATCAATATTATACTATAAAAACTTATGTTCTTATAGTAAATTACAATATATTTCCTTTATTTCCTCATTAGGTAATACTAATGTAAAACTAATATCATACTTATTAACTAATTCTTTTAATCCAATTACAATATCTTTTTCTATATCAATATGTTTATAACCATGTATGCCCGTACCTATACTAACAGATACTATATTTTTATAACCTTTTTCCACCACACACTTCCTATTTATTAGTTAATACTTCATAGTATCCACTACATAAATCTAATAAATAATCTTTTCTTTTAATATCTTTTAACCATTTATTATTTATTTTATTATAATAACTACCACTTAATCCACCAACTAATGCCCCAATGGTATCAACATCATCTCCTAAATTTATGGCTTTGATAATACTTTCATTATAATTATTGCTATTCATAAAGCACCATATAACTGCTTCTAATGTATTTAATACATAACCAGAACTATTTATATTATCTATATCTAATAAACTAATATCATTATCTAATAATCTACCATAATTATTTATAGTTTCATTATCAAAATACTTATTGTAATTATATTTTCTAATACCTTTATAAATCTTTTCTTTTTCTTCGCCGTTTAATATTCCTATAACAAATAATACATAAATATAGCAACCCAATATGCTAATACTATGCCTATGTGTCATTGAACTAATATCTTTAACTAATTTATAAATTTCTTCTTCTTTCAGCTTTTTATAATAACAATAATAAGCAATAGGCAATATTCTCATTAGACTTCCATTTCCATTATCTTTTATATCATCTATACCACACATTAAAGGGTCTTTATACATTATAAATTCTTCTCTATAATAATAATTCCTTAATGCTTTTAATGTTGTTCCACCAACACCGAATGTTTTGTTATTAGATGTAAACTTTCCTTTTTCAATCCATAATATAAATTTATTCATAATATCTTTATAATTTATGTTTCCTTTATTGTCTATAATAGATTGCATAGTTGCTATAACCATACTACTATCATCTGACCAACTGCCTTTTGGCATATTATGACTACCATATTCTAACATATCAATTACTTTTTCTTCTCTTCTTTTTGTAAATTCTAATGGAACGCCCATAGCATCCCCTATAATAAAACCTATTATTCCATTTTTTAATCTATTAAAATCAGACATCTATACCACCTAACCATATTATATAATAAAATCTATCATTATACTTAATCTTACTTTATTTACTATTTATTCCTCGCAAATTTTACTAAAAAAGGTAATCTAATATAATCTATACTAAATTACCTTAACTACCTTAAAATTACTATAATGCCTTAATTTCAATATTACTCAAACTTATTTAATACATTACCATTTCTATAATAATCTTTATCGGCATACCTAATACATATAACATTATTATTGCTATCTAAATATATAATTATATTTTCGCTATCTTTTGCTTTAATTCTATACCCCTTAGAACCTGCACCCTCAAAGCCATCTAATCCATCACTATCTGCTTTAATTTTATCAAAATCTTCCAAGCCAACATCTTTTAATATACTATATACATCCTTAGCACTTTCTTCACTTATATTCATTTCATTTTTTATCTTTGTCTCATAATATGAAGAATGGTCGCCACCACCTGCTGTCATAGCAATAACTATCATTAAAACTAAAAAGCCAACAAAGAAACCAACTATTATTTTAATTGCCTTTAATTCTTTTTTTCCTCTTACTAATTTACCACAATTAGGACACTTTAAATCTGTAAAGTTAATATCATTATTACAATAAGGGCACTTTAATTCTTGCTTAGACATTTCTATTGCTTTATTAACACCTTTTAAAAAGTTTTTATCAATAACTCCCTCATTAGCATATAAACTAATAACCTTATCTTCGCCATTACTTTTATAATTTATAATTAAATAATCTATATTTTGAACGACTTGCTTTTTTTGTAAACCACTTAAACCACCTAATATTAAACCAGCACCACCAAATAAAACATTACCAACAATACCTCTTGCTATAACATTTTTATCTTTTTCTATTAACTCTTTATCACTTATTATAGCAATATTACTAATATCTTTTAAACTAATAATATGAATAGGGGAATTCTTAACATCACATATTTGCAAGTTATAATTAGTTAATCTAACTTTGCAACTTGCTCCCTCTCTAACACTCAACCCCTCATAATGCTTGACCTCTCTATTAAAGCCATACAACAATTTTTCTTTCATTATACACCTCACTCTATACATAATTATATAATATTTTGACAAAATATACAATATCAATTATATAAATATAACTAATATTGCTATAACTGACTTCTAATATCTTTAAAATTATATATAGAGGAGGATAAGATTATGGAGAACAATTTAAAACAAATTCGTAATAGTAAAAACTTATTACAAACCAAAGTTGCTATGGATTTAAATATTACCCAAGAAACTATATCTTCTTACGAAACTGGTAGAGTATTTCCAAGTTCTGATATGCTTATTAAATTAGCAAACTATTACAATACATCTATTGACTATCTATTATGTAGAACTAAATACGATATGCCAATTGATAATATTAAGCCTAATAATATTTCTGATACCGATTTTATACTACTAAATAAAATCAATAAACTATCTACTATAAATAAAGCAAAAGTTGAAGCATATATAGATGGCTTAAACGATAACTAATACTTAATGCTATATATCAATTACCATATAGCATTTTTATTTTACCTTTATTTATACTATCTAACTATTTAAACAATACTATAACAATATTAACTTATAATACCCTTATATTATCTTTATCTATTCCTTTTTATCTAATAAATAATACTTTATACTATATCAATATAATATCATTATAATATTATTAACATATTTATTATATGAGAGTCATTACTACCACTAATATTTTAATAATTTCCTTTAAAATATACTATATTCTTCCTCTTTCTCTCGGCGTAAACTATAATTTTCCTGTACTTTATTCCTTTTTTCTATTATTTCATAATTTTCTGCTATCTTAATTAACTGTGCCTCTTTCATATACTTATCTATAATTTTTTTATCTTGTTCTTTGGTTATATTCCAATAAAAATCACATATATCGTAATATTTATCTTCTAATGCTAATCTTTTTTCATTGCCATAAGTTCTAGCATATCTTCTTGATGTCATCATTTTCATATAGGCATTATATAAATCTTTTAGACTATAACCCTTAGGTATAACTACCTCATTACCTTTATTATAAGTACAAAATAATATTTCTTCTGCTTGATTTATAAAATATTCTGCCTTTTTAATATTGGTGTTCTTTTTATATGTTTTCTTATCATATAACTTAGTTATATCAATATTATTCTTTTTCTTGCCACCATACCAACATTTATCTATATATTTTTTAATTTCTTCTCTAAAAGCATAAGAAGGCTTAGATACTAATAATATATGTAAATGCCATTCTACATCTATATTACCTCTATGCAGGTATATTTCCTTTATCTTTCTAGGACGACCAACCTTATTATTATGTTCGTAATGAATATATGTGCTATTACCATCAGTATTACTAATACATACCATTGCTGTTGCCGACCATTCTTTCTTATTACATATATATCTTATTTTTTCTATTATTCTTTTAGCATATCTTCTTGCTTCTTCCTTATCTTTAAATTTAATATCTATATCAAAACTAGACATACCTAATTTACTTTTACTCATTATAGGCACCCCTCATAGTATCTAATATTAAATTTAATTTTTTCATATCTATTTGCATTGTCCTATTATATAAGAACATATTATCTTCATCAAAATATATTACTATTATTTTTTTACCATTTAATTCTATTAAAAACTTATGAGGTTCAATAAAGCTAACATTAACTTTATCTACATTTAATATTCTTCCACGCGTAAACTCATATTTTGCACTATGAAAATCACAAGCAATTCTTATTTTTCTTTCAAATTTTTCATTTCTTTTTAAATCAACATAATCTTTTATCATATTTTCCTCCAATTTTATGGCAAACTAAAACACGGAAGAAACTTACGTTTTTCCGTGCTTTTATATATGTTTTCTCCATATTTTTGGAGTTTATTTACATCTGGCAGGGGATGAGAGAATCGAACTCCCAACAGTGGTTTTGGAGACCATTATTATACCATTTAACTAATCCCCTAATAATTGGTACAACTAAATGATATCATAATTTAAAACATTTGTAAACAAAAATAATAAAAAAAATATAAATAGTTAAGAGCTATTTATATTCAATATTAATCATTTTAGCATGTACTGCAACTCTTTTAGTACCAGTATTATCACAAGTAGATAAAGTAAGAATTTTATCATTTTCACTGACATCAATACCAAAGTTATATATACTTCTACTTTTTAGAGTAGATAAAAATTTACTATAAGGTTCAGATTTAAAATTAGTTTTTAAATAATAAGTTTGTGGTTCAACAGTATATATAGAAAAAACTTTCCAAACACTATTTGAAGTAGGAGTAGATATTTTAATATAATAATTACTACTATTACTTAGATAGCCATTATATAACATGTTAGGAATAGAACCAAACATTGTTTTATTATTCATATTATGTCCATATATAATAGTATTTTTACCGAAGTCTTTAAAATTAACACGATAATCAGCAAAAATCCATCCCCCCTGATTAGCAGTCTTATTAAAGGCATGTGATAAGTAATAGTTATTATCAGATGCTTGTACAACTGGATAATTAACTTTTGTACCTTCAACTTTAATCCAGCCAACAGTGTCAGGGTTCTTTTTTAAAAGTTCATTAAAGTCAACATTCATAAAAGGAACATTCATATAATCCCAATAGTCATTTGGATAATAAACATTAGTGTTATTATTGTTTGTTTCTTCAGTATTAGGAGTCTCTGGCTCAGTAGGCTGAGTTTGTTCTTCTTTTTTAGTTTCTTTTTCAATCATTTCGGTAGAATTAATTATTTGTTCAGATAAATATTTGATTTTTAATCCTTGTACATACCATCTGCTAAATAAAAATACACAAATTAAATATACACTAAGTGAAGTACCAATAATTGCCCAAGATAACTTTTTGTTTTCGCTATTCTTAATAGTGGCTCTTTTTTTCTTACTAAATATAAATGATATTCCAATTATAAAATACTTAGGAATAAATATAACTATATTAAAAAGACCAATCAAAAAGTATTTAATAAATTTAATAGTACATAGAAAGATAGATTTAATGCCTGATATAAAATAACTAAAAAAAGCCATAATTATCTCTCCTTCCTATTCTTTAACATAATTATAACACATAAAACTAAAAAAATATATTATTATTGTAATTATAATGAAAATATTGTATAATACATTTGAAACGAGGTTATATAAATATGAATGATATAAAGGTAGGAGATAGACTAGAAATACATTGTTACAAACATAATGGAAAATTACATAGGCAGTGGGATGAAGCAGTAGTACTAGAAATAAAAGACGACTATATTGTTTTTGGCAATAATAAAACAACAGTAGTAGATTCAGATGGAAGAGTATGGAAAACAAAGGAACCGGCAATAATGTTCTTTTATAAAGATAGATGGTTCAATATAATAGGACAATTAAAAGATTATGGAATATATTTTTACTGTAACATAGCAACACCATATATAATTGATGAAAAAGTAATAAAATACATAGACTATGATTTAGATTTAAGAGTTTTCCCTAATGGAAGTTTTAAAATACTAGATCGAATGGAATATCGTTATCACAAAAAGCAAATGCATTATTCCAGCAGATTAGATTTTATATTAAAATATGAATTGGGTAATCTAATTGACATGGTAAGAACTAAAGAAGCACCATTTAATAAAAAAACAATAGAGATGTATCACCAAAAGTATGTTGAATTGGTAGAAAATAATAGAGAATAACAATAAATGAGATTAATATTTAAACTTGCGATCAAAAAAATTCAAAAAAATTCAAAAAAGACTTTACAAGTTGGTAATTAAGTGATAAGATATTATCTGTCGATGCGAAAGAGTGTCGAAGTTGTATCTTTGAAAGAAAATTGGAAACATTTTAATAGTCAATGCATAATATAATATGTATATATAAGACTGGTTAAATTGTTTTTTTATTTTACTTTTTACTTGCTTTACTTAAATTAAGTAAAAAAAGAAAAAAAGTAAAAAAAACAGTTGACAATGTCGAATATATTTGATATATTATTAATGCACTTGTGAAAAAGATGCAAAAGAGATTGTTCTTTGAAAACTGAGCAAAATGTCAATTTGAGTAGCTAGGAATTAAAACTATGAATAAATAATTAAAATATATTTTTATTGAGAGTTTGATCCTGGCTCAGGATGAACGCTGGCGGCATGCCTAAGACATGCAAGTCGAACGAGATGGCCCAGTGAAGGTTGAGTGCTTGCACAAGACTGAATCTGGATTCCCATCTAGTGGCAGACGGGTGAGTAACACGTGGGTGACCTACCTTTTCGTTGGGGATAACAGTTGGAAACGATTGCTAATACCGAATAAAATGTAAGAGTCAATTTTACATTGAAAGGAGCCTTTAAAGCTTCGCGATTAGATGGGCCTGCGGCGTATTAACTAGTTGGTGAGGTAATGGCTTACCAAGGTGACGATGCGTAGCCGAACTGAGAGGTTGATCGGCCACATTGGGACTGAGACACGGCCCAAACTCCTACGGGAGACAGCAGTTAGGAATATTCGTCAATGGAGGAAACTCTGAACGAGCAATGCCGCGTGAGTGATGAAGGTCTTATAGATTGTAAAACTCTGTTGTATGGAAAAAACGGCTAGGTTAGGAAATGAACTTAGTGTGATGGTACCATACCAGAAAGCCCCGGCTAACTACGTGCCAGCAGCCGCGGTAATACGTAGGGGGCGAGCGTTATCCGGATTTATTGGGCGTAAAGCGTGTGTAGGCGGTTTATTAAGTTTAAGATTAAAGCCCGGGGCTCAACTCCGGTAAGTCTTAAAAACTGGTAGACTTGAGTACGGTAGAGGCAAACGGAATTTCTAGTGTAGCGGTGAAATGCGTAGATATTAGAAGGAACACCAGTGGCGAAAGCGGTTTGCTGGGCCGTTACTGACGCTGAGGCACGAAAGCGTGGGGAGCAAATAGGATTAGATACCCTAGTAGTCCACGCCGTAAACGATGAGTACTAAGTGTTGGGGTTACCCAGTGCTGAAGCTAACGTATTAAGTACTCCGCCTGAGTAGTACGGTCGCAAGGCTGAAACTCAAAGGAATTGACGGGCACCCGCACAAGCGGTGGAGCATGCTGTTTAATTCGAAGATACGCGAAGAACCTTACCTAGACTTGACATCCCTGGCAAAGCTATAGAAATATAGTGGAGGTTACCCAGGTGACAGGTGGTGCATGGTTGTCGTCAGCTCGTGTCGTGAGATGTTCGGTTAAGTCCGCTAACGAGCGCAACCCTTATCCTTAGTTGCTAACATTAAGTTGAGAACCCTAAGGAGACTGCCGGTGACAAACCGGAGGAAGGTGGGGATGACGTCAAATCATCATGCCCCTTACGTCTAGGGCTACAGGCGTGCTATAATGGCCGATACAATAAGAAGCAATACTGTGAAGTGGAGCAAATCTGTAAAGTCGGTCTCAGTTCGGATTGAAGTCTGCAACTCGACTTCATGAAGCTAGAATCGCTAGTAATCCCAAATCAGAATGTTGGGGTGAATACGTTCCCGGGTGTTGTACACACCGCCCGTCATGCCATGAAAGTTTGTAATACCCGAATGTGGTAGCCTAACCTTTTAGGAGGGGGCCATTTAAGGTAGGACAAGTGATTGGGGTAAAGTCGTAACAAGGTATCCCTACGAGAACGTGGGGATGGATCACCTCCTTTCTATGGAGAAATAGAAAAACCGAAAAACTAGCTACTTGTATATTTTGCTTAGTTTTGAGAGAATAACTCTCTCATAATAGTTCTTTGAAAACTTGATAATGTGGTAGTCTTATTGTAGTCGCAATAAGACGATTAAGATTTTTATTATAGAATCTCAATCAAATTAGGATAATAATTTTAATGGTGATTAAATTTGTAAGGGCGTATGGTGGATGCCTTGGCATTAGAAGCTGATGAAGGACGTGACTAACTACGATATGCTTCGGGGAGATGTACGTAATCTTTGATCCGGAGATTTCCGAATGGGGGAACCCACTAGTGGTAATGCACTAGTATCACATAATGAATATATAGTTATGTAGAAAGCAACCCAGTGAACTGAAACATCTTAGTAACTGGAGGAACAGAAAGAAAAATCGATTTCCTTAGTAGTGGCGAGCGAAACGGAAAGAGCCCAAACCGACTTTAGAGTCGGGGTTGTAGGACCTCTCTATAAGAGTTACAAATTCATAACATAGTTGAACTTTTCTGGAAAGTTAGACGAAACAAGGTGACAGTCCTGTAAACGAAATGTTATGAACTCTTTGAGGTATCCTGAGTACAACGAGACACGAGAAATCTTGTTGGAATCTGCGGGGACCATCCCGTAAGGCTAAATACTCTCTAATGACCGATAGTGAACAAGTACCGTGAGGGAAAGGTGAAAAGAACCCCGGGAGGGGAGTGAAATAGAAACTGAAACCGTATGCTTACAAAAAGTTCGAGCACATTAATGTGTGAGAGCGTGCCTTTTGCAGAATGAACCGGCGAGTTATTGTATTATGCAAGGTTAAGTCGAACAGATGGAGCCGAAGCGAAAGCGAGTCTGAATAGGGCGCTTAAGTATGATGCAATAGACCCGAAACCGAGTGATCTAGCCATGAGCAGGTTGAAGTTGGGGTAAGACCCAATGGAGGACCGAACCGATATGCCCGGAAACGCGTACGGATGACTTGTGGTTAGCGGAGAAATTCCAAACGAACTCGGAGATAGCTGGTTCTCCCCGAAATAGGTTTAGGCCTAGCCTTGATTGAATCTGCCCGGAGGTAGAGCACTGAATGTGCGATGGCGTCGTCTAGATGTACTGAGTACAATCAAACTCCGAATGCTGGGTAGTACTAATCAGGAGTCACTGTATGGGTGATAACGTCCATACGGGAGAGGAAAAGAATCCGGATCGCCAGCTAAGGTCCCAAAATTTGTGTTAAGTGGGAAAGGATGTAGAGTTGTCAAAACAGCTAGGAGGTTGGCTTAGAAGCAGCCACCCTTTAAAGAGTGCGTAATAGCTCACTAGTCGAGTGACACTGCGCCGAAGATGTACCGGGGCTAAACACAATACCGAAGCTGCGGACTTGCATGTAAGTGCAAGTGGTAGGGGAGCGTTCTAAGTGCTGAGAAGGTAGACCGTAAGGACTGCTGGAGCGCTTAGAAGTGAGAATGCCGGTGTGAGTAACGAAAATTGGGTGAGAATCCCATTCACCGTTTGACTAAGGGTTCCTGGGTAAAGTTCGTCTTCCCAGGGTAAGTCAGGACCTAAGATGAGGCTGAAAAGCGTAGTCGATGGACAACAGGTTGATATTCCTGTACCACCTATATGACTGAAGGAGTGACGGAGAAAGCTAGTGAGAGCCAGTTAATGGATTCTGGTCTAAGTGCGTAGGCTAGTATGTTGGCAAATCCGCAATACTATAACAGCTGAAACATGATGGGGAAGAGAGTCTTCGGACAATCGAACTTTCATGATGCTATGCTTCCAAGAAAAGCTTCTAGGGTTAATCGTATAGGTGCCTGTACCGACAACCGACACAGGTGGTCAAGGAGAGTATCCTAAGGTGAGCGAGAGAACTATGGTTAAGGAACTCGGCAAAATGACCCCGTAACTTCGGGAGAAGGGGTGGTCTAGCGATAGACCCGCAGTGAATAGGCCCAGGCAACTGTTTACCAAAAACACAGGTCTCTGCTAACACGTAAGTGGATGTATAGGGGCTGACGCCTGCCCAGTGCTGGAAGGTTAAAGAGATTAGTTAGTATGACGTAAGTCGATAATACGAAGCTTTGAACTGAAGCCCCAGTGAACGGCGGCCGTAACTATAACGGTCCTAAGGTAGCGAAATTCCTTGTCAGGTAAGTTCTGACCCGCACGAAAGGCGTAATGATCTGGGTACTGTCTCAACCATAGACTCGGTGAAATCTTAATACCTGTGAAAATGCAGGTTACCCGCGACTGGACGGAAAGACCCCGTGGAGCTTTACTGTAGCTTGATATTGGAATTCGGTAAACTATGTAGAGCATAGGTGGGAGACTATGAGATTAAGGCGCCAGCCTTAAAGGAGTCACCATTGGAATACCACCCTTAGTTTATTGGATTTCTAACCTAGGACCATAATCTGGTTCAGGGACAGTGTCTGGTGGGCAGTTTGACTGGGGCGGTCGCCTCCTAAAGAGTAACGGAGGCGTTCAAAGGTTCCCTCAGAATGGTTGGAAATCATTCAAAGAGCATAAAGGTATAAAGGGAGCTTGACTGCAAGACCTACAAGTCAAGCAGGTGCGAAAGCAGGACTTAGTGATCAGGCGATTCAGAATGGAATGGTCGTCGCTTAACGGATAAAAGTTACCCCGGGGATAACAGGCTGATACCACCCAATAGTTCACATAGACGGTGGTGTTTGGCACCTCGATGTCGGCTCGTCATATCCTGGAGGTGGAGTCGCTTCCAAGGGTTGGGCTGTTCGCCCATTAAAATGGCACGCGAGCTGGGTTCAGAACGTCGTGAGACAGTTCGGTCCCTATCCGTCGTGGGCGCAGGAAAATTGAGGAGAGCTATCCTTAGTACGAGAGGACCGGGATGGACCTACCTCTGGTGTATCTGTTGTCACGCCAGTGGCAGTGCAGAGTAGCTATGTAGGGAAGGGATAAACGCTGAAAGCATCTAAGCGTGAAGCCCTCTCCAAGATGAGTTTTCCCATTGTTTAACAAGTAAAATCCCAGAAAGACTAACTGGTAGATAGGCTAGAAGTGGAAGTGTAGTGATACATTGAGCGGACTAGTACTAATAGATTGAGGATTTAATCCCAAAATTATTTAATTTGATTAACCGCATTATCATGTTTTCAGAGAACTATTAAAATAAAAATTGATAAAATATATTGGTGATAATTGCGAAGTGGTTCACCTGTTCCCATACCGAACACAGAAGTTAAGCACTTCAGCGCCGAAGATAGTGATTAGTTGCTAAAATAGGTCGTTGCCAATATTTTTTTATGTCCAAATATCTCTAATTAGAGATATTTGGGCTTTTTCTTTT
>CDZH01014689.1_pt1 | contig 20353 bp, 30 predicted proteins | sample 557721 | NCBI WGS metagenome assembly CDZH01 (sample SAMEA3182062, study PRJEB8094) | gut metagenome | biome: human; feature: gut; material: Stool; isolation source: human stools | place: Canada | collected 2013-01-14 | reverse complement strand
GGCGCTGGTATGATGGATTGTAAGAAGGCTCTGAACGAGACCAATGGAGATATGGACGCAGCTGTTGAGTTCCTGAGAAAGAACGGACAGGCTAAGGCTGAGAAGAAAGCAAGCCGTATCGCAGCAGAAGGTGTTGCTCGTGCAGCTATCTCCGCAGACGGCAAGACCGCTTGCGTAATCGAAGTAAACTCCGAGACCGACTTCGTTGCAAAGAACGAGACCTTTACTTCTTTCGTAGAGGCTGTTAATGCAGCAGCACTTGCTTCCGATTTACAGGGTGGCAAGGATGGCGAAGATATCGAAGCACTGTTAGCAGTTCCTTTCGAAGGCGCAACCGTTAAGGATGTTCTGGTAGAGAAGACTGCTACCATCGGTGAGAAGCTGTCCATTCGCCGTTTCGAGAAGGTAGCCGGAGATGTAGCAGTATCCTACATCCATGGTGGCGGACGTATCGGTGTTATCGTTGCAGCTAACGGCGCATCTGATGACGCAGCAAGAGAAGCACTGACCAACATCGCTATGCAGGTAGCAGCTATGAATCCTACCTACATCAGCAGAAATGATATTTCCGCAGAAGAGCTGGCTAAGTTACAGGAGATCACTGTTGACGCAGCTCTGAACGATCCTGCATCCCTGCCTAAGCCCATTCTGAACAAGCTGATCGACAAGGCTATGAACAGTTCTGCATGGAGCGATGAGGACAAGGCTATCTACGAAGAGAAGAAGAGCAACATGAATTACCTGTTCAACTTTCTGTCCAAAGAAGCTGCAGCTGCTCTGGCTGAGCTGGCTATGGCTGACAAGGACGCTATCGTATCTGACAAGATCTTCAAGGGTCTGGCAGACGGTCGTGTATCCAAGCAGCTGAAGGAGATCTGCCTGTTAGATCAGACCTACGTTAAGGCTGAGGATGGCAAGCAGACCGTAGCTAAGTATTTGGAGAGCGTTAACAAGGCTCTGACCATCGCTAAGGTTGTTCGCTTCGAAGTTGGCGAAGGCATGGAAAAGAAGAACGAAGACTTCGCAGCAGAAGTTGCCGCTCAGATGGGAAAGTAATTCTTCGGCAACTTTTGGGTTAGATATACCTTTCAAATACTGTAATTATAAAGGTTTATGATGATATTTTATACTACATCCACATTTGAGTAAACTATCATAACTTATTGCGAATTATCGTAATTTATTACTTAATTTGCGTAAGCGTTGTGTCAAGAATTGCGTAAAAACAAAACCCGATTTCCTGCGGCGAAGTTTACGCAAAAAAGCTGATATTACAGTATTTTGTCATAATATCATCTTGATGTAATAAAAGACTCCGAGGTAAATACTTCGGAGTTTTTTGTACCCATTTTTATCTATATTTACGAAATTTTTTGACATATATAAATATAGACAGGAGGAAATAAAAATGACACTAAAAGAAATATTAGAAAATACAGAACAAGCAATTGATTCTGGAAAAGACAATCTGGAAGATTATGCATTTGATCTTATTCAAATTACCTCAAAGTCTGTTTATGATCATGATATTATCACACCGGATATTTTAAAATGTATCGATGAGTTACTTTGTACGATAAATAATTTCAAAGGAGATTATAAAAACAAATATGCCTATCTTTTTGGACAAATGGACAGTATCTTACGACTACTGAAACAAATAGGGGACTATCAGAAAGAAGATTTTACTATTCGTGATATCCTGCCACTACCAGTATCTAATGATATGATTTGCTGTTTAAATACAATAAGAGATAATAGTATCGAAGTACATAAGCTTCCGATATCCTGGCAGAATTATATTGAATGGCTGGAAAAAAGAGATTCCAAATTCTTTATAAAGAGGACTGTCGGGCAATCTGTTTACTATCATCTAAGCTCATTTGGAAAACGATTATTAGAAAAAGCGAAAGAGGAACAACAAAATGCTGTTGATGCATGAGAATACACCGGTTGCTGATGTAGTTATGCAATTAGGCCATATTATCCGTGTTACAAAAATATATAATGAAATTCTATTACCACCGGGTACTAGAAAGGCAAATCGTGGAAATCTATCTATTTTTATGGAAAACTGGCAAAAGGAAAGAGCGATTCCATTTAATAGACAATGTTTGGACCAATATACTTCCTATTTTGAAACCAGCATTTTAGAAGCTGCACAAATATTTGGAAGTTTATCTCTAACAGATCATTATTGGTTTAAAGAAGAAACAGATAATGAAAAATGGGAAGATATCTGTTTTCAGAAAAATGGATTTAGTAACCAGCTCGCAGATTACATTCTGTTAGAGAAAAAAGCAGGGAAACCTATGCCAGTTCCGGATGTAAACACAGATGGTGTGTTACAGAAAATATGGATACATACCTCAGACGGACCAGTATTATACAAATATGGTGATTTCGGAAATGACTGTAATTGTAATCTATTGTCAGCGAATGAAGTAGTTGGTTCAAGAATCGGGAATCTTATGGAAGTCCCAGTTGTGCAATATAAAATCGCAAGATTACCGGATGAAGATATTCCTGTATGTGCCTGCGAATCATTTGTACCGGATAGTAGTGAATTTATTACTGCTGCACAATTACAAAAAGATCATATGGGAGAACCATTTGATTTGTATACGCAGATGAGTAAAATGGGCTTCAAGGAAAATTTAGACAAAATGATTCTCTTTGACTTCCTTTTACATAATAAAGACAAACATTTAAAGAATTTTGGATTCGAAAGAGATGCAGAGAGTCTGGAGATTACAAGATTTTCTCCATTATTTGATCAGGGTTCTTGTCTTGCATTTGACGGAATATTAAATGACGCCTCCACAAAACCATTTAAAGCCTCCAGAAGCGAACAGATTGCAATGCTTGATAAAATACCTGATATACCATTACAAAGCGAAATAGAGACAATCATAGCAGATGTCTATGCAGAATTTTCAGTACCGGAAAGACAGTTACGCATCGCAAAAGAGGATTTAAAAACGACCTATCGAGAATTACAACGGATTCGCACAGAGATGTTCTATCTAAATCAAGAAGCACAGAAAGACCGCCCCGCACAGGAAAAGGACTGGAAGACGGCTCAGGTGACAGAGGAGGAAATAAAATATGAAATGTAAAATGCTGTATCATGACACCTGTGTTTGCGAATTAGAATTAGAAGTTTGTCTCTATTCCTGCCTGGTACGCCATGTTTTTCCTCTGCCAGGGGGAACTGCATTATTAAAAAATGTGGTACCGAAAGAATTTCAGGAAACAGAAGAGAGCGTTTGTAGTTATCTGACTGGGTTTCTGTCCAATAGGATACCACAACATTTGTTAGAATTATCCGATGCAGAAATATTGGAAAAATTAAATCTGACCCATCATGCCCATCAGTTTGGACGTATGCAATCATATTTATTTATTCCTGCATTTATGGAACATCTAAATATGGAAGATGGCTATTTAATATATCCCACACAAATAGAGTATTTGTATTTTGTGGATCAGGATCAAAGATTTGATAGGGTATATCGAATCGAAAACAAATAAGGAGAATAATTATGCCTGAATATTTACAAAAAGTGATTGATGATATTTATCAGGATTTTGAATTAGATAGAGTCACAGCATATCGACATATTGAATTACAAAATGCTGTGATAAGATATTTGCAGGAAAATCAGGAAATGACGGAATTTCCGGAAGATCTGAAAAAATTAAAAGACTTTTTAGATGCAAACCTTTTAAATAAAAATGACAGTAAAAATACGATTTATTATAAAGATCGATTAGATAGTGTTTTGCATAGTGCTGAATTTGCATTACAGATTCGACAAAATCAATTTGACCATGAAAACGAAATATAGGAGAAAGTAATTAAAAAATAAAATTACAGATATCTATAATCCATGTAAATGGAATAATAACGATAATAGATAAATCAAAGTGAAAAATATAAAGACAAGAAATATTTTTTAAAAAAAATGAAAATATTTTTCTATTTTTTGATATTTTTACGGTTTTTTTTGACATAAGTATATGTAACAAAAAAGGCTATAAAGAATCTTCCTTCTAATTACAAATAGTAGATAAAATGGTTGACAGATTCTTTTCTTTCCTTTTGTGTTCATAAGTAACTTAAGGCTATGATATTAGTTCCTTCCATTCTTAAAAGCATAAATTGTTTTGGTTCACTAATATCAATTACATTAAGGAGATTATGATATGTTAAATGAAATCGTATTACGCAGAAGAAATAAACTGACCATTTCTAATGGGGAAGCAACTCAGCCCAATATTCCCTTTATTTCCACCATGTTAAAGAACATCGAAAATCTCGGATATACTTTTTCCGCAGATGTAATTGATGTGCTGAAAACTTTACCTGAAAAGAGTCTGGAAGACTTTTATCTGGAATTAGTTCCTATGCTCAAAAAAATGGTGGGAGCTGATGTGACGTATCATCCGATGTATCCCAACTTCCCGATGTCTGTTATGGAGAAAGAGGAAGCGGAACTTTATTTGAATGCAATCATTCATTATATTTCCGGTGGCACTTTATATCCAGCAGAAAAGAAGAGTGAGAGACTGCCTTTGTTCGAGGATGGAAATGTAAAGGTATTGCATCTGGCAGCAGAGGATGAATTACAGGATATCTTTACCCTGTTGTGCGCCTCCAAGACTTCTATTTCTGACAGTGATAAAGCAGATTTAAAGTGGATTATAGAATATGGGAATGTTACTATGCCTGATGAGATTCCCTTAAAGGAGAACGTTGCAGTTATCTGCAAGGTTTATTTAGAGAACACTACAATTTCCACTGCACGGGATATCCAGAAGTATTTTAAGACATCTACTGATGTGTTGCGTCTGATTACCGCCATGTCTGATGGTGATGTAAGTCTGTCAGCCAACTGTAAATTCCGTAGTTTTAAGCGTAAAGAGAGACGTATCTTTATGGAACTGCTGGAGAACTGCGGCAATCTGGAAGAAGATATGCTGCGGTATAAGAATCGTTGGCTGAGAGTAGGAGAAAGACTGCATCCTGCTGAATATAGCAAGGAACAATTCCCGAAAACTACTAAAGCATTCCAGAAACTGCGCGATGGTGAGAAGATTGAAACCTTTGGTGGTAAAGTAAATAAAGCTATGGATGCAGAGAACTATGAAGCTGCACTTGCTTTATTAAAGAAAAGACCGGGTGAACTGGCTAGAAAGTTAGATTACCTGTTAAGAACTGCAAAGACTCCGAATATGGTAGTAAATACCTTTAAGGATATTGCAGGTGATGTCTCCACCCCTGTACTTTTGCAGGTAAAGGAACATTTTGCACATAGAAACGAGGAGAATGAGAACAGAGTCTTTTTCCCCAAGGGAAATCTGTCCAGATGTCATTCCATTAAGAATACTCTTCCGGAAATCAAAGAGTCTTATTGTAATGCGATTGTATCTATTTGCGAGAATGCTCTGATTGAGTCTTATCGTAAGAAAGATTTTATGGGCAAAGTCTATCTTTCTCCCGAATTTAAGAATTACCTTGTACCTTTTTCTCAGAGAAGTGCAAGTAAGTCTTTAAAAACCATTGTTCGTGGATCCAGACTGCATATTGCTGAGGATATTAAGACGTTGCGTGCATTCATTTGGTGGACGAATACAAACAATGAAAATGATATCTGGGATGAGTATCGTGTAGATATTGACTTGTCTGCTGCCATTTTTGATGAAAATTGGAATTATATGGAACACATTTCCTATACCAATTTAAGAAGCAGAAAGTATCAGGCTTGTCATTCCGGCGATATTACAAATGGTGGTCCCGTAAATGGGGATGGTGTAAGCGAATTCCTGGATGTAGATATTGACTCCGTAGTAAAATATGGGGCAAGATATGTCGTATATCAGGTATATAGCTTTACAAATCAGACTTTCAAGGATTTACCGCATGCAATGTTTGGCTGGATGGGAAGAGAGTCTGCTGGCAGTGGAGAGATTTATGAGCCTAAGACCGTAGAACAGAAAATGGACCTCACCGCAAACAGTACGATTGCCATCCCTGTAATCTTTGACTGTGTAAACAGAGAGATTATTTGGTGTGACATGAATCAGACCTTAGATAGTGTCAGATGTAACCACTTTGGAAACAATCTGGAAAGTAACTTAAGCGGTGTAGCTGCTACCTGCTATGGTGTGGTTAATATCCGGAAGCCAAATCTTTACGATTTGATCAGCTTGCATATTAAGGCGAGAGGTATTCCTGTCGATACAAAAGAAGAGGCAGACGTCATCTTTGATGTAAACGATGGTATTACTCCGTTTGATACTGAAATATTTATGGGCGAATACCTGTAAATATCTCTGTAATTAAGACATGATATAATTTACGGCTATATCTGCAGTTCCTTCTATGTTGATCACCCCCCATAAGGTAAATACACTGCAGATGCTTTCCGTATTTATAAAACATATAAGGCTATGTTGACAGTTCCTTCTATCATTCAAGTATGTCACACTAACAATGTTGCCACTGTCAATTCTTTCCTTAAATACAAAATACATAAGGCTATATGAAATCTTCCTTCTAATTCTAACAATATAGGCTATATATCAAATGCGGTATATGAGCCTATACTACTAAAAGCTTCAGATTTCATTTTTTCCTTATAATAAATCCGTAAGAGTATACTACTTTTACGGACTTTTTTTACATATATCATCAAAAAGGAGGATATCAAATGTTTGTAGATATTAGTTATTCTTGGGGAGATAGAGAAACCCCAATAGAGATTCCTGCAAATAAAAACAACTGGGATTATATGCTGGAATTAGCTATAAGAGAAATGAAAGAAGAATGTCGCACGCATTGTGGCGAAGGTATGGCATCCATTATTCCCACAGAAGATGGAATCGAATTGCATTATATGGATGGAAGTGTATGTCAGTATGAATTGGTAGAAAATATAAAAGAATTGGATACTGAGAATACACGAGAGTGAAAATAATAAAAACTGTAAAATTCTTCGGAGTTTTACGGTTTTTTTATACATATAAGAATAGATGATAAATTTCAATTGTTATAGGGCTTACATTATTTAAACACCTAATAAAAAGATAAAGAGGTTAAAATCATAATGAAAAGAAAACTAAAAATTGTGGTATTTCTTGTATTATCAATAATTTGTGCATTTTGTGCAGCTTTAATGATTATGCAACATGAATATACTCTTGCAGTAATGGATTCTTTTGCATGTGCTTTAGACATATATATTGTATGGTCACATTGTAATTCAAATGAATAAGGAGATTACAAATGAAAAATCTTACAATTATAAACGCACTAGCTTATGCAAACAAATATTATGATGAAAAAGGATTACGTCATGCTTTACGAGTAGCAGATTACGTTGGACAGGATGATTTAATCGTCGCAAAATATAAAAATGATGCAGTTGTTCTGGCAATTATGCATGATTTGATCGAAGACACAAAATTCATGGATGAGAACCAAGACATCTTATCGGATGATATTATGTATGCTTTGGATCTGCTGACGAAACCTGCGGATATGAATTATGATGACTATTGTAAACGAATTCGTTCGGCTGCTGGGGATAAGGTTTTTGGATATTTAGCATATCGTGTAAAGATTGCAGATATGAAAGATCACTTAATGCAGACAGAAACATTAACAGAAAAACTGAAAGCAAAATATCTGAGTGGATTGAGATATCTATTGTAAGGAGAAAAATATGAAACATATCCTTAAAATGTATCACTTTAAAAATAGCGAATTGTATGACGCCTTAAACAGTGAAGAGAGTGATAAAGTAAGAACAGAAGTAGAGAGGACTTATCAGAATTTACAAAATGGGGATATTCAGGATAATTCCCTATTCGTAAGAGTATTTCAAAACTCATTGGAAACAGAACAGGAACGCATTATTTTTGCAATGGGACGACTTGCCGGGTACCTAAGTCCTTATGAAATGGCACAAAGAGAATCTATATATATCAAAGTATTTAATGCAGGTGTAGATCTCGTTGATTTTGAAAAACTGGTTTCTGCCTTTATCAAATACACACCCATGACAGTAGATCAGTTAGCAAAAACAATTCACAAACCCTTTGATGAAACCCTGGATATGATACAAAAACTTGTAAAGGCTGATATTATATATTCCCCAGAAACAAAACCAGAACAGTATGCACACTATTTGTTAAAAAATGTTGCATGTTATGTCAATATTGAGGAACAGATGAAATATACACCGGAAGCAACTGTACAGGAAAATGGTATATCAAAAGATACTGGTGTAGACTTTTTCGAGGAGAGATAGAATGCATAAAACAAAAGCTAAAATCGGAGATAAAGTAATCATTTTACGAGATCGATGGGAAAATATCTTATTAGACCGGAATGAATTGCCTATTATCTATGGTACAGTTGTAAAAAAATATGAAAGCGAAGACATCAGCTATCATGGCAGTATTGAGACAGAAATCATTACAGTAGCCAAAGATGAAGAGGACAGTTTGCACTATAATAGGTACGCCTGGATAGACCGTCCAGAAGAATTCTATACAATGGAAGAATTCGATGAAAAATTTGGTCGTATCTTAAGAGATATTGATGATGAAATTAAAAAGTGGAATGAGAAAAAACAAAAGGTAAAGCAACTGTTCGCAGCAATAAAATACACGGAAAAGGACACAGATCATGAACGCTAGAAAACGTAAAAAATGGCAGAAAAAGCATGGAACTTATATAAATCCAAAAGAATGTTGTGACCTTCATTGGACAATGGCTGAATTTATCCTGCCAAGGCTAAAGCAGTTCAAAAAAGACACAATAGGATATCCTGGTTTTGGTGAAATGGATACAGAAGAAAAATGGGATATCGCCTTAGATAAAATGATTCAGGCATTCGAGTATATTATAGCTGGTGATGACTGGTGGCTCTACAATCCAAAATATGATTATACGAATGGATTATATGTCGAATTCGAACCACTTGAGGATGGATTAAACAATAAAGTAATTATGAAAGAAGAAGACTGGGTAGCAGAAATTCGAGAGAATCATAGAAAAGAAGAAATGAGACGTAATCAAGTAATTGAAGAAGGCTTACAGCTTTTTGCAAAATGGTATATGCATTTATGGTGGTAAATATGGATTGTAGAGAATGTATTTATGGAAAAGATGACTTTGAGAGACGCATGGCTTGTTATGACAACTATGTTGCAAAATATGGTATTCCAAACGAAATCTATGGCAATATGACAAGAGAAGATGCCGAAAAAGAAGCGTTGCAATTTATGTGGTGTGAAAAAACAGGGGGCAAAGTATACATTTTTGGAAAATGCTCCCTGACAGACAAGGATACTTCGACTCACAATAAGGAAGGAGATAATCTTATGCCTGATTTGACCGCAACAGATTATCAAAAAAAAGCTATGAGAAAGAGACGTAGAGCAAATGCGATTCATAAGTTACGAATGAAACGATGCAGCAAAGCCGGTGGAAATTATTTACCCTGTGATAAAATGCGGGAGTATGATGCCGAAAATCCGGTATATTATGAAAAATTTAGTGGCTGGAACAGGGGATCCTTAAAAAAGGTAACAAATTCCAAAATCAGGAACCATGCATTCGATTTCCAGAAAGGATCCGCTTATAAAAAAGTCCATGACAGATGGAATTATGATTAAGGTACCACCATATTTTTCTGCTATTTTGACATATATAAATATAAAAATATACATAGGAGCGAAAGAATATGGTCAACTTAAATAATATGGAATTAAATGAACTTTTGGAAAAATATCAGGGATATATGCATTATGTAGAAAACGATACTAAAGCAGAAGAATGGATGAAAGCATCTACTTATGCAAAAATGCAGGATATCCGGAGAGAACTGCAAGAAAGATTTCAAAAGTGGAAATATTGCCTGGAAGAAGAAATGGAATCTGCACTCACTTATTTATTAAGTTATTGCGAACAAAATGATTTGGATTTCGTTTCAACAACAACAGAGTTTTTACAAGAAAACAGTTGCGACATCTATGAGTTTATAGATACAAAAAACGAAAGGGATTTATAAAATGGTAAGTACGAGATAAAAATAAGTAAAAGAGATAGTGAAATACTGTCTCTTTTGTTTACATTTACGGTTTTTTTATACATAATATAGTATAAGAAAACATTAACAATTATAGATATAGAGAGGTATAAATATATGGAAAATAATAATATGAAAGTATTTGATATAGATGGTATTAAAGTAAGCATTCCTATGGATATGTATAAGGAAGCTTGCCGAGTATTTGTTTTAGAAGAAGAAACTTCAGAGGAAGAGATTAGAGGAAACTACATTTGCATTAAGCAAATGATACTTGCTGGATTCCGTGAATCTTTAGACGATTTAGGAAAAATTACATTTGAATATATAAAAAACAATCATACCGAAAAGGAAATCTCTGAAAGAGTACAATATGTAACAACAAAAGAAATCAAATTAAATGGAGGGAATTATGATTCTACCAAATAATACTTCTATACTAAGAAATATTAAAGATTCCTTCTATTATAATGGAATCGAAATATCCAAAAAAAATTTTAGTATAGAAGAATTTGCAAAAGTGTGTGATAAAATAAATGATTTTAAACATCAACTAAGAGAAGAAAAAACATTAAATGAAATACGAAAAAACCATCCTGTCATAGGCAGGATTTATTTAGAATCAAGTGATACATATTTGTTGTGTAAAATAAATAGACAAAGTATCTATTTTGGACTATATAATGAAAATACAGGAAAAATTTTTCAACTTTCCAAAGAAATATTTTATCATATACATGATGAAGATATATTTAGATTATCATTTGAATTAAATAAAATGGCAAAACTCATTTCGAAGGAAATTATTCAAACTACTACGATTAAAAATGCCACAGTTCTTTATACCTTTGAAAATTATATAGAAACAATAGAAAAATCTGGAAACAGTTTTCAAAATACCTATGAGTTGGAATTTATCAATGGATATAAAGAATATATCTTAACAGATGAAGAATTAAAAAAGTCAATCATAGAAAGATAAGAAATAAAGAATTATGAAAGAAATGAAAATATTTAATATAGATGGAACTAATTATATTCTGACAAATAAAGCACCATCATAAAGCAAAACAGCCTTTGTGCCTGCTAGGGGAAGGTCTTGACAAAATATATCATATCTGTTTTCATATCTTTTGTGAGGTGACTTTTATGGCGAAAATGACATTTTCTGAAACAGATAATCAAAAAGAAGTCTACAATATCGCAAAACTGCTAATGGATATAGTCCCAATTACATCGAATGAGAGAATTCCGGTTTTCTGTTCGCATCCATTTACGGATTTTATTTATACTCCACAAATAAACAATAATAAAATTGACAAAACATGGAATTTAACAAATCCAGAAGATTTCGAAGAATGGCGAACTGCTATTTTACAACGGTTGGAACAAAGTGAAATACGCAGCATGTTTTATATTACAAGCAAAGCATATCGTCTAACCTTTCTAAAATATGCACAACCATACCTTACTAAGCAAACTTTTTCGGAGTTATTTGGAGACATTTGGGTAACATCAGAAAATCCCAATGATGATGTAAATGTATCCTTACGAGAACTGGTCAACTGGTTTCGCAATACTGACAAAAAATTTCTTATGGATGAAAAGGATTATGCTACATGGGAGGCTCTACCGGAAACGATGGAGCTGTATAGAGGGGTAGGTATCAGTAGAAAACAATATGGATTATCATGGACTACTAATTTGGAAAAAGCAGAGTGGTTTGCACATAGATTTGATAGAGAAGGACAATATGGTTACGTCCAAAAGGCGATTGTATCAAAAAAAGATATGTTAGCATGTTTCCAAAGTAGGGAAGAAGAGGAAGTCGTAGTCGATACATTCAAAATAAAAAAGATGATAGAAAAAGTAAATAATTGAGTAATAAATCCGTAAGAGTGATGACTTTTACGGATTTTTTTTACATATATAAATGGAGGACTATAACATGCAATATGATATTCATTATGACTATAAACATATTAAAAACGAATCTATTTCCTGTATCGCAGCAATCGGTGATAAGGAAATCTGTAACTGTAAAATATATAGAAAAGCAGATCAGACAAACACTTGGGTAATACCGGCATGGTTTACAGAAGAAGGTTATAAAAATCAAGGAATAGGCACAGATATTTTAAAGCATGGATTACAGAATATGGCACAAATATTTGGACTACCGGACCATATCGAATACATTTGGAATGGATTAAACCAATATGTATACGACTGGCTGGAAAAGAATTTCGATGCTGTATGTAATTGTCCCCTGGCAGTACAAAAAACACAATCAGATGATGATTGGTCTTCGCATATTTATACTTTGGATAAAGATAAAGTATTGGAATTTGCAGGAATCGAAAAAGAAAAAGACGAGAGAGAATTATAAAATGAATCAACAAGAACAGGAATTTTTAAGAGAAAAACAAAAAATTTTGAAATCAATGCCAGATAGTGTGGCTTTTTCCAGAGAAGAAGCAAAACTCTTGGAAACAATGACAGAGGAACTGTTGGAATATAAGAGAATATGTTCCTTGTCTGAATTAAAAATGTTATGTGAAGATGCGGAAAGATATGCCGCTTTAGATGATGCCTTATTTCTTTATAGCGAAGAACGTTCCGAAAAGAATTGTCTAAAGCAAGATATTTTGGATACTCTGACAAATATTACAAAACGATATAAAAATAAAAACAAAGAAAGTGAGGAAAAACTATGAATATTAATATTGTAAAAGGAAGAGGATTATGGCGTGGAATTACAATTGAAACGAGAGAATTTGTAGAGGGCTATTATGTTTATGATTTAGCACGACGTAGAAGTGTAATTTATAAAAATGAATCTATTGCCCCTGACCGTGGAACTATTTTGAAGTCATATGATGTTTTTGAAAATACACTCTGTCAGTGTACAGGAAAAAGAGACAGAAATGGAATATTTATTTTTGCTTATGATATTTTACAAAGTACAGAAATAAATAATGCAAAACCCGAAGCTGTTTTGTGGGATGATAAAAAATTACAATGGGTACTCAGTAACGATTTCATTGCTTATACAGGCGGTATTGATATTCATACTTACAGAAAATTAGATGATGTTGATATATCTAAACTAGAAATTATTGGCAATAAAATGGAAAAAGATTTGGGACATGTAAAAAATGAGCCTGATGCTTATTATGAGCGATAATAAGGAGGTTTATAAAGGTTGGAACGGATATTACTATTGTCCTGCATTTATCCTGAGCAGAAAAGAGAATAGTGAATATCCAGAGTTGGATTAAAGAGGGGTAAAATGGAAAAATTATTACACCAGTATAAAAAAACACAGGAACGTCTGGAAAACTATGGACTATCCGCAGAGTGTAGCCAAAAGGATAGATATCTAATCGAAAAAACAATACAATACTGCAAATATAAAGGGAATGAAAAATTAAAGAGATCGCTAAATAAAATGGATCCAGAGATAAGAGAGAAATTTTGTAATTTTTGTAATCATTTATTCCTTTCTGGATCCAGTGTCGATTGTTTTGTAGATTTATTATTCGGAACACCGGATAGCGCTGCAAATCTAGCAAAAAGTCATTAGGGGGTATTATGCATAGTTTAGCAAACACAGAAGATGAGGAATTATTCACACAGATTGTGGAAAAACTTTGTAGCTTGGCTGCTTTGGAAGAAATGGAAGAGACGATAGATGAGCTGGAAAAAGCATTAGAAAAATCCATTTATTGTAAGAACACTCCATTTTTCTCTGTTGTCAAGGGCGAAATCATGGATATTGATTTTTGTTTTCAGCCTATTATAGATACCTCTTATCTTTTTGATATCAGATATCGTGCAGAATATTATGATGGGTATAGTGCCCCTTATCCGATTTTATTTTGGAATGGTCCGATAGAGGAGTTGCTAAACATAGTAAAAACAAAATTACCTGATTTCCAAATTGATAAGGGAGAATACGAAACAAATGAAAAATAAAATTATTTATGTGGATTTTGATGATACTATCTTCATCTGGGATGTGCATACTCTGGCAGATGTGTATCTAAACAATTGGGAAGATTACAAAAATATCGGACACTTAAGTAATGTCATTGTGGATTACTTAAAAGAACAGAAAAATACAAGTGAAATTGTATTACTTACACATTGTAGAGATAGTGTGGAATTGCGCATGAAACAGGCATATTTGGAGCATATGTGCCCGGGATTATTTGACGATTATTTATTTGTTTCCGACCCAGAAATAAAGCTTGACATCATTAACCGTAGCAAACAATTATATCACATTGATCCTTGTCATACAGTACTAATCGATGACAGATTAAAAACACGAGTATGGGTTGCAAATCAGGGGCTTTTGGTAGAAAACCCATTAAATATTGCAGACAGATATTATCGCATGGAAAAAGAAAAACAAAACACTAACATTATAAAGGAAGAATAAAAATATGGAAAATAATTTTATTGGATATTTACAGCTTTATTTTAAAGTTCACACATTGGAGTCTGATACAGACAATTATATTAAATGGAACAGTGATTTTACCATTTTACCGACAAAAGAAATAATGGATCATTTAGTTTCTAATATAAAAAATATGATGGAACAACATCTTCAGGAAGAGTGTGAAGTATTTTTTGTAACCAAAGAGGAATATGAAGAAAATGTTATAGGTATGAAAGAAGAATCATACGCATGGGATGATAGAGAGGAAGAAGACAGATGATTCATTTTTGGGATTTATTTAAAAAAAAGCAGGTAAATAATTCGGAAGAAAATACTCAGCAAAACGTCTCTGAAGTTATATCACCTGACCAAATTGCAAGCGAGAATATTTTTGAAAAATTAGGCGATAAAAGTATCCATACACTTATTATAGCAGATACCCATAGCCATTTAAACGAGGAAGAATTGCCTAAAACAGATATACCTTATGATTTGCTAATCTGCTTAGGAGATATTGGATGGTCGGATTGGCAAAGATTATTTTCATATCCACAATTTAAAAATATCCCATATAAAATTGGCGTAGTAGGAAATCATGATAGTAATGATTTCTCAGAAATCAACCAATGGTTGCAAGAGAACAATGTAACGCCTATTATTGATCTGCATAATGCAAGTTATACATTACCGGATTATAACCTTATATTTGCTGGGATAAAAGCAAGCGTAAAATATAAAAATGATAGTAATTTACTTACACAAAAACAAGCATATGATATTTCAGAACAAATGCCCAAAGCAGATATTCTGATAACACATAGCAACCCTAAATTAGAATACGATATAGAAGATGGTATATATCCAAATGCACATGCTGGACTATATGGTATTACGAATTACATGATTAAAAATCATTGTACTTATAATATACATGGTCATGTACATGAGAAATACATAAAAAAACATAAATTAAATTCAGATGTTTTTTATGAATTGTCTTTCTATCGTGTTAGTTCTGTTAATATTACTAAAAATGGTATTATTTACTTGGAGGAAAACAGATGATATCAAATCCGAAACACGGATGATGTGATATAAAAATAGGAGAATTCCAAGGGACTGGCAGTTATTTGACTGCGGTTCCTTTGGATATGGTAAATGCTTTTATCCATTACTATGAAGATGGAGCCGGAGCATGCTTTGTAAATGAGGAAGGCACGGATTTTACTCTGGTATTAAGTGAGTTCAATGCTTATATCATTATAAACAGAGAAAAACAGGAATTATATAACGTTTCTGTATCCATAGACACATTAGCAGATGAGTTGCAGGATGATATTTTAAAATGTCCAAAAGAATGGACAAAGGAGTTTATGACATCTGAGTTTGATGGAGATGCTACCAGTCTTTCTTATCAAAATGGAGAGATAAATAGAAGAACACTTTATTTGTTGAAACAGGTAGATACTCTTAGAAATATCAGAGAGAGACAAAAAGGATATACATCTACACAAAAAGAGGAAGATAAAATTGAGTATGAATAGTTGATATGCTATAATAATTCAGAGGTGATGATATGCTTGAATTCATTAACTACGATTGGAAACCCTATCAGGATTTACGTAGAAATAGTAAAATGAAATATCAGCAAATAGATAACCTATATGCTACTGGACTTGCAGAAGGAACAGATGGACTAGAATATACTTTTGTGCCTACGAAGAAAATGCATGAACTTGAAACAGAAATTCTAAATATGTACGATCAGATTATTGTGGAAAATCATGAGACCCAAGTTTGTGATGAAATTTTCTATACTACGAAGATTGAAGGCGCAAAAACCACAAAAAAAAGAACTATGGAATTACACAATGGTGCAAAGGTAGATCATAACAATTATTTTAGCGAAATGATGGTATTGGGCGGATTTCATGCTACAAAATTCCTTAATTTGCATAGTAACAAAATAGATGAAAAAATATTGCGCAAAATGTGGGAAATACTTACAGACGGTGCCTGTGATAATTCCGATATTGCTGGAGATTTATATAGAATAGGGAATGTAAGTGTTGGCAGCCATATGGGACTGAATTATACATTATTAAAGCCAGCAATGGATAATTGGATTACCTTTTACAATTCCAAAGATATGGATGACCACCCATTTATCAAAGCAGCTATTTTGCATTTTACTTTTGAGTTCATCCATCCATTTTGTGATGGAAATGGCCGTGCCGGTAGGTTATTAATGCTAAATTATTTAATAAGTCGTGGATATGATAAATACAAAGCAATATCTATCAGCAAAGAAATTGCAGAAACCGCAAATGGTTATTATAATGCTTTCGATTTGTCAGACAATCCTTATACAGATTGTACTCCATTTATAGAGTATATGCTAAATGTTTTTGCAAACACGGAATTTGATTTATTACAGGAATTAGATAAGGAAATAGAGAAAATGAAGTCCACACTATACCCTGATCTTTAGATCAGTGGGCTAAGTGGACGGATATGTGAAACATACACTAATCATTAGATTAGGGAATGTTTAAAGATACGTAAAAACAAAATAAATGGCTAAATGAAGCTTATACGAGCTTACAGGGGTATCTCTGTAAGCTTTCTTTATGCACAAACCTCGGGGAAACCCCGAACCCCACCCCACGCAGAAAAAGGATGGACTCTGTGGTAACGTACTAAATATGGATTCCAAACAATCTAATCTATTTGATGTTTGTTGATTCTTTGGCTGCCAGGGGATTGCACCCAGATCCAAGGGTGCGCATTATTTAGTCTCACAGAGGAAGACTAAAAACACGTATTAAAATACATCAAGTAATATAACGAAAAATAGGCATTTACAGGCGGATTTAGATTAAAAAAAGAGGTTCATTTTTTTCCGCCTGTATGTAAAGGTATACTAAGGTCATGTCATTTGGGATTACCAACGCTGTTTCAACTTACTTAGGAACTCCAAATGCATAACATCTAAATAGCATACAGTGGAACAGCAGACGAGTCGTATGAGCAATCGAAATGATAGGTATGCATAAAAAAGAAAGAGTCGGAGTGATGCATTTAAAAACCATGAGAGGATATATTGACGACTATGGAGATAGTCGGTAATCAGTTTGTAATCCCAAACGGTATGACTCCATGCGCAAAAAATTTCCAACGAAAACCGACTATCTTTTGAAAACTTTTTGACATATACAAATAGTAAATAAAGTTTTTGACGAAAGAAAGGACATAATAGAATGGAAAAAGATAATATAACAATGGAACGCACTACAGTTTCACAAAACGATGATTATGAAAGATATATTAATGCAACAAAAAATTTTTCAGACGAATTGTTACGTGCTTCTGTAGCTGTTAGTAATTTACAGGCTTCTCAATTTAATGAACATAGAAATAATATTTCAAAATTGATGTCAGATGCATCCAAGGCAATTAATATGATGCTTAAAAGCTTTGAGGAGGAATACGCTATGGTTGACAAGTTAATGGAAGACCGATATCAATTAGAAATATATCTAAAAGAACACGGAATCATAAAAAACGAGAATACTCAGGAAGCAGAAAATGAAGCTCACGACCTGGATCTTTAAGATCTATACTGCTTCCAGAATTCGGTGAAACACATGGCATGAATCCGAATGGCTTTTATTGTTTTGGTGAATTTGCAGAAGGTTTTTCTGGAACACCGGAAGATTTTATCGAAACTGTCGGAGAAGAAGACATCTGTAAAGATATTACGGAAACCATCATGAACATGGTTAAAAATGAGCCATTCCAAGAGGAAGCATATATATATATTTGTTAGATATAAAATATCTTTGCGAGTATAAGGGAACGAACGTATTCCGACCAGTATTATTACAATGGATGGAAAACGAAAAAGAAAATGCAGACATTGAAAGACAAATTGGAGGCAAAATAAAATGAAAGCAATGTTAATTTGGTCAGATGGAACAGAAATTACCAACTCTATCTATGAAGATAAAGATGGAATTAGTGGAGTGGATAGAGCCGTAGCGCAGATGCATAAAGAGTATGCAGAGCATGGGGATACTCCGGATGATGAATATGGTTCTTATGAAGGAGAAAGAAGTTGCTGCTACTGTAATGATAGCGAAGATATGTGTCATTGGCAGGTAGTAGAGTTACCGGAAGATAAAACAGTTGCATATTTGCCAATACAGAATTATCCGGATGCCTGTGAACTTTTAGGTGGTATGGTGGATGTAGTTGAAGATTTTCTGGAAGATAAAGGCATTACTGCCGAAATGTTACCCAATGCAGATAGAGAAGAAGATCCAGATGGAGCTTTGATCTATGGCAGTGATTATGATACTTTAGCGGATGAATTTGCGAGAAGTCTTGGTATCAGTAGAAATTATGAAGATTACGAAGATGATGATGTAAGAATTTCCCAAATGATAGGAAATTTACCTACCGATCTATTAAATGCCATCTACAGACACCAGAATCTTATGAATCGTATTCAGGATGCAAAAGATCATGCTGAGGATATGGGAATTGATATTTCCGAAGCAGATGCGAAAGAAATCGCCGAAGAATTTATTGATAACCATGATTGTAACCAGACAGAAAATGACCAGTTCGAAGGAATCATCAATGAGTTTGTAAAAAATCGAGAAACAGATAGGGGATATTGATAAAAATAAAATTACCGCTCTCTTTTATTTACATTTACGGTTTTTTTATACATAATATAATAGAAACCTAAGACATATAGCTTATAAAAGAGAGAGGTATAAAGATATGACAGAGATGAAAGTATTTGATATAGATGGTATTAAAGTAAGCATTCCTATGGATATGTATAAGGAAGCCATAAGAGTTTATGCGTTAGAAGAAGGAAATACCGAAGAAGAAAGATATGGCAATTATATCTGTTTAAGTCAAATGATTCTTGCTGGCTTTAGAGAGACTTTAAATGATTTAGGAAGAATTACGTTAGAATGGATAAAAAACAATCATACCGAGAAAGAAATTTCTGAAAGAGCACAGGAAGTACTCATTGATAAAATTAAATTATATGGAGGAAATTATGATATTACCTAATAATGTCGCTATCCTTAGAAATATCAAAGACTCCTTTTATTATAATGGAATTGAAATATCCAAAGAAAACTTCAATATTCAAGAATTTGCAAAAGTATGTAGTAAAGTTAATGATATAAAAGGACAATTAAGACAGGAAAAGGCATTAAATAATATAAAACAAGATCATACTGTAATTGGATATATAGAATTATCACATCATAGCTATATTTATCTATTATGCAAAGTAAATAAAGAAAATATTTATTTCGGATTATATGACAATTACAAAAAACAAATCATTCCATTACAAAAAGAAATTATCTCTGAGATAAATGATAGGGATATGTATTCACTAGCCTTTGAATTAAATAAAACAGCAAATCTCATTTCAAAAAATTTAATAAATTGTACTTTAATTAAAGATACAGTTATGTTGCATACCTTTGAAAATTACATAGAAACACTAAAAAAATCTGGAAATAACTTCCAAAATACCTATGAATTAGAATTTATCAATGGATACAAAGAATATATCCTAACAGATGAACAATTAAAACAATCATTAGTAGAAAGATAGATTATAATCAGCTTTGCTGTTTATGATAAATATAAAATAAAAAAGGAGATACTTAAAAAAGTAAGCTGACTTGAAATTTTAAATTCCAGTGCACAGGTAAATTCCACCGTGTCTTTAAAAATTGCTTGAAATCGAATAATTTTAGAG
>CDZH01024642.1_pt1 | contig 20793 bp, 17 predicted proteins | sample 557721 | NCBI WGS metagenome assembly CDZH01 (sample SAMEA3182062, study PRJEB8094) | gut metagenome | biome: human; feature: gut; material: Stool; isolation source: human stools | place: Canada | collected 2013-01-14 | reverse complement strand
TCAATCCATGAGCGCCCATAAAACATCTCATTCTTTAATCTGCCGAAGAATCCTTCTCAAGCTGCATTGTCGGGAGAACAGCCTTTCTTTGACATTGAACGAGTTAAACCTGCAGTGTTCATTCGGTCTATCCGGCCCGGCCATCTATAGTGGCTTCCTCTGTCGGTATGTACTATGGGATGTTCTGACGGAGAAAGGGTGCTAACTGCGGCTTCAAGCATTTTGTTCACTAAAAGGGAATCCGGTGCTGTTCCTACATTTCAGCTTACAATCATGCCGTCAAAGCAGTCAGTAACAGGAGAAGGGTATACTTTTCCTGCGGGAATTGCAAATTCGGTTATATCCGTAAGCCACTTTATATTAGGCCGGTCTGCATAAAAATCTCTATTCAATAAATTAGCTGCTTCGGGTGTGATTTCACCTTTATATGCGTCCTCTCGCCGAATTGAAAAATTATTTTTGTTTAATTATTTTAATGCCGCGTGAATTTCTGTTATCACCTTTACCGCGGACTCCAGTGATTCGTAGCGGTATGCCCTTTGCTTGTAACTCATTGTTGAGAGCTGTCAGTCGCTGTTTTGTGATTTTATAAGCCTTTTTCAAATTTATTAGTGCCTCAACGTTTTGTCTTTCGTTAATATTTGTTGTTTTTTATGTAATTATAGGCGACAAATCATAATTTATTTCCGCTATCGTCATAATAATACTTACGGAAAATGTAAAGAGGAACGGCAGACCAACCGTGACACAGGCTACCGGCTTTATCAAAAGCTTTAGCCCCGTCAGATGTTTCCCAAAAAGTATCTGCGCCTCTATTTAACATTGCTCCCCAAAGTTGTTCTATTCTACCCAAAACATATCTTTTATGCCCCCCATTCCTTAAAAGGCCTTCAAAAACGTAAATATTCATACTCAATGTAGCAGGGATAAGTTTATCTTCGGTAATAGCTGCGCAGACGCTTCGTATGTTTTTTCGAGGGACAGCCCCTATATACAACATCAATCCCTGAACCAATGCATGCAATGGGTTTTCATCTGTTGAACATGTAAGATAACATCCTGATTTTTCGTTCCAAAAAACTTGATGAATGCGTTTATTTAATTTTCTTGCATATAAACTATACTTTCTATATTCTTCATCATTTAAATGTTCACAAATTTTCGACAAACAGACGAGTGCATCGGAAATAAATATGTTTAGTGGGGACTCATATATATATTGACTCTCGGTACATGCTCTATTTTCGGAAAACCGATTTCCATCAAGTCCTGCGTTCCACTCATAGAAGTTCCAGTATTTATTTTCTTTATATAAAGGAACTAAACCAAAATCCGTTATTCGATTATACATGCCTTCAACAATTATTTTTAACATAGGAAGTAACCCGGAGACAAAAAACGAATCGCCCGAATAAACAAGATACTCCCATACAGCACGAATATACTCCGCCGTAAACGCAGGAATGTTTACTGATACTTTGCCAGGGGCGCACAACTCAAGTAAATTATCATTCGGACGGAAACCATGTGCCAAAAGAGTCAAGGACGCTTTAGCAAAATCATAATCTTTAAACGCATAATAACTGCATAACATTTGTATGCGGCCATCAAGCGCATAAAGCGACTGTTCACGCCACGGACAATCCTCAAAATGCTCATGCATACATAATGACAATGTTTTTATAGCAACCTTTGATATTTGATTATGAAGAGGTTTTTTTAATTCAGGATAATTTTGTTTTAACGGATAACTGACAGGATGTATACCGATGCGGTTCAGAATCCCGCTATTTGATTTGATGTGGACTTGCAAAAAGCGAAGTCCTAACCTTCTAAACGGATAAAAAAAGCTGTTTTCTCCTTCTTTTGAAATATATTTAAAGGCAAAATTACGATTACCTATAGCGCAACGAACTGCCCCGTCCTCCAAATGCTCTCCATATCCGATTAAAATTTCTGTTCCACTTGGAACATTAACAGAAAATTCTAACAAGCCAACATTTTCTCCGCCCAGATCAAATATGGCAAAAAATCCATCAAATAATTTATCATTTGTAATATCCCAAATGAATTTATTGCCTTCTTTTATTTCGACCCCATCAATATTTTCATACAGCTTAGAGCAAGCGATTTTTTTAGCCTTCGGTAAATCGGCAGCGGGGCTTTTATAATAACCAAACTTTATATTTACGCCGGATTTTAATGCAGATATCAAAAGTTTTTTTACCGGACGCTCAATAAAGTTATTACTCTTACCCTTTAGAATCACGGCCGGTCTTTTGCCCTGCACAGGAATCATAGCATTATAATCAAAATTATAGCCCAACTGCGGAGTAATGATTTCAGCATTTCCCTCAAATCTTACATCCTGATAGACAAGACAAGATTCATCGCTTAAACACAGTATATCATCTCCGGAGACAACAGCAAAAATCACACCTGGAATTCCTTTGGATGATGTTGAAAAATCGGTCCCTTGAACATAGTGAAGTATTTTTAATTCATTTTCACCGATTTTTAGTTTGCATGACAAGTCAAGGCAGTCTACTGCCGGATATCCCTCATAGTCCTGAAATTGCCCGCAATCTAAAAAAACATTATTGATAAAAACAGCATAGTCGCTATGTGCGGAAATATAGAGAAAAGCATCCGAAGCTGCAGAAAAAAATTTTTTTTCATAACAAAAATAGCTGTCAACTATTTTTCGCTTTGCTGTGTTTGCAAATATCCATTTAGCATTTCTTAAATAGTCAATTTTCATTTTGATCTCCATTATGCAACCGAAAATGTCGGCACCCCCAATATACTCTGCAAACATTTTCTGTGTTAGTTTTAAAAAATTTTCCCTTCTGTGATATTTTCATTTTTAAGAAATTTTTCACATTCAACCAGTGGGAGGATCTTTGAAAAATAAAATCCCTGCATCATATCACAATTTATTTTGTCGAGAAAATCTGCTTGTTCCAAATTTTCAACTCCCTCACAAAGAATCTTTGCGCCGGACTCATGCACAAGTGTTATTATATTTGAAAGCATAGTTTGCTGCCTTTCAGATGTGCAAGAGGCAATAAATTCTCCATCGATTTTTACTAAATCAATTTCATTATCATATAAGTCGGCAAAAGACGAAAATCCCGCTCCCATATCGTCAATCGCTATTTTAAAGCCTGCTCTGCGGCATTTGCTGATATTTTCCGAAACCGCCTGTGAATTTTCAGCAATTGAATCTTCGATTATTTCAAGTACAAGTCGGCTACGATCAAATTTGTAATCGGAAGAAATTTCGGATATGCGGTCGAAAAAATCATTTTGACTGAGCGAAATCCTTGTGAAATTGCAGGTTAAAAAAAGTCGATTATACGGTTCGGTACACCAAGCCTCAAGTTGTCGGCATACAGCAGAAAACATTTTGTAATCGTGTGCTATTATTTGTTCGGTTTCTTTCAAAACGTCAATATATTCGTGTGGACGCAATATACCGTATTCTTTATTTTGCCAGCGTGACAGAGCTTCCGCACCGCAAATTTTTTTGGATTTATTTTCATTGATAAACTGTAAATACACCCGGAATTCGCCATCGGTAACCGCGTTGGCAACATCCTTTCGCAATTTTTCCTGTCTTCTGCTTTGTGTCAAGTGGTTTTCACAGGTTATCACTACAGAAGTATTGCTCCTTAGAGCTGCAAAATAGCCCTGCTTTGCATTATAAAATGCTGTTTCGGCATTGCAATCAGGATGTTCGCAAAGCCTTGAGACTCCTGCTCTGAAAGCATTTGTCATATTTGGATAAAATTCCTGCAAATATAGGTTTAAGCTGTCAACAATCTCGAACATTTTGCTTGCACATTCTTTTTCTGTAGGTGCCTGTATAAGCATTACAAAAACTCCGTCATTTATCCTTGCTAGGTATTCGGCAGAGGCAATTTTTGAATTTAAGTGTGCAGCAGCATAACTCTCAATTTCCTTAATTGTTTTTTCTCCGCATTCAATGCTTATTTTTTCAACTTTATATGCCAAATAAACAACAGCATAAAGATTTTTAGATTGACGGGATAGCAACTGTTCAAAGGCATAATTATAATATTCTGCATTGCCTATACCCGTCAATTCGTCAATCATCGAATCTTGATTGCTGTGTTTTTTTCTTTTGACGCCAATGACGGCAAGAAAACCGCAAATGACAATAAGAAAAGAAATTGACAAAATTATTATTTTTATTAAACGGTTCTTGTTGCTCACATCAGGATTATTATTTGAATTTGCGAGTAAAAATCCCATTTTTTCCTCTTCGGATATTTCCAAAAATGCATTTCTTATTTTCCCGATAAGTTCGGGAGAGGCAATTTCGGTAAAGCCTATGCAATAAGTTGTATTTTCACCTTTAGAATAAAACTCTAAAACCGGCAACAGTTCATCCACTTTGCACTCGTCCTGTTTATCGGAGAGTACTGTCAACAATTCAACCTGATTGTTGCGGGAAAGCTCTTTCTGCCGATTTTCGGAAGAAGCTGAAATATAGGTAAATGAAATGCCTGTTTTTTCGGATACAACCTTCAGCATATCGGGAAAAACACCGCAAAAAGCTTTATCTTCCTTACTGTAATATTCAAGCGGATATGCATTGGGATTTCCGGCAACATAAACGGTGTCCGCCTCACCGCTGTCACTTGGTACTGTATAAACAGCGGCATAAACAGGCAACCTGATATTCAATATCATCGCAATAGAAAAAATGCATATAATTAAGCCTTTATAAAACTTTCGGCAATCATTCATACCCTTGCTCCGTCCGCAAATCCGAAATTCTTTTTTCGGCCGAATTTAGCTGTTCTTTAACTTCCTCAAGCACTGAAACGGTCGCTTTGCGAATTTCTTCAATTTGGTTTTCCAATTCGCTTGACCTTTTGTCGGATAATTCAAATTTTTTCTGTAATTCATCGTTAATTCTTTTAAGATCGGTGTTTTCTTGATTTAAACGGGAATTATAATCATTTAGTTCCTCATTCTTTTTATTCAGTTCCTCTAATATATCTTTCTGCTCTTTGATTTTTTGCGCTTCCTTTTGTTCATAGATATAGTTTAACTGTGAAATGTATTCGCAAACATCGTTTTTATTAAATCCGAACAATGCGGTTCTTAAATCCTTAAGTTCCATATATTTTTCTCCTCTTATTTAAAGTTGATTTTTTTGCGTTCAATTCGACCCCATTGCAGTTTTTTCTTGCGATAACCGAAAAAAGCCGTTGCCCTGACCCAAGCCAAAACAAACCTAAGACATGTGATTTCAAAAACACACAAAAGGCAGGCTTTAACCGCGTCTGAAAATGTTACTTTCAAATCCGAAGTATAAATTCTTGAGAAAAACGCCGTAAGCGACAACACACTTCCAAATACTGCATAGATAAGGAAAAACAGTACCATAAACGGAATGTTAATCAAATCCGTCGCAAAAGCCAAAAGCATTGTCAGAACTCCGAATATTTCTATAAAAGGCGAAAGCAATTCATAAATCAGAAAATATAAATATGAAATATAACCTACCGCACCGAATTTGGGGTTGAAAAGCATTTTTCTGTGTTTAATCATACTTTGAAACAGTCCAAGGTGCCAGCGCTTACGCTGCTTTTTTAAGTCGCTCAGCTTTTCGGGAGCCTGCGTCCAACAAATGGCGTCGGTTGCATAGCAGATAGTGTATTTCATATTATTGACCGTACAGTATTCATGCAGCTTTACTACAAGCTCCATATCCTCACCCATTGTTTTGTTATTGTAACCTCCGGCGGCAATTACAACATCCTTTTTAAACAAACCGAATGCACCTGAAATAATAAGCGAGCCGTTGAATTTATCGAACATAATGCGTGACGCTAAAAATGACCGGTCATATTCAAGCACTTGCATACAGGCAATGATATTTTTTGGAAGTTGATATTTTTTCACTCTGCAATTCTCAAGCTCAACATCATTTGACAGCCTTATCAACCCTCCGACTGCAACAACATTCGGTTTTTCTAAAATAGGCTGAGAGATGTTTTTAAGTGAATCATACTGAAGTACCGAGTCTGCGTCCATACAGATAAAATAAGGATAATTAGCGGCGTTTATACCCATATTCAGTGCGTCGGCTTTTCCTCCGTTTTTCTTTCGTATAACAGTAAGCGGCACACGGGTATCCCTTGTTTCATAAATAAATTCCTCGGGCTGACATTCGATTTGTCTGCGAATCGGACGTGAAACACGGTGCATTGAAAATGCGTCAATAACCTTTTTTGCGGTTTCGTCGTGTGAACCATCATCAACTACAATGATTTCGTAAGACCGATAATCAAGCTCAAGCAGGGACTTAACCGTTTCCACTAAGGTTATTTCTTCGTTATAAGCAGGGACTACAATGGTAATCGGCACAAAATAATCGCTCGGAAAAAAATTTTTAAGGCATTTTCGGCGATGTGTTTTGTAAAGCTCAGAAGATCCTACCAAAACAGACAGAAACAAAAAGGTTGAATAACCAATCAAATAAATAATAAAAAACACACCGACGGCTTTTAGGAATATATCTATTGCTTCTATCATATATGAACCGCCTCCTTTTCACCCGAATAATCCCGTTGCAGACAATACCTGATAATTTCCGAAGCATAGCGGTCGTTTCCGTCTATAATATCGCTTAATTCCGAGATTTTTCAAGCTCGCCGCCGAATTGAGCCGTACATACCAGTTTCGGCTATACAGATTTTTCTTTAAAATATGTACGGTGTTTTCACACGGATATGAACCGAGAGCGGTTGAAGCAATAGCGGCATATTCCCACTTTTGCTCTGAGTTCTCCTCAGCAAAACCGCACAGCGCTTCATACGCTTTTGAAAACGGATATTTGCCGAGATATCGGATTGCCGCATAGCGTATTTCATCATTCAAATCTTCGTTTATCAAAAGCGATAATGCAAACTTTTGGTACTCACTGCCTGAAAAGCGCAAATAATCAAGTAATGTCACTTGCATTCCTACTGAAAAATCAAAAAAAATTTCAACGATTTTTTTGCCCAAGGTATTACTGCTGCCGGCAAAATTCAAAAGACCGTCGGATAACAGCTTTCGGTGATAGAATAAATCACTACGGTCAATTGTTTTAATAGCTTTTATAATACAGTCAACATCGCCCGTAGTGTAAAGCGCCTGCATAGCATTTTCACGGCAGTAAATGCTCGGTTCGTTCAAAAGCTCAAGTAAAGCCCCCTCAAGGCTATAAAAGGAACGGTGTGCAATTACTCGGTATTTTTTTATAATATATGGGAAATAGGCGGCTTCAATTCTGTTTCGCTTCATATAATATGCCATAAGTGATATAAAAACCTCGTCAAGACTATGCAAATAATTGCGAATTTCCTGCGGGTGGCTTATATATTCAGCCGTCAACATTTTGTCAAAGGCTATCATATTCCCGACTTTTCGTAATTTCCGGCTCAGATATAGCTTATGGTTTTTGTCAATAGGGTAGCCTGCCTCCGCAGCTTTAAGCCGGAGCACAACCTCATAACGCAGATTTTTGCTTACTTTTTCCGTCTTTCGTTCGCTTTTGCGAAATAAAAGCGCAGTGATTATATTAAAAATAATCATTGCTCCGCATACAAACAAATAGACATACAGCATTATTTCTACTCTCACGGTGACACCTCTTTGTTCCAATAACTTTGTAATAGATAATAGGAATTCTTAAGCCTTTCGTGATAAGTCACTTTGTTGCCCCACCTCTTCAGTTCAAAGGATGAAAGATGGCAGCGGTTACTGCTTTCGGTCATAATTCCAATATTCATTTTATTGATATTTATAAATTTAATTCCGTAATTGCCGGCATAATAATCATCGAGGATTTCCATTTTAGACGGATCGGAGAAATTAAGCAGCTGCCACGGCAATTTCACTTCTATATAATCTCCGCTTTGGGCAAAATCGGCAAGCGAGTCAAAGTCGGCAGAATCCGGGTTGGCGTTTCCGTATCTCAGCTTTCCGGTTTCAAATGAAGGCTCACCGAAATTAAAGAGATTACTGTGTCGCTGTTCTTCCGTGACATTGAAAATTTCAAGGATCATATCAATATTTACAAATTTTGAGGAGTTCTTATCGGGAACATTATCAACAAGATAGGTATCAAAGCCTTTAAGATTTTGCGAATAGGTAGATCGCAGTACTTCATATCGTTCCTGAACCATAAGCCGACTGTTGTCTTTCCCATTGATTACAAGGACAAAATCCGCTGCCTTATCAAACTTCAAACCAAGGTTCTCACAGTAATTACTGCCGGATTTCGGTGTGGTATCAATAGGAATAAATATTTTGTCATTTTCAAAATCAAGGTTTTTCTTATAGATTAGAAAATACATAAACCGCTCATCATAACGGATACTTACAGACATATCACCCGATTGTACTACAGGCTTTTCTCCCGACCATTCCGAAATATCTCCGTCTGCATAACAAACGGATTTTTCTTTCCCGGGGTCAAAGGAAAGAAGTCCGAAATACTGCTCGTTTGTTTGATAATCCGACCAATAAGGATTTCGGGTTAAATTTACGGCATACATAGTATTCCAAGTGCGCTTGAACCATTCGTCTTGCCACGAAAACACGCAAGAACCCGCACATCCTGCAGCCATTATATCTTCATAGCACCGAATAAGCGCCTGTCCTTGATCCTTTTCGGACATATTGCCTTGATTTCGGTTAGTATTTAAATCTCTGTGTGCCATTCCTCTGCCTGTTGAAACACCGAATTCAGAAATTACTACGGGAATTGTATGGTGCGAGGTAAGCATACTTAAGTATGCTCGGTAGGTATTTAATTCTTCACCGTCATAAAACCGAGTTTTGTCGGTGATACCCGAAAAGCTCCAATCGTCGGTCCAATTAAGATAATCGGGATAGTAAGGATAAACATGATATGAGGCAAATTGTCCTGTAAGCAGCTTGTCGGTTGTTTTAATATGCTCAACATCCACATAGGCGCATTTCATATATAAGTTTTTTACAGTTTCGGGATATTTAAAAGGATCGGTTGTCGGCCAATTTGAAAAGGCAATCAGCTTTTGCGTTTTATAGCGTTTTGTTTCATAATCTATCAAATGATTTCCAAGCTTGCACAAAAGCGTTTCAAAAACCGAGGCATTTTCTGCCGTATAAAGATATTCTCCTTTAAAAGACGTATACTCCGTCATATTCTTATAGGTTTCATCTGTATAGGCTACCGTAATATCGTCCCATTCAACACCGAGAATATAGCCGATAACCCACTCTGAAACATCCTTGCGGTATGTTCCGTGACCGGCGCTGGCAACGCGCCCTAAGGAAAGCTTTTTCTTTCCGTGAATAACATCAATCATGGTAATGCTGTCACGGGAAAAGGTGGTGTAAAAGTCTTTATCATAAGCGTCTCTGTGGGAATTCTGAACATAATCGTTTACCCACACTCCGTGAATCATATAAAGAGGATCCGGATTTTGATAGTTATATTCATAAAATGCGTTATAAAAGGTATCGTTCTGAATGGTGTAAACACGAATAGTGTTAGCACCCATTTCTTTTATATATTTAAACCATCTCTTATAGGTTTCTTTGTCTATGCTGAAATCCGTAGACCATTCACCCGGCTCGCCCGAGCCTAAGTTAACGCCTTTTATTTCAAATTCATTATATCCTTTTCCGCTGTTAAGCAGAATTTTGTTTTCCTTTGTTTTTACAAAGGTTTTCACTTCTTTTGAAGGGTTAAGATCGATATATGCTCCTAAACGGTAGTAAGCGGCATCAACACCGACAAATAAAAGAGCAATACATAAAACAATAATAATAAATTTTTTCATATATGCTCCTTTCTAATCTGTTACCTCGGTGTATTTCTTGATTTTTGATGACGCACTGTATTGTTTAAGTGTTTCAATGTTATCGTCAAGCCAAGCTGTACGCACACTGAAAAATGTTTTTAGCTGCATTACTGCCTCGTCATACGAATGAAGATTTCTGTCTTCGGGTTCAAGAAGAGTATCGTCGCTGAAAGACGAAGCCCATCGTTTGTTGTTCCGTTCTATTGCCGGTCCTAAAAATTCAATAACCCCGTCAATATATTCTTCTAAATATTTATCGCTGAATACAGTTTTTCGTAAAGACCGATATTTGCTTATAACACTTTCAACAAAATCTTCATCTTTCATCAGCATACCGAACCATAATTTGTTTTGAATTTCAAAATGCTGTACCGTCATAACGCTTTGTTCTTGATAATTGTCACAAGCATTATTAAAGTCCCAACCGCACATCTTGTATTTTCCGCTTGTATCCTTATAAATATAGGTGGAATAAGATCCGGCGTCATAGTTTACAACAAGCTCGTGAATGATAAAATACGAGACGAACGAATCAACATCAATATAATTTTTATAGCCGTATTTTTTGTTGTTGAAATCATATGAATAAAGCGCCTTTTCAAAGCGTGAAAAGTCGGTTTCAATAGATCTTTTAAGCGTTTCGTTCAGTTTCTGCTGTCCGGGATATTCAACCTCTAATTTTAAATCCCTGTCTGCTCTTAGAGTATATTCAGTCAGGTTATTTACACGGTCGGATTCAATGTCGTTTTGTCGGTCCAATCTTAAAAGGTAACCGGTGTAGGTATTATCCTTAGCGTCAACCGACATATTAAGCCTTGCACCGTCTTTGCCTGCTGTAATCAGCTCGGTCAAAACATATACTCCCTCATATTCGCCGTTGATAACAACCTCACAAAAACGCACATTCGGTGCATAGTCCATAATTTCTCCCGATAAGTTATACATCATATAGTTGCGTATCAGTGTTTTATCAAGGTAAGGCCCGTGCAACACCCAGTCTTGATGTTTATCCATTCCGAGCAGTGACTGAGGATTATTGTTCCCATTCTTATCAATAAGCTTAATGCGATAACCTGATTTTTCAAAAAATCTCGAGCTGTTACCGCGCACATGAATAATTACATCGCTTGAAACCGTAGATTTATCGGAAGTATGATTATATTCGGATTCCGAATCCATAATCCGCATAGAGGCAGTTATTCGGTCGTTTCCGTCGGGAGTGGAGGAAAATCCGGTGTGTCTTCCGTTTTCGTCTCTCATTCCTTTTCCCGGTATTTCCTGACCGTTTGTATCAATAGAAATAAGCGGGAGGTGAGTGCAAAGCTCGCCGTCATTATGGGTTTGCTCGCATTTTTGTTTTGGCACATAAGATAAATGCTGATGAACGCGTTTTTCGGTTGTAAGACCGAACAGCAAATTCCAATTAAGTGAACCCACAAGCAATATTGCAATGCACGCAATCGCCCCGATAAATTTATGTTTCATCTGAAAATCCTCCGTCAGTTGGATATTTCATCGTTCTGCATTACCAAATTAACATATTCTATATTTTCAAGTTTATATATGCTGTCAGTAATATTAATTTCGCCTTTTTCTGCTTTTCTAACCATTTTTTGCGTCAGCTCATATATTAACTCTACGGTATCCTGAGTAGTGTTTTCTACTCTTAGAATTGCTTTTCCGGAAAACAGCTTGTAAACCTGCGATTTAATCATGGGCTGTTTGGCACGGTCGGCGCGCACTATTAAGAGAATACGGTTATCGCTTTTAATACAACCGAGAATAAATATAACGAAAAAGGTAACCGCACTGCCTATTGATGCTACCAAATAATCCCCGACACCGCAGCAAATACCTATTATGATTGCCCAAAAAATATATACCGTATCACGGGAATCTTTAATAGCTGTTCTGAAACGTACAATAGACAATGCTCCGACCATACCGAGGGATAACGCTATGTTATTTCCGATAACGGTCATAACCGTGCCTGTAAGCACCGTCAAAATAACAAGCGAAGCATTAAATTTTTTGCTGTAAATAGTCCCTCTGTGTGATATTGAATAAGAAACAAAAATAAATATTCCGAGAACTGCGGCTGCGGATATATTCATTAAAATTTGTTGCCATGTCATATCGCTGGGGTTAGTAAAAAGACTGTAAATTTTTTCTCTCATTTTTTATTCTCCTATAATCTTGTTTGATAACCGTTCTGTCTGGCTAAAACATATTTACTGACTGAAAGCTCGCTTCTGTTAACGGGATTTATCATCCGCTTTATATATTCAAGCAAAAAACCGTTGAATTTCACCTCAAGCACCACATTATATGGGTCGAGCACAGGATTCATATTCAGATTTTTGCTGAATAAATCAAAACAGCTTTCCGTAGAAACAATATGATTGTCGAAGGTTACTCTTATTTTGTTTTCTTTTGCGATATAAGCCTTACGATTGTATTCCACAATGGTTTTCGGCAAATAGCATTTGGTATTCATCAAAGCATAACATTCGGCGGCAAAGGGCTCGGAATATGAAAGCAACGGAGAGTAGTCTCCCAAAGTCAGTCGAACGGCGTCCTCGCGTTTTAATTTAAGCGAACGCTTTAGCTGATTTGCCCCTTGCTTTTGTTTTATTTCAAGCATAGCGTAATCCGCTTTCGGATCATAACAACGAAGCCGTATTTTGCGCCGCAGCTCAACGCCCGCCTGCTTTTCAAAATAATCCCGATCGTAAACAGTGTCAAAATAAAGGGAACGGATTGTGTATCCGTGAGTGCCGTTATGCGGATCTGAAAGCATAATATTTCCTAATTTGTGCGATATGGAAATAAACTCGTCAATACTGATTAAAAACTTTTTTTCTTCTCTTAAAACACGGTTCAAAAAATCACCTCAATAAAAAAACTGACCGCACATTTCGGGTGCGGTCAGTCAATCATACGGAAATTTCCGGTTAGACACTTAACTTTGCGTCCCTGCCTTTCGGCAGGTTTGCCTGTATTTTTTATCATTATAGCAAACTTTAATATCAAATACAAGAAAAAGTTTTTTTATGGTTCGTTTGTATGGTTTTTGTTTAAATACATTTGCTCGTCGGCTTTTTTAACAGTATCGGATATTTTGGTTTTGTTCGGCTCAAAAAGCGCATAGCCTATGGCTACCGACGTTGCAGTGCCGATGTCGTTATTGTGTTTTGAAATCTGATTTTTAAATTTTGCATTCAGATCCTCAATTTTGCAAAAGTCAGCCTTGTGGTCAATAATAACACAAAATTCATCCCCAACTACCCTGTAACACAATCCGCTTTTGTGATACACCTTTCTTATGGCAGACGCTACGGATTTCAAGCACATATCGCCGGAATTGTGACCAAAAGTGTCATTTATACTTTTAAAGTTATTTACGTCAAACAAAATTATATATGCTTTTCTTTTTAATGAGGATATATGCACCTCATAGGCCCTGCGGTTTAAAAGTTCGGTCAAAGCATCGAGTTTGTGGATCATGTTACAGTAGTAAATGTAGAAAAGTATCATATCTATTGCCACTGTAAGCCAAACGATTTTGGCATCGTTGTCAATGTTTTGAAACACGACTCCCACTGTTAAAAACGCCAAAAGTATAAATAGTGAACTGCGGTTTCGGTTCTGAAATTGTGCTTCGAATTTTGCAACGATGAAAAAAAGATACAACACACTTAAAAACACAAATAAATAATACAGCCAATACAGTTCACCGTGATGATAAACGTTTTTATCATCTATATAAAATATAATTCCTAAAAAGAGTGACAATGTTTCAAAAGCGATATGAATAATGGGTGGCAGAAAAATCATTTCTTTGGATTTCATCGGATAAAATGCATATGAAAACACAAGCGGAATAATCGGCGCTACACAGAACTCGATATACTTAACAACAATATGCAAAGGTTTTAATACAGTTGCCGCTCCGTCAAGCAACACTCCTGAAAATTCTGCAAATGCACATACCATAATCAGAGCAGATGCGGTTATGATTCCCGTTTTTTACACGTTTAGGCAAAACCTTGTTTTTTGTTACAAACACAATCAGGGTGAGCAACGATAACTATGTTATTATTACGGTAGAAATATAACTTTTCATTTTACGTCCCTTTAAAATTACTAATTAAATTTCATTGTTGATATATTAAATACAAAATATTCGGTTCATACCCGAAAAAACTTAAATATCAATTTGATTACTGTTATGCCGCAAAAAGCATACGCAAAAATTCATAAATCGGCAAATGTTATAGCGTAGCGTTAAGGTGTTGTAAAGAATCCAATCAAAAAAATATATGGAAACACCCAAAATTCTAAAAAGCATAACGGAAAACGTTTTTGTCATCGGTTTAGATGCAACATAATCAGCATTATGTTGCAAACTATACATAACTAAATTGAATTTACATAAGTATTGTAGCACAAAATTTGCCGACTGTAAAGCGTTTGCGGCAAAAAAAGGTATAAAATTCCAAAATCATCTGAATTTAAACATAGCAATTAAAGCCTTATTATTTATTTTTAAAAACAAAAGCCGATGGCACATCCGTTGAGATAGGGTTTTCTGTTCCATCAGGCACAGGCTCTTGCGCATCTGTTTCCGGGTTTTCTTCGTCCTTTGCAGGTAGTTCATCCGGCTCTTTCAATACTCCCGACTGTGCTGCATTATTTGATACACTCTCTGTACTGGCATCGACAGCAGATGAATCTGCTTCCGGTGACTGCATGGAACAGGCTGCGAGCAAAAATACCATAACCGTCAAGAAGCAGAAACACAAAGCGCGTCTCATTTCAGGTATTCCTCAAAGAACGCTTTCAGCTTTTCAAATGGGATTACATCCATCTGATCGTATAGGTCGGTGTGGTTTGCACCGGGGATAATGAGCAATTCCTTGTTGTCGCCGGTCAGCTTGCTGTACGCCGTCTCACTGAAATAGCGGGAGTGCGCTTTTTCTCCGTGTACCAGCAGCACGGCGGAACGGATCTCGCTGCTGTATTGCAGGATCGGCATATTCAGGAAAGAAAGCGAGGAGGTCACATTCCAGCCGCCGTTGGAGTTCAGGCTGCGGGGATGATAGCCTCGCGGAGTCTTATAGTAGGCGTAGTAATCCTTCACAAACTGCGGCGCATCCTCCGGCAGCGGATCGACAACACCGCCTGCCAATGCATAAGTACCACTCCTGTAATCTTCCGTGCGCTGCTTGTTTAGCGCTTTTCGCTTTTCAAAGCGTGCCTGCTCAGAATCCTCACTGTCAAAGTAGCCGTTGGCATTCACACGGGTCATGTCGTACATGGTCATAGCCGCAGTAGCTTTGATGCGGGTGTCAATGGCAGCAGCATTGATCGCCATGCCGCCCCAGCCGCAGATACCGATGATACCGATACGCTCGGAGTCCACATTATCCTGCACGGAGAGGAAGTCCACCGCTGCGCAGAAATCCTCGGTGTTTATGTCCGGCGATGCGACATAGCGGGGCATACCGCCGCTCTCGCCGGTGTAGGACGGGTCGAAGGCAATCGTCAGGAATCCAAGCTCCGCCATTTTCTGCGCATACAGGCCGGAGGACTGCTCCTTTACCGCACCGAACGGACCGCTGACGGCAATGGCGGGCAGCTTGCCCACCACACTCTTTGACGTATACATATCCGCCGCCAGTGTGATGCCGTATCGGTTGTGAAAGGTCACTTTTTTGTGATCCACCTTGTCGCTTTTCGGGAACACCTTATCCCATTCCTGTGTCAGATTCAGTTTTTCCATATTCAGACCTCCTTGTCTGTTGCCTTAAAATATACTGTATTGTCCACGGCTTCCAACCATTCATTAGAGGTTTCGTCCCCCGGAACCTCTACCGCCAGATGGGAGAACCAGCTATCCGGCGCAGCGCCGTGCCAGTGCTTTACGCCCACAGGAATATTTACCACATCGCCAGGGCGCAGCTCCTGTGCCGGTTCGCCCCATTCCTGATAGTAACCTCGTCCGGCCACACAGACGAGAATCTGTCCGCCGTCGTTTTTCGCATGATGAATGTGCCAGTTGTTACGGCAGCTGAGTTCAAAGGTCACATTGTAAATGCCGACCTGCTGCGTAGAAAGAGGTGCGAGATAGCTTTGCCCGATAAAGTATTTCGCAAAGGCGTCATTGGGTGCGCCGATGGGAAAGACCATTTCATTCTGATGCTTGGCTTTTGCGTCGGCGGCATTGTCCTCTGCCCATACCTCCTTTGCCATGCGGAAGGCCGCCCATGCCTTGGGCCAGCCCGCATAAAATGACGCATGTGTCAGAATTTCCGCAATTTCCGTTTTGGTTACGCCGTTGTTCTTTGCAGTTGTCAGATGGTACTGAAAAGACGAATCCGTCAGTCCCTGCGCCATCAGCGCCACCACTGTTACAATGCTGCGGTCCCGCAGGGAAAGCTTGTCTTCCCGGCTCCACACCTGCCCAAACAGCACATCATCATTCAATTCCGCAAATTTGGGAGCAAATTCTCCAAAAGCCTCTCTGCCTGCCGTTTGTTTAACTGCCATGACTCACACCTCCTTGCCCATCTGATAGGCTTGCTCCAGCGCAGCGTGACCTGCGATCTCTCTCGCGTCGTTCACGCCGCCTGCAAACACTGTGCCCGCCAGCGTGCAGCGGGGGAAGCAATCCACCCAGCCCTGCACGGCCTTTTCTGCGCCCGAAAAGGTCTCCGGTGCGTCCTCCGCCGCCGCTGCAAGCAGATAGGCTTTCGTAAAGGCGTAGTCCGTATCAAACAGCGGGTTGGCACGGTCCAGCATAGTCTTGAGCTGACCGCTGACGCAGTAATAGTAGACGGGTGTTGCGAACACCAGCACATCCGCATCGTGCATTTTGGCGGCAATTTCCACGGCATCGTCTTGGATGACGCAGCGCCCCAGCTTCAGGCAGGCAAAGCAGCCCTTGCAGAAGCCAACCTGCTTTTCCCGCAGAAACACAGTCTCTACCTGATGACCAGCTTCCTGCGCACCCTTGGCAAAGGCTGCCGCCAACGTCTCCGAATTGCCGCCCTTGCGGGGGCTTGAAGAAATAATCAATACTTTTTTACTCATCATAAAACACTCCTTGCACTCAGGTTTCTTTTGTGTTATTATCATGATAATGCCTAAACCTAACTTTAGGTCAAGAGTTTTTTGAAAAAATTTTTAGGAGCATTTTATGTACACGATTGGACAGGTGGCGGAGATGTTCGGATTACCCATCTCTACGCTGCGCTATTATGACAAGCAGGGGCTTTTCCCGAACATGGAGCGGGTATCTGGTATCCGGAAGTTTAGTGAGGCGGAGATTGAAGCACTCCGGGTCATCGAGTGTCTGAAAAAAGCCGGCATGGAGATCAAGGACATCCGGCAGTTTATGGATTGGTGCGCTGAAGGCCCATCCACCTATTCCCAACGCAAGGCCATGTTTGAGGAGCGGAAAGCCCACATGGAAGCGGAGATCATGCACATGAATCAGGCACTGGATATGCTGAAATTCAAATGTTGGTATTATGAGCAGGCAATCAAAGACGGCAGTGAGGACAAACTAAAGGCACTGTTTCCCGACCGCTTGCCGAAGGAAATCCAAAGAGCATATGAAAACGCTCATCGCTAAAATAGATGAATAATTTATAGAGGCAGTAATTCTTTCTTTTGTAATTACTTCATTGGCGCGTGGATTTTCTCGATAACGGATAACCCAACAACGGCAAACGATGCCTTGCAGAGTGACTGCTAAACGGCGGCATAAAAAAGTAAAAAAACAGCCTTTACTTGCGTTCTGCGCCGCTTTGCCGACTGAACAGGAAAACACACAGCCAGCACTTCAAACGCCGCTTACAAATGGAAAAATCCCAATATTTCAACTCTTATCACAACTGTCATTTCACCTATCTGTCCATCTCCGGCCTTACACGCCGCCGAGCTTCTTGAAATGAAAGAAGTTCCGGTGGTTGTTCATTTTATTGACTGTGACCAAGCCACGATCTTGATGGTTGATTCAAACTGTCAGCGTGAAAATCTATCCATTATGGAAAAGGCGTGGTCTTATCGGATGAAAGCAGACGTTCTTTTTCATCAAGGACAAACATGTGGACAGACTGGTCACAAGTCGCGTGATAATGTTTCGGATGTCGACAGCGGGCGCACTGTGCAACGCCTTATCCGTTTGACCTATCTTGTGCCGGAATTACAGCAGTTTGTTGATAGCGGCAAAATGAAAATGCTCCCGGCTTACGAATTATCTTTCTTAAATGAAGAAGCACAAAGAGATGTCATTGACCGCATTGATGAAACGGAAAGCTTTCCATTCCACGCACAAGCTCGCCGTATGCGCGCCGCTTTTGAAGAAGGCAAGCTTGACTATGATACCGTAACCGAAATTATGGCAGAGGTTAAACCTAATCAGGTGGAAAAGTTGAAAATTCCCATGGACGATATTCGTAAATATGTGCCGTCATCTATGACACCGGCTGAAATGCTGGAATACCTGCTTAAGCTTGTGAAAAAAGAGTATGACCGTCAGCATAATCGCGACGCAAGATAAGGAGTGTGCCTATGGATAAGTTTATTGTTGGATTTGGCAGTGCGCCTCACGAGTATGTCATTAACGGTGTAAGATATTTAGTTGAGTCGAGATTTCAAAAGCCCAACTATAAAGAATCCAAAGAAAATACTATGCTGAATAATTGTATGGGTGAGCCTTTATCCCAACCGCCATATGGGTATATGAAATCCGCTGAAAACAAAAAGAAGTGGGTTATCGACCCGGAGGCTGCAGAGGTGGTGAAAAGCATTTTCAAAATGTGTCTTGAGGGTAAGGGCAACGAAGCTATCGCACGAATATTGCAAGAGCAAAAAGTTTTAGTGCCTATGGCGTATTGGCAAAGCAAAGGACTGCCGAGAGGCGGAAAGAAAACGCAGCCTAATCCATACAAATGGTGCAAGACAACAATTCAAAAGATTTTGTCTCAGCAGGAATGCTGCGGTGATGTAATCAACCTCAAAACCTGCTCAAAGTCTTTTAAGAACAAAACAAGACTTCCGAACGATCCTGAGAATTGGGCAATATTTAAGAATGTTCACGAGCCGATTATTGCACGGGGTGATTTCGAAAAGGTACAGACGCTCATAGCCAAAACCAAACGCCGTGCGCCAAAGCCGAAAAACGGCGAGAAAAGCATATTCTGCGATTTGTTGTTCTGCGGTGATTGTCACGGTAAGCTACGCCATCACACGAATACTATCAACAAGGATATTCACTATTTCGTGTGTGCCAACAACAAGGTAGATTACCGAGGAGAATGTCCCGGCAGACACTATGTCAGAGCAGATGCTACCGAGCAGGTGGTAATGCTTGAACTGCGAAGAATGGCAGAATTTTTGGCTGCGGATGAAGAAGCCTTTGCCGAACTGCTTGCTCAAAAGACCGATAAAGAGCTTTTGAAGGAAAAGAAAAATGACGAAGCAGAACTTCAAAAAGCAATCGCCAGAAACGATACCGTATCCCATCTATACGAAAAGCTTTATGAGGATAATGCTGTCGGCAAGGTAAGCGACGAATGGTTTATGCAGTTGTCCCACAAGTACGAGGTAGAACGGTTGGAACTGAAAGCAAAGATTAAAACTCTCCGTCAAAAGCTATCCGAGTGCGGACAATGCGAAAGAGACCGTGATACCTTTACCTCAGCAATCCGCAGGTTCATGCGAATGGATCAACTAACTGCACCGCTTCTTAGGGAACTTATAGACCACATTGATGTGTTTGAAACAGAGGGTACAGGCAAAAGCCGAACGCAGAGAATCGTTATATATTACCGTTTTATCGGATATATCGAATTGCCGAACATCGCAAAACAAACCCACATTGCGGATACACGCAAAGGTGTTGCCGTGGAGTATCTTACCAAGCCGAAAACGGCATAAACAAATACGAAAAAGGAGCAGGCGAAAACCTGCTCCCAACATCAAACCGTATCAGAATAAAAAGATCGAGTATTCATAAAGTCAAATCCCTTATGAATACTCGATATGGTGCGGATGTTCTTATAGGATAATGGCGACAAACCCGCATTATTAAAGGTTTTTAGCAGTTAAAAAACAGTACATAACCTCATTTTATCATCAATTTAAGTAGCTATCAAATCAAAATATTTGAGAAAAAGAGGATGTTTATGAAATGCAAATATGCTTTTATTTTAATTCCGTTCATTGTTTTAACAGGATGTAATTCGAGTACAAAAAATGTGGCATCATATTGTGATAGTGATTATAATTCTCTTATTACGCAGGAAACTAAAATCAGTAATGAAAATACAGTGAACGAAAGCGGCGGTTTTATATCAGATGAATCCGCAGTACAAAATTCATCAGCCGAAAGCTCTAATATCGCTAAACCGAATAAAACGGTATCGCAGGTTAGAGAACAACCGAAAACTTCTTCGGCTGCACCGTCTAATACAGATACCGTACAAACCCCGCCGGAGATAAAACCCGAAACACCGGCAAACGCAACCGAATCGGATACCAAAGCTGTTGCCGACAGGGTTATATATCACCTAAACCGCGCAAGAGTGAATATAGGCAGCGGGGAGCTTAAAAGGCTGCCGCGCCTGACAGGGTACGCAGAGTACAGGAGCAGCCAGCTGCCGTCAAACTTTGCCCATGATATATCCGACTGGTTTGCCGCGGCGAAAGCCACGGGCTACGGCAGATATACGGAAATGCCGGACGGCAGCGGGAGCTATGACATAGGCGCGCAGGAAGCAATAGCAATGGCAGGGATAGTCGGCAGCGCGGATAAAATAGGTCAGTGCTTAGCGCAGATAATAATAGACAGCAGCCGCCATTGGCAGTATGTAGGTTCAGACGAAATGAAATATACCGGCGTGGGTGT
>CDZH01081324.1_pt1 | contig 20900 bp, 34 predicted proteins | sample 557721 | NCBI WGS metagenome assembly CDZH01 (sample SAMEA3182062, study PRJEB8094) | gut metagenome | biome: human; feature: gut; material: Stool; isolation source: human stools | place: Canada | collected 2013-01-14 | reverse complement strand
GATGTAAATACGATCATCCAGAGTTAAGTGTTTCTGATTACCGGGTATATATTTACTCATAGTCTTATTCCTCCAACTGCTGTCAGAAGGAAAGATAAGTCTATCACTTTTATATGAAAGAGTAAATATCAACTGTGCGGGAGTAAATTCCACCGCCTAAGCGGGCGGTGGAATTTAAATAAAAAAGTTAGGCTTAAAAAAGTAATCCCCGTTTTCCGTTGACAAAAGAGAAAAAACAATATAGAGTAAAAGAAAAAAGGAATTAAAAATATGTCAGTTTTAGATCGTTATAAAGTACCATATAATGAAGTAGGCGATAGTTGGAAAAATGATATGAATCATATTTCTTCTTATGGTCTTCCTGATCTTGCCTTATTTATTGAAAATGGAATCGTACCAGCAGTTGACCGTGTTTATGATTTACAATTTATTCCGGAAATAGATAAAGAACGAAAGATGTATGCAACAATTAAAAAATGGAATGAAGAAAAAAATGATCCCAATATAGAATTTATTCCTGGTGGCGGCATGTATGAAGGGCAAAATCCCAATACCTATTTTCCAACTTTTAGAATAAAAGGATATTTTTCCAATGAAGAAAGCTTGGATCATTGTATTCGAATGATGTGGGAAAATGTAGAACATGCGAATATATTTCTTTATACCATCAAAGATAAAAAACCGGTTACGGAATCCGTAGTGGTTATCCAAAATTTATCATTGACTGCATATGATAATCATAGAAAAGCCGCATTAGAATATTATAAAATCCCATTTGCAAAAAGACAATCAGAAGATATTCCCTTGGAAGGCAGACATTCAAAATATCCTTGTATATCTTTTGGTCCTTGTGGAATTATCGAACGACCCTTTAAATTCCCATTTAAAGAGATTAAGACCGAAGAAGAATTTGGCACGAGGATGTGGATGACATTAGTAAATCATTTACCGGAAATCGGGAAAGAAAATGATTATGATGCTTTGAAAAAAGAAATGTACAGACAGCATTCCATTGAAGTAATGTTACAACAGGCATTTAGACAATTGGACCGATATTTATCCAGAGAGCACATGGATCCTTTAGGAGAATGGAGAAATGAGCTGGACGAACAATTGACAAATGGTACTGCAGGAAGCGGAGCATTAATGCAACTTTTTACGTATTATGGAAAAAATAAAGATAAAAATTTATCCGATGAAGCAAATTGGGATAAAGCGATTGCACATTTCCTACTGGAACGAGAACGTGCAGCCGCAGAGTTAAAAAACCGAGACGAATTTTAAAAATAGCCCACAGATATTTTTTCTGTGGGTTTTATCTATTTTTACGGAATTTTTTGACATATATAAATGTGATCAAATATTATAGGGGATATGTTAAATGACAATAGAGGAAAGAAAACAAAAAACGTATGAAGGTTTACAGTTACTCGAAAAAGATATTACCAGATTACAGAATAATATCAGTGAGTTAAAACAGATTCTTGAAGATATTCATACAGAAGAAGATATTGAAAAATATAGTGATTTCGATTTGGAAAAAGGATTAGATATTATCGAATTATTTTAAAAATATAGGAGAGAAATTATTATGAATTTATATATGACAGAAAATCAGAAAAGAAAAATAACAGAAGTGGTTACACTTATTCCGGAAAGTGTGAAGAATATTTTACAGGAAATTCGTATTCCTGCTTATAATATTGAAAATGGTGGCGTCACAAAGAAATTTGATATGTATCTCATCTTTTCCAATGAAACAGAATTGCCGGAATCTGTAATTACATTTTTATCTGATTATGAAATGACATGGGAAAAGACTATAAATATCGAGTTCATTGCGGAATTTGATGGACCAGACACTCCTGCTGGAGAAACTGTATGGAAGGCAGGTACTTTACTATGATTTTGCCGGAAAGTGCCCCCATGCAGGAAAAGGACTATCCTTATCTGAATCATGCCAATGCAATGTGGAAAAGACTTGGTATGATAAAAAATGGCACAATAGCATATTGCTCCGATGACTATGCTGCATTAGCCAATACATTGGAACGATTTTATAAAGGCTTTTTACAAATACAGATGGATTTAAACCCAGATTATAAGCTGCCAAAAGGATATCTTACGAATGACCATGATCTGGTAAAATTGGTAAAGAAGATTAGTGTATTTGTGCCATTATATAAAACAGAGACACAGGAAGATTATAAAATCAGAAATGCTTTTTTGCTTGATTTGCGAAAAGCATATACTCAGGCACGATATACTGTAGAAATTCCATATGCGCAGTTTTGTCAGGTATATGATTTAGTAGCGGAACAAAAGAAGATACTCGATGATTACCTTGCTGCCAGGGAACGCCAGCTCGAAGAGATGGCATTAGATTTGTAAGGATAAAAATTATGTAAAATTATAAATTTTACAGATATGCTTGCATATTACCACGGTTTACACACGATTGAAACTACTAATGCGATAGAAATCGTAAAAAAAGATTACAATTTGTAATTTATATTTAAAAATAGAAAGAGAGGAAAATATTATGAAAATTATGTTAGTGACGGATTCAAAATCCATAGGAAAGCGTGTTATAAATATTTTAAAAAGAATGTATCCAGAAAACGTTTATTTTTTGGATTATACTAAAAACATTATTAATATTAAATACCCTTCTTACGATATGAGAAAGCATGATGGATTCTATTATATAAATGGAAAAAAGATTGAGGATGAATTTACACAAGTACATTTAAAAAATGTAGATATTCCTGAAAACTATATATATAAAAAAAGTAATGAAAATTCAGATGTCACTTTAAATCAATTAGAAGATATGGATGAAGTAATTTCTATTTGTGAAATGAGTGATGAAGGGGTTGTAAGATTTGCAAAATATATAGAGGACCATAATCTGATTATGGATAAATGCAAATATTATACGATTTATGCAATAGATAGTTATGACAATATTATCGGAGATGTAAATTATTCACAATCTTTTTCTGAATTATTCGCTAATTATAAAGAAAAAAGTTTTCAGTGTCAAGGAAGCGAAAATTCAAATTTAGCTTATTTATTTTATCATATTGTGCCGGAAAGACTAGGCTATACACATGCAATACCAATCAAAGAAATACCTAAGATTCTTTCTCAAAAATATGATATTCCCATAGAAATATTGAGAGATAGTGATAAATGGACTGCAAATCTTTATAAAGAATTAGAAGACAAAATGGAAGCTGATGAATTATTTTATGAAAATACTAATGAATATTATGAAAACGAACGTAGCTAAAACTACGTAGTGTCTTTTCTATATTATTTTGAAAAAGGAGTCTTATTTATAGACCTCATAAAAGTTTATCATAATATTTGTCACATAAAATGGATTATCAAAAATAATTTCAAAAAAAATAAAAAAGTTTTCGATTTTTTCAAAGTTTTACGGTTTTTTTTGACATAAGCATATGTAACCAAGATGTGTGTATAAAATGATAAGAGGAGCGTATGAATATGGCAAAGACTACAACTATGACTGAGATGTTAGTTACAGAAGCACTGAATGAACTGAAGACTCTGGATTCCAGAATTGACCGTGCGATTAAGACCGCAAAGTTTATTGCGGATGCAAAGACTGCAGATAATAAGGTAACCCCGTCTAAGACGAAGGAAGATTTTAAGACCGAGGCACAGTCTTCGTATGATACCATCGATAATCTGATCAAGAGACGCGATAATATCAAGGCAGCGATTGTAGCTTCCAATGCAGCAACTACCGTAGATATCTGTGGTGAAACCATGACAGTAGCAAAGGCTATCGATACCAAGGCTTCCCTGGCATACAAGAAGATATTACTGCGTGCCATGAAGAATCAGAGAGACCTTGCTGTTAGCAGTATGAATAGCAAGAATGCCGATCTGGAAAAGAAAATCGATAATGTAGTTATGACTTCCTTTGCAGCAAAGGATAAGTCTGCGGTAAAGCCGGAGGATTATGATTCTATTGCAGTACCGATGCGTAAGAGTGGAGAGGTATCCTTAGTAGATCCTCTGGAACTTGATAAGAAGATTGCAGAGCTGGAACAGTATATCGAGGAATTCGATGCAACTGTTGATGCGAAGCTGCAGATTAGTAACTGTATTACTAAGATTGAGGTACCGGCATAAAATAGGTGATCGCCGTATTGATTACGGTGGCGGGACTGGATTTTGTCCAGTCCTGCGATAAATAAAAATAAAATATGGATGATGATACGAAAACTTAAAGTTACATACCTCCATTTGATTCTTTGGGATAGGATAAATAATTAAAGAATAAAACAAGCATTCGTGAAAAATGCAATAGCCTTCTAAGCTATTAAAGAAAATTTTTTCATCGAAAATATCGATAAAAGCTTTAAATGCTCAATGGTGAATGATTAATTTACAATGCTTAATTTTGAATCATCTTCTGGGTGGATAAACCCATCAATCGTCTTGGCAATAATATATTATTCTTTTTATTATAAAAATACCATGCTACTGTAAATGTGTATGCTAATAAAAAAGAAAATATATGCCGGTTAATCTTCGAATCATCGATAAAATCCTACATTGATGCATTATGCATTTGGTTTGTGGAGTGATATGTAAGTATCCCAAGATATCCAGTAGGCTGTATCAGCATCCATTATATTACAAGTATAATGATATTTTCTGAAAATGTGATATAATAAAAGTAAAGATAAAGAAAAAACGCATAGTAAATGTGGGAAAGGATAAGACAATGTTTAATCGACTTTATGAGCATTATGAATACGAACACGAATTATTGCTGCATGAAAACAGTGTTATTTGTAATGCCAAGAATAAGGTAGATATTATACATTGGAATTGATCCATTTAGGAAAAATAGATCATAATCAAACCCAAGTAACCACTTACCTAATTCTGGCAGGTGGTGTTTTTTATGGAAAGGATTATGACAATGCCTACAATTGATATGCAAAGTACAGGACAAAATATTATAACAATGAGAAAAGCGGTTGGCATGACGGTAAAGGATTTGCAGGATATATTTGGATTTTCTACTCCACAGGCGATATACAAATGGCAACAGGGAGTAGCAATGCCAACAATCGATAATCTGGTTGTATTAGCTAAAATCTTTCAAACAACAATAGACAATATTATTGTGATAAAAAATGGCTCCATAGTCTAAAGGTTAGGACACTGGCCTTTCAAGCCAGGGATACCGGGTTCAAGTCCCGTTGGAGTCATATGCCTCTTTTGGCTAATGATTAGGATGGAAATTCCACAAGAGGTATTGTAGTTATATATGCACCCGTGGTGAAATTAGGCATACACATCGGATTTAAGATCCGACGCTTTAAGCATGAGGGTTCGATTCCCTCCGGATGCATTAATTAAAATATGGTGTCGGTGGCGAAATTGGTAGACGCAGCGGATTGTGATTCCGCCGGGAGAAATCTCATGTGAGTTCAAATCTCATCCTTCACCCTCAATATGCCCGTATGGTGGAAATGGTAGACACGGCTGTCTTAGGAACAGTTGCGAAAGCGTGAGAGTTCGAGTCTCTCTATGGGTACTGATAATGCAATTCATTGTATGTAAAATATACATTGTCATAAATTTACTATCGGCAGGTATGCAAAAGGCTGAAGCAAGCGGTCTGTAAAATCGTGACGTAAGATACATTGTGAGTTCAAATCTCACCCTGCCGACTTTTATTAATAAATAATCCAAATAAAATAGATTTATAAAATTAGAAAAACCGTAAGAAAAATATCTATTCTTACGGTTTTTTTGTACATATATAAATACTAAATTAAAGGGAGATAAATGATATGTATAAATGGATGTATGACAGGATGGTAGCAGAATATAGCAAAAAGTCAAAAGAAGAACTTATACAAGAAATCAAGAAAAGTAAGATGAAACTAAGATTTCCATATTCTGTATAAAAAAATATATATTTTATAGGAAAGGGAAGGAAATATATGTACACAAGAGATTTGCCATTAGAGGAAAGAATTTCAATAACAAATGACTTTTTAAAAGATACAATACAATGTCAAAAAATAAAAATGGAAATTGCAGATGAAAGAGAAAATTATGATGATTATATAAAAGCATATGAATTATCATCGTTATGTGAACAAATTAAAGAGATATTAGATGGCGATTATGATATGACCGAATGAAACTAAATAGTTGGCGCCCAGACGATAGTGGCTGGGCGGCTGATATATATTATATTCGGAAGGAGGAATAAATATGTGTATGTACTGTGAAAGAAGAACGGACGTAAAATTTGGATGGGAACAACCTAATTTATAAAGTGCATGAATTAAAACCAAAGAAAAAATAGACCGCAGGAAAAATATTTCCTGTGGTTTTTTGTGTAAAAAAATTCCAAAACTATATCTTATTTACGGTTTTTTTGTACATATATAAATAGAGAAAAACGATAGGTACTAAAAAGGAAGATAAAAGATAGTGAAGTAAAAGTAGAAATTACAGCATGGAAGAAAATTGCGAACCATATAAGACAAAGTAAGAAATTCGCATTTTATTAAAAGATTGGAGTAATTAACATAAAAATATATGTTTTATTAAAACAAAAATATGAGGGTAGTGATACAGTTTGCGTTAGTGAAAATATTAATAAAATTAGTACAAGTATTTGTGAAGATTTTTATCCTGAATTTGAAATTTGGGAAGATGGAGAAATGATTTATCAGACAAGTGGCGATGATGTTCTAAAAGCTATATCAAAAGAGATGGATAGAAACTAAGATTTCTTAGGAAGGAGTAAGGAGAAATGAGAGATAGAGGAGCAATCATGCATTATCACGATGTAAAAAAAGACGCAAATGATTTTGACAGATTAGTGGAGGAATTAAATTCTATTAAGAGAGATAAAAAGGTGATTCAAGATATGGAATTATCTGATGAAGCAAAACAGAAATGCTTTGAGGATTTAGATAAACAGTTAGCAGATGTAAAAGAACGAATGCACAATGCTATTGATGAAATGTAGAAAGCAGATAAAGAAAAATGTCAACTATATAAAAATTGCATTTCTTTTAGATTAGAGGTAAGAGAAAATGAGTAAAAACAATTACGAGAAGTATGCTGAAGTAAAACAACAGGAATTATTGCATAAAGAAAGAAATCTACAGCAGGCAATCAGTTGTCTAAGGGATAGGCTAAAATTCGCATCATTGCAATGTATGGATAGTGCAATCGATTTTGTTGCCGACTTATACGATTTATCCATTGATGAAGTGAAGCGAGCAATGGATGGAGAAGAATACTGGTGTATATAAAATTCGCATTTCTTTGGAAGATTGGAGAAAAACAAAATGAAGGAATTTAGAGTAGCAAAATGCTTAGTAGATGGAAAAGTAAATGAATATGCAATTTTTGCAGACGGCTCAAGAAAGAAAATAATTCAAACAGATAAACAATATGGGAAATACTTTGAAGTGGACAACGAATTAAATACAGATTGTAAAAGTTCCTTACGTTTCAGTTATTCAGGCAGAATTAGAGATGCAGTTGAAATGATTAGAAACGGAAACGGAGACTGTATTTCGTCAATGAAATTCATAGGAAGAATTGATAAGGTATTATATTTCCTTGACAGAAAAACTGGCGAAGAATTGAGACGGAAATCATTAGAAGGATGGAAAGATACAAAATTCGGATGGGCTATTGAGTGCGGAAATAAGAACAGTTTTTTAGAATATTCAATGCTCAACAAAAAGAATGAACGAATATCTGTATTTGATAAAGATAGAAATCCTATGATATTTGATACAAAAGAATCAGCCGATGAATATGTAGAATACTTAATCGAAAGGTCAAAGTATTACGCAAAACGATTGGTAAATAATCTATGCGGTATCACAGATGAAAAGGAAAGAGACAAGATAATTGACAACGCAATAGATGAAATCGAGAATGATACTAAAACAAAATTCAGTATTATATCTGATTTTACGTTTGATATGTTGACGGGTAATTGTGAACCAAAATCATCTGAATGCAATTTGGACAAGATGGGATATAAAATTGTGCAGTGTATTATTTAGTAAAAAGGCAAACGAAACTTAGCATTTCTTTAGAAAGGATGATAAAAAATATGGCATATGTAAAAAATAAAAATGGATTTAAGATTGGTGATTGGGCAACTACAACAAAAAAAGTGGATAGCTGTGCAGGCTATTTCGAAAAAGGAACAAAAGTTAAGGTAATCGGGATATCATACAGAGGTTATGATTTAGAAGACGAAAACGAACGTAGCTAATGCTACGGAGTGCACTGTAATATTATGTGACTATTTGCATTTCATTTTCACATAATATTATGAATATGGAAACAGATTAATTGAAACAGGATTCGATAGTATTGGTTAAAATAGTCATTTTCAAGGTTTAATCTTTTATGGAGTAAAGCATATGGATGAAATTCATTATGAGGATGAGAGAGAGTACGGAGTAAAACATTATAAAGGAAAAGAAATCCTATATAATTTTTACTGTGAAGACGAGTATTCTGTAGATGGACGTTGGTTTATGACATTAGAAGCTGCAATGGATGCCATAGATCACAATTAAATGTTAGGAGGACAATATGATTTATAACGTAACCTTACATAAGAAAGATTATCCGACAATCACTTATAGCTTAGGTATTATGGCTGATACAGAGGAAGCGGCAAAGGAAACTGCAAAACAAATGATTGCAGAAAAAGCTTATTGGGAATATAACGCTGCACTTACAATGGCAGATAAGTTAAACACATTGATTATCGATGAAATTACAGTCCTAAGTAATTAATTTTATAAATGCAAAAAAATCGCTTGACATAGTAGTAAAAAACTACTATATTATAGATAAAAGATAGTAGCAAAAAACTACCATGTTAGGGAGGATAAAGAAATGGAACGAAATGCTGCGGGACTTACCGAGGCAGAATTCTTGGCAAATTATAATCCGGGAGATTATGAGAGACCATCTGTAACAGTAGATATGATGGTGCTTCGTGTAAAACAGGATTTTAGTTGTTTGCAGATATTACTAATCAAGAGAAAAGACCATCCATTTATCAACTGTTTTGCTCTGCCAGGGGGATTCATCAATATACGGGAGTCGGCATATGAGGCTGCTTGTCGAGAACTGCAGGAGGAGACAGGTCTTACCAATATCTATTTGGAACAGATTTATACAATGAGCAAACCGGATAGAGATCCCAGAATGCGAGTAATCGATATTGCTTATGCTGCTTTGTTACCATTTGGATATCAGGCGAACGTAAAAGCCGGAGATGATGCAAAGGACGCACTTTGGTTTGATATTGATATTTCAGATAATCATTTGAGGTTCCATAATGAAGAAAAAAATATTCATATAAAATATCAGTTAGAAACAAAGACTTTTAAAAATGGAATACTAACGATTGAAAACAAAATCCCCGTGCAGGATAGAGATGTATTGGCATTTGACCATGCAGATATCATTTTAGAAGAGTTGGTACGGCTGAAAAATAAAGTCATGTATACCGATATTGCTTTTAATCTGGTACCCAAAAAATTCACTTTGCCGGATTTGCAAAGAGTATATGAGATTTTATCACAAAAATCTTTATATAAATCAAATTTTAGGGATTTTGTGCAGGAAAAAATAGAAGCGCTGGATATCACAGCAAAACCGTTTACAAGTTCCAGATCATCCAAAGTTTATCAATATAAACAAAGAGGGTAAATTATGAAATATGGAGTAATCATTACCAGAGCACAGCCATTACATATTGGCCATGTAAAAGTAATTAAAAAAGCCTTGGAAGAAAATGACAGAGTATTATTGATCATTGGAAGTGCTGATAAATCTATGACCGAAAGAAATCCTTTTTCTATCAATCAAAGATGGCAACAATATCTTCAAATGCTTTGTTATTACAAATGGAATTTCGACCAAATAAAAGCAATAAAACTACCGGATTGGAGTGCTGATAAGAATATTCCATATAATAGTAATGTAGGCAGTGATAATCAAAATTATAAAACAGTTGCAAAAGAGTGGGGATTATATCTTTATTATAATATTGTAGGAGCCATTGGACAAAAGGACTTTACATTATATTATAATGATGACCCGGCGATTATTAAAGAATGGTTCCCAGACTATATCTGGGATCGAATTACTTTAAAGTCAATGGAAAGAGATGATATTTCTTCCAGTAAGGTAAGAACAGCAATAGTAACCGACAATATAACCTATCTAAAAGAAACCGTTCCATATTTAAGTAGTTCTGATATAAATAGTTGTCGTAGAATTTTACAAACAATACAAAAAGAGAGGAAATAACTTATGAGAATTTTGATGGTAATTGATGCGCAGAATGATTTTATTACAGGAGCTTTGGGTAATAAGGAATGCGAAGCTGCGGTACCAAAGATCGTAGAAATGATTAATAGTAAGAAATATGATGAGATTATTCTTACGATGGATTCCCATGATGAGAATTATATGGAAACCAAAGAAGGCAAAAATTTACCGGTGCCACACTGTATCGTACCTACTGGTGTTTGGGCACCTACGGACGGCTGGATGATTCATCCTGATGTTTATGCTGCCATTAAAAGAAATTATGATCCGGATAAAATAGAAGTCTTTAAAAAGCCCACTTTTGGTGCTATTTCTATAATTCCCAAGTATCAGAAACTTTGGGAGGCATATGGACCGAATTTGGAAATTGATTTCGTTGGCTTCTGCACGGGCATCTGCGTATTGAGTAACGTAGCAATCGCAAAGGCAACCTTACCGGAAGCAAATATCTGTGTTATTGAGGATGCATGCGCATGTGTAACACCCAAGACTCATAAGACAGCGATTGAAGCAATGAAACTGATTCAGGTAGATATGTTGCAGACAAAGGATCTGTAAGAGGAGGAGAAAAATGAAATTACCGCAGATTATTACCAGCTTACTGGAGATAGACGCTTATAAATTTTCTATGGGGCAGACGATTTTCCACCAGTTTAGTTCCTATAAAACTACATGGACGTTTAAATGTAGAAACAAAGATGTGTTCTTTACGCCTGCTATGGTAGAGGAAATTAAGGAGCAGATCAAAGCATATTGTGAATTGCGATTTACAGAAGATGAACTGTTTTATCTGGAAAATATCAAATGGATCAAGGGGTCTTATGTGGATTTCTTAAGACTGTGGCAGCCTAGATATGAGGATTTCACAATTACAACCGATGCGGAATGTGGATTATCCATTGAAGCTGCTGGCACCTGGTTAAATACTTCCATGTATGAGATTCCTACACTGGCGATTGTAAATGAAGTGTTTTTCCGCATGAATTACGATTATGACACACTGTATACTTCTTTCCATAAGAGACTGATGGATAAGGTACAAAAGCTTACAGATGGTACTTATGAACTCGGAAATTTCAGTGAATTTGGATTAAGACGTAGATTATCGGCAGAGGCACAGGAGTTGGCAGTTAAAACATTGGCGGATGCAAAGATTCCTGCACCATCTAAATTTGTAGGTACTTCTAATGTGTATCTGGCAAAGAAATATAATCTTACGCCAGTAGGTACAATGGCTCACGAATGGATTATGTGTACCGGACAGGGAAATCACAAGCATAATCCGGCATACTCTAACTGGTATGCACTGGATGCCTGGGTAAAGGAATACGGTGTTTTAAATGGTATTGCCCTGACAGACACCATCACAACAGATTGTTTTTTACGAGACTTCCAGCTTACTTATGCAACCTTATTTTCCGGCGTAAGACATGATAGTGGAGACCCTTATGAATGGGGAGAAAAGATGCTTGCGCATTACAAAGATCTGGGTATCAATCCAAAAACAAAGACATTATTATTCAGTGATAGTCTGAATTTCGAAAAAGCAGACAAACTTTATAGATATTTTAACGAAAAGGCAAATGTAGCATTTGGTATTGGTACTTATATCAGTAATGACACCGATGTGCCTGCGCTAAATATTGTAATGAAAACGACAAAATGTAATGGCATGGATGTAGCAAAAATTTCCGATACTCCGGGTAAGGGCATGTGTAAGAATGCGGATTATGTAGACTATTTAAACAGATGTATTACATGGAGACTGGAAAACGACAGATAAAAACGCATGATAAAGAGCGCCCTGGCAGGCAAAAACAGAACTTTAGAAAAAGAGCTGGGACATCTATGGGAGGAAGCTATGAATAGTAAACCAAATCTTGGATATGGATTTTATAAGGTAGCAGCAGTTACATTTCCTATTGTTTTGGGAGATGTTTTTGAAAATGCAAGACGTATCTGCGACTATATTAAAAAAGCGGAAAAAGAACATGTGCAACTCTTGGTATTTCCGGAATTAAGCTTGACGGGATATACCTGTGGCGATATGTTCCTCAGAAAGGAATTATCAGAACAGACAGAATATGCCTTACGAGATATAAAAACTGCAACAAGTGGAAACCGTGTCTTAGTCTGCGTGGGAATGCCTGTGGAAGATCATGGAAAATTATTTAACTGCGCAGTATATATACAGAGTGGTGAAATTAAAGGTGTTGTACCAAAAACATATATTCCAAATTATGGAGAGTTTTATGAAAAGCGATGGTTTGTATCTGCTACCTGCCGTACATCGAATACGATTTGCCTGCTAGGGGATACAGTTCCTTTTTCTGAAAAGTTATTATTAAAAGGGGAAAGCGATGTAGTGATTGCAACCGAAATTTGTGAAGATTTATGGGTGGATAGTCCGCCAAGTGGATTGTTAAGCAGAGCTGGGGCAACCATTATCGTGAATCCTTCCGCAAGTAATGATCTCATTGGCAAAAGAAAATACCGTAGAGATTTGGTAAAAATGCAGTCTGGCAGATGTCGTGCAGGATATGTGTATGCATCCAGTGGCGCAGGAGAGAGTTCTACAGATTTGGTATTTTCCGGGCATTGTATAATTGCAGAAAATGGAAAAATTTTAGCAGAAACTACAGATATTATGCAGGATGAAGCTATGATTGTGAACGTCATTGATATTGAGAAATGTGTAAATGACAGACGCAAATACAATAGTGATGTCTGGGTGAATGTACCTGATATTGTATCAAATCGAATCTTTGTATCAGGATTTCCATATGATTTGCCGGATAAAGTAGAACCTTATCCTTTTGTACCGAAGAATAAAGAGGAACGAAAACAGCGTTGTGCGGAAATCTTAAAATTACAGGCAAAAGGGCTGATACAGAGAATAAAAGCAACAGGATTAGATAATGCAGTCATCGGTATTTCCGGGGGATTAGATTCTACTTTAGCATTACTTGTCACATGTATTGCTTTTGATGCACTTGGAATTTCAAGAAAACATATCTATACTTTTACAATGCCTGGGTTTGGCACCACAAATAAGACAAAAGGATTAGCAGAAGAGTTAATGGAACATTTAGGTACTACCTATGCATCCATTGATATCAAAGCTGCTTGCACACAACATTTAAAAGATATTGGGCATCCTTTAAACGTATATGATATTACTTATGAAAATGTGCAGGCAAGAGAACGTACACAGATTTTATTTGATAAGGCAAATATGTTAAATGCTTTAGTAATTGGTACTGGCGATTTATCAGAATTAGCACTCGGATGGTGCACTTATAATGGTGATCACATGAGTAATTATGCTGTAAATGTCGGTGTACCCAAGACTCTGGTAAAATATCTGGTAGATACTTATGCAGACATCTATGCAGAAGATAATGGTACAAGATCTACAAAAGGTGTTTTAAAGGATATTGTGGATTTACCGATTTCTCCGGAATTATTGCCTACGGACAAAAAGGGAAATATGGTACAGAAAACAGAAGAGAGTATTGGAAAATATGATTTGCATGATTTCTTTTTATATCACTATTTGAGAAATGGGTTTGGAAAAGAAAAGATTTTAGCACTTGCAAAAATTGCATTTCCAAAAGTAACAGATGAAGAAATTATAAAGACCTTAGATATATTCTATCATAGATTCCGTACCCAGCAGTTCAAGAGGTCTTGTATTCCGGATGGTCCTAAAGTAGGTAGTGTATCTTTATCTCCCAGAGGCGATTTGAGGTTACCAAGTGATTTGATGAAAATGTATTAAAAATAGCAGGCAGGTGTAAAATAAACGGCATTAAGTTAAGGGACTACAAAATCAAAAGAAAATGTCTATCGAAGTATCAAAACTTCTGTAGGCATTTTTATTTGTATAAATCTTAAAAATAGACATACTTTTAGGACTGGATTTTCGTAGCCAGTCTGAATAAAGTTATTCTATTTACAATTATATTATTCGTTTGGGAATACCGATATTCCTACCACGAATATTACATAACAAATTGATACGTAAGTATCGTTGAGTTAAAGGAGCATCAGCAATTCTTTGGTCGGAGTACTGACGCTCTTGGTCTATAGTTATACATGATTATTATACAACTTTATAACGTATAAATCAACCAAATAACACATTATTCGTCAGTCTGAAAAGACTGATTTTTTATTATATTTTATAGTTGATTTATAACGAATTATGCGTTATAATATATTATATACAAGCAAGGAGGTTTCTTACTATGAGTTATATAGAAATTATAAAGTTTAAAGAAGATAAAACCCATGAATTAGCAGGAAAAATTCAAAATGCATCCAGACACCATCAAGTTATATGAAATTATTTTGCAAAAAAATATTTAGGTTTGGAATATTTTAACGTTCACAGTGATTGTGTGGAACAACAGAAGCTTTGGGAGCTTTTTGAAGATGAACGACTTACAATGAATGAACGAATTATTCTCGGGTCTACTTATGATTATGTATTAGTAAAGAAAGAAGATATTCCTTTAGTGATTGATGCATTTAAGTCTTTTGAAAATGAATCAAATCTATTAGAAGAAACTGGTATCTTATCTAGCCTTTTGAATGATAAAACTTGTGTTGCGATTGGGTGGCAATCAAGTATAACTGATATGTGGGATAATTATGATATATGTACTGAAGAAAAGCATTGGTATTTATTAGATGAAATAAATGCCATACAAAAAGTTATCAATGATGAAAAGGATGCGGAATACGATGCCTAGACCAAAGAAAGATGGACGTTATTTGAACTTATATCTCGATAGAACACTACATGAGGAATTTGAGCAATTCTGTGAAAGCATTGGACAAACAAAGACGGTTGCTGCTGAAAGAGCTTTTCGGATGTATATGGATGCTATGAAGCAGAATCCAGAGCAGATAATCCGAGAATCAAAGTCCCCATTAAATAAAAGGAATTAACATGAAAAATGTATTAGAAGAAGTATGTAAAGAATAGAATATACGATGAAGAACGTGCAAATTAACAGCACTCGCAGGAGAAAATAACTGCATGAGAAAATACACAAAATTAGAGTTGTAGAAAGGATATATGAATGATTCTAACAGAACATGAACAAGTAATTATTAACAATATGAGACACCCATCAATTCGTACAGTAACGGCGAGCAAATCGTATAAAGATTTATCCGATGAAGAGCTTACTTCACTAATTGGCAAAATAGATGACTATGTGAATGAAATTGGTGAAACACAGAGAGCTTTCGGTAATTATGATGAATTTTACGTATTAGAATTTGATTCGATTAAGGCTCGCCTAGTAGATGAATGTCAACGCAGAAAAATTATGCTTAGAATGTAAGGCGATAAATTTGACGTTTATCAAAAAGAATATAATGAAATAGTAAATAGCGCAATAAATCATCCTGTTGGTAATATGATGTATAAAATTCGTCAAATCAAAAGAATTCTTATGGAAGAGTTTCCAAGAGAAGTAAACGATGAAAAAGCAGAACTTGTTGCAAATAGATTATATGACCAAATTATGTACGAAGACAAGGATGTTTAATTTGAACAGATACAATACTATAAAATATAAAACCACTATACGAATTCCCAAAATAAATGCATAGTGGTTTTACTGTTCATTTTTCCCTTAATGACATTGCGTAAAAACAACCCTCCCTTTTCTCTTTTGTAGAGTTCTGGGAGGGTTATTCTTTGGTTAAAAGAACTTAACTTAATGACATTGGGTGTAAAATTCTGTCTGTTTTTTTATAAAAATCAAGAATTTTTTGACATATATAATTAGAGTAATTATTTTTATCATATGAAAAGAGGAGAACATAAAATGATTGAAAAGACAAAAGTATTTGAAAACCACAGCGAGAATGAAAAGGATATTATCACACAGGTAGTGAATGGACTTACTGGCACAGACGCAGGAGTAGATTTTCGCAAGAATCTGGTGAATGATACCGAAGAGGAAGCTATGGCACTCTGCGCAAAATTATATGGTGGAACTCCCATTGCTGTAAAGATTAAGAGACCTATCATTGCAGAAACAGGAAAGTTAAAGCAGGCAAGAAAGAATCTGGAATCCGTAATTGCAAAGAAAGAAGAGCAGAACAGTAAATCTTATCTGGAAGGCAGAAAGACTGCGGTTTGCACCTGTGAAAATTGTAAGAGCAAGCTGGTAATTGCGAAGTATCTGGAAATTGCAAAGAAAAAGGTTGGTGTCGTAGAAGGCTTTGATATTAACCGCTGCCCTGTTTGCGAGGAAGATATGCGTCCACAGAGTATTAAGGATAAGATTGCAAAGTATGATACAGAGATTGCTGCTTGCAGAGAAAAGGTAGAAACCATTGAAAAAGAGCTGTTTGACAGAGCTGTAAATGCAAAGAACTGCCCGACTGCATGGTTTGTTTATTGGCAGGAAGCAGAAAATGAGGAAAATACGGAAGAATAAATAGAAAAAGGACTCTGAAAAGGAGTCCTTTTTTTATGTAAAAACAGACTATTTTTTTGATTTTTTTTGACATATATAAATATAGAAAAGTGATAAAGTGGAGGAAATTTTATGATGCAAACTATTAAAATATCAAACAAGGAAGATAAAGAATTAGATAAATTAGAAAAAATGCACAATGCTGGACGCAAAGAAGGATATCAAAATGGATATAGCGATGCAATAAAAGATACACTTGTATATCTCGAAATTGCAGGATATCTTAATCTTTGGAATAACTATGAAAAATTAGTAAATGCCATTCAGATAGATAGTGGATTAAACCCAAGCTATTCTTCTTATTTAACAGTAAATGATTTTATAAATGCGTTTGCTAAAAAATATAATTATAATGATTTTAATGAAAAAGATTTTAAAGAGGAAGCATTTATTACTAAAATACAAGAATATATAGAAAATTGTAAATATAAGCCACTAGATATTGAAACAATGGCAGAAGTCGTACATGATACATTATATTCTTTACAATATGGTGATACCTCTAAAAAAGATGATTTAGATGCCACTCAAGATACTATGGAAGAAAGATAGGAGAGATTAAGATGAAAGTATATGATATTAAATGGGATGTAACAGATGGTACAGAAGAAATGACACCGGAAAAAATCGAAGAAACCTTAGCTATGTTACCAAAAGAAATCGAGTTGCCGGAAGAATTTAATAAGGAAAATTATATGGAAGATGGTGAATTCGATGAGGATGCATGGCTGGATGAAATATCAGATTGGCTATCTGATGAGTATGGATTCTGCCACGATGGTTTCAAAATAAGTAAAGAAGAAAAAGATCAGGAAATCCAGGAAGAAAGAGAATAATAAAATTATGACATATCAATTAAGTAATCCAGATATTGAAACAATTATAAACTATTGTAATAATCTTAAAGCAAATGATGATATAGAAATTTTTGATTTTGGAGTAAATGGAGATTTAGTTTTACATATTTGCAAAGACGAGGGCTTTAATTCTGGAATAGCAGAATATAATCCAGTAACGATTCATGTTGCACAAAATGGAGAATGGATTTATGATTCCGTAAGAATACTCTACCCAGATACTCGTATAACAGATAATGTTCTACATAAAGAATTTGACAAAATTTATAATTGCGAAAATTTTGATATCGAAAGAGACTAAAAGAAAGACCACTATAAAAAAATAGTGGTTTTTCTTATTTTTAACGGTTTTTTTTGACATATATAAATATAAAGATTAGATTGGAGCAATGAAAAATGATTAGATTAATCGATGCAAATAAAATAATCCAAAAACTTGATGATGGTACAAGCAAATTTGAAAAAGAAAGAGAAAACAAAAAAGGGGAAGAAGACATTACGTATGGATGCTTGGTTGGCTTTGTTTGTTCCATAGAAATGATAAAAGCAGAACCAACAGCTTTTGATTTGGATAAAGTAATCGAACAATTCGAAAAAGAAAAGAATCCTATTTTCAGAGAGGATGGGAGTTTGATGTCTGAAAAAACAATGATACCTATTGATAAGGCAATCGAAATCATTAAGAATAACATCTTATGAGGTAAACAAATATGGCATGGTATGCAGAGCTTGTCAGAAAGCGTTGGTATTGTATCTGTGGTATAGATATGATCCATGAGTATAAAAAGAAACTTTATGACAATTGGTACAATTCTCTTACGGAAGAAGAAAAAGAGCGCCTGACAGAAATTAAGGAGCAAAATCAGGAGAAAGCAGATCAGGAACTTAAAATGATTATGTCACAATTATCTGCTATGAAAACACTTTTGTCAGGACTTCTAAGCGAAAGGTATATCCTGTAATATTATGTGTTTCACATAATATTATGAATACAGAGATTTATAAAAAGGAGACAGTATTATGAATACATTAGATGACGCTATCAGATTTGTTTGTAATTCAAATTTGGACTATGGCACGCTTTCCCAAACAGAGGAATATAAAATGGCACTTGTAAATAGTCCAATGTTACAGTCTTTTACGGATACCTTTAAAGGATTACAGATAACTTTGACAGGTGATTTATACCAAATGCTTTTTAGCGGCATAGATAATGTAAAGCTTGTTATTCTTTATAAAGTGATTGATACGGAATGTTATTATGCCACCGTAGAAGTAAAGGACAAGGAATTAAAACAGAAACTCAGAGAAAATGCAAAGACAATGAAAGGCGTCAAACTTACAGTAAAATGTGTGGCCGGTGGAGTCGATTGTTTTGAGTTGATTGATATTATAGAATTGGATAATCCTTGTATGTTTGGCAGATGGATTTGTACGAATTGCCATCATGATTACGGCTTTGATGATCCACAGGGCTATGGATGTGACATTTGTGAAAGTAAAATAGAGCAGGTGTTTGATTTCTATAAAGAATAAATAAGAGAAAAGTATGTTAAGGATTTCAGGAAATGCAGATAAAAGTATCGTAATAAAATCGTTATAGGAATACATACAGGAGGTATGAATATGGCAAAGATACAAATAGAAATAGAAAAATGTGATAAATGTCCATTTCATTACACTGAAAGAACGATAACGGCAGATTCCTTTGAAGATGCTTTTGACTATTACTGTGGTATCAATAAAAAGAAAATTGCCGAATACGTGGAACGGGATAAGGAATTACCGAAAGTACCAGAGTGGTGTCCGTATCGTGTAAAAGAGGAGTAATCAATAAAAAAAGCATGTGCACAATAAATCAACGAAAGAAAGAGGTATATTGTGAAAACACTCCGTAGCTAAAGCTACGGTGTGTCCTGTAATATTTTATGATTTTAAACAAAGCTTAGGAGGTTTATAAAATATTATGAAAGACGAAAAATATTATAAGGCAAAAATACAAAATACGATTGAAAAACTGGAACAGGCACAGGAAGATTTAGATACAGATATGTTTGCCATAGAGTGTAATAACTGGTATGGAGAACGTTGTAATGGTATGGCAGACGGCATTGAGATTGCTATTGAGATGCTGAAAGAAATCATAAAGGAGTAAACAAATGAACGAAAAATATAAAAAGGATAGCTTAGGAAATCGAATGAAACAGTACGAAGCTGTTACAGAACATTATTTAGTACCAAAGCTGCCATTTATTATCCGTGTGGATGGAAAGGCATTTCATACTTTTACCAAAAAATTTGAGAAACCTTTTGATGCAGTTATAGAACAGACTATGCGGGCTACAATGGAAAGCTTATGTAAGGATATTCCAGGATGTGTACTTGGATATACGCAGAGTGACGAAATTACATTAGTATGCACCTACACAGACAGAATTGTAAGTGAAGCTTGGTTTCATGGGCGTATCGAAAAGATTGTTGCTATTTCTGCTGCCAAGGCTACGAAGTATTTTAACAAATTTTTCAGAGAAAACATTCCTATGGATGTAGAAAAGTACGTAAAAAAGTTAGATGAAGCAGAATTCGATGCTCGGGTATTTAACTTACCTGAATGGGACTGCATCAATAATGTGATTTGGAGACAGCAGGACGCTATCAGAAATAGTGTAGAGATGGTAGGTCACTGTTTCTATTCTGCCAGGGAGTTAAATCATGTGAATACCAGTCAGATAAAAGAGAAGCTGCGGGTAGAACATGATATTATCTGGGAAAATTATCCAGATTATAACAAACAGGGTGTTTTATGTTATAAAACACAGGTAGAAAAAGAGACACACGGAAAGACAGTAGTGCGAAATGTCTTGGTACAGGACTTTGTGGCATTACAGGAAAATCGGGAATGGTTTGCCGAGATTACCGGATTAAAAGAAAACATACCGTAGTTTTAACTACAGTATGTCCTGTAATATTATGTGGTCATTTTCACATAATATTATGAATAGTGCGAATGATAAGCAAACATAAAAATACTAGGAAACTCGCACAGTTGTACTTCTTATGGAGTGCATGAATTGAAATATGATGATTATTAGAATTTCCCCAATTTAATCTGTTGCACTCCCCGCGGAGTGCATGAATTGAAATA
>CDZH01016710.1_pt1 | contig 21019 bp, 33 predicted proteins | sample 557721 | NCBI WGS metagenome assembly CDZH01 (sample SAMEA3182062, study PRJEB8094) | gut metagenome | biome: human; feature: gut; material: Stool; isolation source: human stools | place: Canada | collected 2013-01-14 | reverse complement strand
GAATCCGGCGCCATCGAACAGGATGCCGACATCGTGATGTTCCTGCACACCACGCAGGCGAACCAGAAGATGTCGAAGTCCCCGGTCAAGGCCATCGTGGCCAAGGGCCGCAGCTCCGGCACCGGTGTGGCCCACCTCGTTTTTGACAAGCCCTTTGCGGACTTCGTGGAAGACCAGAACGCCAGTGCATGGGCGGCGAAGTTCGAACGGCAGGAAAGTGGGCTGTAGGTAGGAGGGGAGATATGCCCGGAAAAGGATTCTGGATGACGCTCTGGTTCTGCTGGCTGGCCGCAGTGCTGGCCGTGTGCTGGGGAGCGGGAAAACTGTGGAGGTGAGCGATATGAAAAGCCTGACGTACACATTGCCGTGGCCGCCCTCGGTGAATCACTACTGGCGCCGCGTCCTCATCGGCGGCAAGCCCAGGACGCTGCTCTCGAAAGAGGGCAGGGAATACAAACTCCAGGCTGTTGATGCTGTCAGGGGCCAGCGTCGTGGGCCTTCCGCACCTCTATCCGGGCGCATAGCAATCTCGGTGACGCTCTTCCCTCCTGACAAACGCCGCTATGATTTGGACAACCGGATCAAGGCCGTCCAGGACAGCCTGACTGCCGCAGGTGTCTGGGAAGACGACAACCAAGTCAAAGTTCTTCACCTGGAAGAAGGTGAAGTCGTGAAAGGGGGAGCCTGCATCGTGCATATCGCTCCGGCGCCGGACAGGATAGCGCTTCTCTCCGCTTATGGTGAGGAGGAAGATTGATGGCCCGTACAGACACCAAGCGGCGTGGCCGTGGTCGAGGGCCTGAAAAGCGCACTGAACGAAAGTCACGCACGCGCCGGGCGGCATCTGCTCTTGTGGGTATCTGCTCCATCGTCGGGGACGGTGACTTCGTTTCAGGTCTGGAAATGCTGGGAGAAATCACACTGCGTCTCAGACAGGCCCGCCATTTCCAGCGCAGGCCGGTGGGACAGAACGGTGACAGGGAAGATGCGTTGGACAGCGTCGTGACCGGTATCCGCAGGATGCGCAGTGAGTTCAGGGAGGTATGAGTATGCTGGTAGAAGTACGGGTGCGCCTTGAAGGCCCCCTTGCCGAGATCGTAGACAGGGCGAATGCTGCCATCAAGGGAGCCTGTGCCCTTTTCACTGGCCTGACCCGTGAACAGGTGGCCGTCCACTATCATGGCATCCACGAAGTCCCCAGGGTTAAATCCCTCTGGCTGCGCTACAGAATCCATGAAGACAGGGGCATCACAAAACCCATCCGTAAACGCATTCCCTCCAAGATCATCTGGGCAAAGTAGGAGGTGATACATGGCAAGACCAAAACTCTTCAGCCGTTGCCCTGAATGTGGTGCGGATACCCTGGTCGTCATCGGCACACAGCAACAGGGACATTGCCGGAACCGATGGTGTGAATGCTCGGCTTGTGGCGCTCGTGTGCGTTGGGTCATCTCAGGCACTCACGGACACTGGGTGCGTGTCAGAGAAATAAAGTCTCCAGAAACCCCCAAAGCCTCTTGCTGCTGATACCTTCCCCCATGATACGCTTCCGGCAAACACCGGAGGCGTTTTTTATGTCCAGGATCCCTTATCGCAAAGTGCCCGGAAAGATCGTAGTCGGTGCGGCTCTCGTGGCCCTGCTGGGGGCTCGTGCCGCTACTCTGACTGTCGAGCAGGTGGCCGAGTTCGAGGGCTATGTGCCCCAGGCCTATCAGGATCCCGTGGGCATCTGGACGAAGTGCTGGGGCGATACCACGGACGTGACGCCAGGGAAGACCTACACCTTCGAGCAATGCTTGAAGTCTCTCAACGACCATACCGTTGAGCTGGCGAGGCCTGTCATGCGTTGCATCCCTGATCTCAAAGACCAGCATGACAAGACCGTCGCGGCCATGGTGAGCATGGCCTACAACATCGGGCCTTCTGCCTTCTGTCGCTCCAGTGTGGCCCGCTATGCCAATGCCGGGGACTGGGCACGGGCCTGCAAGCGCATGGCCGAGATCTACAAGACGGCCAAAGGACAGGAGCTGCCCGGGCTCGTGAAGCGTCGCAAGCTAGAGTCCGAGCTGTGCATGGAAGGGGTGCGGGAGAAGGCTTTGTTTGAGGCGAACAGCGGGCCTAACTGGCAGCGCAGGGAGGTGCGGTAAATGTGGGCATTTTTGACCAAAATCCTGCCGTTTCTGGCTCCGCTGCTGGACAAGCTTTGGCCGTCCACACGCGCTGACGAGCTGCGGGCCGAAGCCGAGCTGGAGGAGGCGCGGGCATTTTCCCGCGGGCGTATCGCCCCACGTTATATCGCAGGCTATGTGGCATCGCTTCTGTTCCTCCTGTTCGGCATCGCCGTCCTGATCGACAGCGCTTACCCCGACTTCCTGCCCGGATCTCCGCTGGAATCTTTGTCATCTCTTGTCAATGACGGCTGGGCATTGCTTGTGACCGCAATCGGCAATGGAGAGTAGCGCCGTGGAATCTTACAGGGAAGGGGCGGATCACGCTGCCGAGTATGTGAGCGTCATCAAGGGCGTCTGGCCTCTTGTGGCGTTGTCCTGGCTCGTAGCGCTCCTTTTTACCCTTGGGCAGCTCAAGCGTGGATATAGGCAGAGGACGATTTGGCAAACTATTGCCATGATCCTGCTCAACTCGGCCATGACCGCTGCAATGGCTGTGAGCTGCGCCATGCTCCTGTCATCTTTCTTGCCGAACTTCACCCCGGAAGCCCAAGCCGGGATTTGCGTCGCTGCTGCAGGCCTCGGCGCGGAGAGCCTGAAAGCGATGCTCTACAAAAAGCTGCATCTGCATGTCGTTGATCTCATGGATCCCAACGACATCAATGACATCCGTTGCAGGATGACGCCTGAGCAGCGACGTATACATGTTGAGCAATGCCCATTCAAAGGCGACGAGTGTTCAAAGCACTGTGACGTGTGCAAGGCCATCAAGGAGGTGAACCATGGGTCAAAGGCTGATCGAGACTGATTGCCCCGTCTGCGGATCGCGCAACCGGCTGGCCTGTTACGGTGTCGTTGCGCATGCGCGCGAAGGTGCCACCGTGCGTTACTATCTCTGTCGCAAATGCGGGGCCCGTGTTTCGCGGAAGTATTACGATGTGAAAAATGACAGCGACAAGACCTCATGGCTGCATCGCCCTGCCTCCCCCTGTGATTTCCGCCTGGTTGCGGCGTGCAAACCACGGGCTGTTGGCTCTACATCGGAGACTGCTGTGAAGAAACAGCTCGCACTGGCACTCTGATTCCCGGATTTTCCCGGGATTTCCGGGAAGTCCAAGCCATATTCTACGGATGCGCATACGCTCTGGCGGAGTAACGGACGGACGGGGGCGTATGCAGGACAAGACCGCAGTACCGAAGGGTTAAGCGCAAAAACTGCGGCGGGTAGACCTGATGAGGATAACCCTGCGCGGCGGGAGACGGACGATCCCCGCGAAATACCTCAAGCCTCATGCGGGACGTCACGCTATGGGGTGCCCTAAAGCGACGGCGCGGCTCCGGCCAGCAGTTCGTGATGGGCGCGGCCTCCAACCATCGGGAACGGTGGGGTTAAGGAGACCTGCGCCCATTCGCTCAAACGCTCACCAACCAGCAGTTCCAAGATTATACGAGTATCAAGAGTATGGGATATGTCATGGGGCAGGCCCTGTTGCTCATGGGAGGGCAGAGGGGCGCACAAGGGAAAAAGAGGGTGGAGCCTGCCACCTGCCCGGAAGACTGCAAGAACATGCGCGGCGGTATCTGTCGGCTGGCTTGCGGGAATGAGAAGTCAGATTGCCCGGCGATGAAGAAGGGAGCACGCAATGGCCGCACGTTATGATTGGGAAACCATCCGCGCCGAATATGAGACTGGTTCTACGATGGGTGCGCTGTCGCGTCTGCATGGCGTAAGCAAGGCTGCCATTTCTAAACGTGCCCGCCTGGAAGGATGGCTGCAAGACCTCTCTGGCGCAGTAAACAGGTTGACGACTGCAAAGGTGAACGGAATAGTTGACGCCGTAAACCCGGCAAAAAAGGCAGCCGCCCTTGACCGTGCGGCAGAACAGAAGGCCGCGGTTATCCGTCGTCATAAAGAGGAATGGGATAGACACAAGGTCATTATGGACGAGGCGCTGGCGAACAACGATTTCAACGCGGCAAAGCTGGCCAAGATCACTGCGGAGACTATCAATATCCGGCAGGCAGGGGAGCGTAAAGCGTGGGGCATCGTGGAGGCTGACGTGCGTCCTGCAGCAGCGCAAAAGAGCGAGCAGGACGCCATCCGTGACGGCATTCGCGAGGCGTTCCAGTCTGTTGGCCTGGGTGGTGGGCAATGCTGACCCCCCGCTGGTATCGTCTGCGCCCCCATGCCGGCCAGCATGAGCTCTGGCATAGCACGGCCCGCTTTATCGTCCTGCCCTGCGGCCGCCGTTCGGGGAAGAGCGAGATAGCAAAGCGCAAGCTGATCCTGTCGGCCCTCAATCCTTATACGGGGTACGATGACCCAAACTACTTTGCCGCAGCCCCCACTCGTGACCAGGCAAAGCGCATCTACTGGCGCGATCTGAAAGCCTTCTTGCCCAAGTCGCTCATTGCCAAGGTGAGCGAAAGCGAGATGATGATCCAGCTCGTCAACGGCGCGAGCATCTACGTCGTGGGCATGGACAAGCCGGAGCGCATCGAGGGCATGAGCTGGAACGGAGGCGTGTTGGATGAGTATGCCAATATGAAGCCGAAAGCGTGGACGGAGAACGTCCGTCCAGCTCTCTCTGACCGGAATGGCTGGTGCTGGCTCATTGGTGTGCCTGAAGGACGCAACCATTATTACGATACCTACATGTATGCCCTGAGCGAGGAATCCGGCCCGGAATGGGCAGGCTTCACATGGAAATCGTCTGAGATATTGCCGGAGGCTGAAATAGCCAGTGCACGCGCCGCTCTCGACGAGCTGACATTCCTGCAGGAATACGAGGCGTCGTTCGTGACGTTCGAGGGGCGGTGTTACTACTCTTTTCTGCAGGAAACGCACTGCGCCCCGCTGCGGCAGCTCTACAATCCGCGTGCGCCGCTGGCCTTCTGCTTCGACTTCAACGTGGAGCCAGGCGTGGCCGCGGTGGCGCAGGAAGTGACCCTTCCCAACGGCCTGCAGGGCACTGCCGTCATCGGGGAAGTGTACATCCCCCGCAACAGCAACACGCCTGCCGTCTGCCGAAAACTTATCCAGGACTGGGGCGGCCATCAGGGGGCTGTCGTCTGTTATGGCGACGCCACCGGCGGGAGCAGGGGGAGCGCCAAGGTAGCCGGAAGCGACTGGGATCTGATACGGGCGGAACTGAGGCAAGCGCCTTTCGGTGGACGTGTGTATTACCGTGTTCCGCAGGCGAACCCTTCGGAGCGGGCCCGCGTGAACGCCATGAACAGCCGCCTGAAAAGTGAGACTGGCGACATCCGGCTGATGGTTGACAGGCATGTTGCGCCTCATGTCGTCAAAGACCTTGAGGGCGTCGTGTTGCTCAAGGGCGGCAGCGGGGAGATAGACAAGCGTTCCACGCCTGACCTCTCGCATATCAGTGATGCCCTTGGCTACTATGTGGCAAAAGAGTTCCCGTTGGTCAGAAATACCATAACCGTCGGCACCTATTCGACGGTCGCATAAGGAGATCGGACTATGCCAGCTCCGGGAAATTCCGGGAAAATCCCGGAAAATCAGGCCAGCATCCAGACGCCTACGTCTGTTTTTCAGCGCCAGCACGAAGCCGCACGCCCGTGTCTTGACCTCATGGGCGGGACTGAGGCCATGAGGCGTGCTGGTGGCAGATACATCGTGCACAAGGAGGCGGAGCCCGAACGGGCCTATACCAATCGCATTGACCGCACGGTGCTGCGTAATGCCTTCGCCCAGACGCTCGGCTACTACCGGGGGCAGGTCTTCAGCCGACAGGTGGCGCTGGACAACAAAAGCAGCGCGTTGTCCGACGATGATATGCAGAAGTTCCGCGACTGGTCGGAAAACGTCGATCAGCGCGGGCACAATCTGACGGCCTGGAGTGGCAACGTCTTCACCTCCGGCCTGGTCTCAGGGGTGACGTTTTGCCTAGTGGATTACCCGCATATCGAGACCATAAACGAGGATGGCGTCACGCTGTATCGGGCATCTGATGGCACGATGCGGCCGAAGACCGCCGCTGCGGACGCCGCCGAAGGATGGCAGCCGTATCTCGTGCATATTCCTGCGGAACAGGTGCTGGATTGTCGGGCTGAATGGCGCAATGGCCGGCGCGTCATCACGCATTTCCGGTACGTCGAGATCAGGCAAGAACAAAGCCAGGCAAACCAGTTCGTCCTTGAAGATGTGCAGTACATCCACGCGTACTGGCTCGACCGTTGGGAAGTGTGGCGTTTCCCCATCTTGAATGGAAAGGTGGTTGGAGGCGCCGCTCCGTATGCCCAGGGACGCATGACGCTCGACGAAATTCCCGTGGCCGTCTTCATGCCCGGCGATCCCCGCAGCGACTTCACGGCCCGCCCTGCGCTCATGGACTTGGCGCACCTCAACGTGCGGCACTGGCAGGCGACCAGTGAACAATATGACCTTCTAGCCTATGTGCGGCTTCCTGTCTGGACGGTCACGGGGGCAGACCGGGAAGTAGGGAAGGACGGCAACCCTATGCCATTGACCTTCGGCCCAGGCAACGTGATCTACCTGTTGCCCGGCGGGAACATCCAGAGCTGTGGCGTGGATGCTGCCAGTGTTGAGGCCGGGCGGCAGGACTTGCGCGACCTTGAAAACGCTATGGCGACCTACGGATTGCAGATCATGCAGGCGCAGAGCGCGGCCAGACTGACTGCGGCCCAGGTGCAGAGGGAAAGCCGTGAAGGCAACAGCCAGCTTCGGAACTGGGCTTTGGACTTCCAGGACTTTTTGGAAAACTGCCTGCGTCTGGTTGGAAAGTGGTGGGAAATGCCTGACGGCCCGTCCGTGAAGGTCAACGATGACTACGCAGACAGTGCCAGTATCGACTACCTGATCCAACTCCACGACAAGGGAATCATCGGCAAGGAGACGCTGGCGACCTTCGCGGTGCGTCTGGGAATCCTTCCCGATGATTTCAATTATTCCGATGAGGTGGCGCGGCTGGCGCAGGATGCCGCAACGACGGCCAATGCGGGGCAATCCTTCGGGCTGTCCCTGATGCAGCGACTTGGCGCCGGGGGCGGCGGTGGTCAGACGGGGAATGGCCGGGAAACTCCGGGAAATTCCGGGGAAGGCGCACGATAGCACGAGAAAAGGCCGGGTATGGTGTCCCGGCCTTTGTTGTGTGCGGCGTGTCGCTTGTGGGATGCGTTATCCGCCCATGCGGCAGAACAGGCCAAAGAAGAACGACAGGGCGGAGAACCCTGCGGCGGCCATGCCGAAGCCGATGACAAGCAGCTTCACGCCTACCAGCTCGTTACGGAGTTCCCAGCGCCCGACAGGGCGCGTGGTGTCCGGGGAAGGGGCGTCGCGTTCGATGGTGAAGTTCTCGCCGTTGACCGTGATGGTGATGCGGGTGCCGTTGTCCGTGGTGATGGTGTGGATGCGGTTGGTAGCCATGCTCCACCTCCTACGCCCGGCCTGCGGCAAGCGCGGTGCGGGTACTGGATTCAAGGCAGACCAGGATGGATTCAAGCGCCCCGGACGCCCGTTCCATGCTGTCCAGAGCGCGCAGGGCTATGCGCCGTTCACGGCCCTGAATATCCCAGAGGGAGGGGAGATTGTGGCGAACTATGCCGTACAGGGCTGCCTCATGGTCGTAGATGTGCCTGACGTGCTGCCTGATGGCGGCAAGGTGCCCCTCGGCATCGTCAGAGACAAGAGCGGGGATGGCGGCTGTTGCCGTCGGCTGTGCCGCGGCTCCAAGGGCCTTGACCTCCATCTGGATGAGGTAGTCCCGCGCATCGGACATTTTTCCTGCCGGGAGCTGAGCGTATTCCGCGATCTTGAAGTGCCGGTTGAAGCGCGTCCAGATTTCCGCCCGTGCCTTGCCTTGCACGGCGGCGGGATAGGTGGACAGCTTCGCGTCCACAAGGGCCTTGAGTTCGGCCCGTTCGGCGGGGGACAGAAGGCCGTCTTGGGAAGTTTGGATAGACAGAGAGGACAGCAGCCGGCGTTCGCATTCGATGAAGTACCGGCGTGCTACGCGCCCCTTCTCGTTGTTCTCCACCATGCACAGTTCTTTACCCATGCCCAGTGTGCAGCGGTATTCTTGGCTTGGCCTGCCGCCTTCGGAGTTTTCGCCCGTTTTGGCGAAAACCTCAAAGTCCTGCCCCTGAACAAAGCCGTACTTGGAAATGCGGGCCTTTATCCAGTTGGAAAAATCACGCCGGACGCCAAGAACGCCGTGCAGCGTTCTGCCATCAATGGTGAGGCACTGAGTATTGCCGATGGCTCCGGGGACAACGGGAACGAGTTGGGAAGCGGTCATAACGACCTCCTACTGAGTTGGGAGTGCGGAGAAACAAAAAAAGGCGACAGACGCTCCCCAGCTCAGTAAGCTGCCGGGGCCTCACGGACACCCGGACGTCTGCCGCCAAAATTTGCCAACAGGCAAAGTGGCTTTGTTGTTTCTCCATCTGCAAAGCCGCGCCTTGGGAGCAACGGCAGGCGGCAGATTATCGCCTTACTGAGTTGGGAAGTCCAGAAAGGCACGAAACAGATATTTTGTCAAGCATGATTCACGCGGCGCGGGCTTTCCCCTGCGGCGGTGGCATGGTAGAATGCCCAAAAGCAGGAGGTAGACCATGAGCAAAGAACCATTGACCGAGGAACGGATTGCGGAAATCCGCAGCCGTTTGCATGGCGTGTCTCTTGGGGAGTGGAGCCACGGATATAGCCTTGACGTGAAATGTAATGCCATAACCTGCGAAGGGAGATACCTTTTTTGTTTTGTCCATCCCGACCCCTTGAAGAACGACAAGAACATGGAATTTGTGGCCTACGCTCGGCAGGACATGAACGCGCTGCTGGATGAGGTGGAACGGCTGAGGGCGGAAAATGCGCAGCTCAAAGAAATAGCGTGGAATGGCATTGAACTTATGGACAAGGCCGTTATCAGTGAAGCGGCGAGAGAAATAGATATGGTCAGAGACAAGGTGCTACGTCACGCTATGGAACAGGAGAAAAGGCGGTTCTCATGACCCCAGACGATACCCTTGCCCTCTATCTCCTTTCCCGCTCCCTCTGGTGGCGGCACGACCTTGAGCAACTCGATGCCGAGGCGGTGGCCGCCGTCATCGTCGCGCTTGAGGCCGCCCAGAAGGACATAGCCTCCCGCCTTGCCGCCGAGGCCGCCGGACTGGCGACGCTCTCCGACTGGCGGCGGGAGCAGGACGAGGCGCTCAACGCATGGGCAGATGAGGTGCTGGCCGGGGCCCGGGCGACCATCACGGGCACGGTCAGCGAGGCTAGTATTGCGGCGGCTGCGGCCTCTCTTGCTGCGTATAACGCCATCTTGACGCTGGACGGCAAGGCGTCGGCGGTGAAGTCCGTAGGCCTGACCTCTGCACAGATCGTGAGCTGGTTCCAGGACACGGCACTTGGTTCCGGCGGCCTTGAGCATTGGGTGGACACGGCTCTGGAGAATGGCGTCAAGCAGAGCATCCTTGCCGCGCTGCGGCAGGTGGCTGTGGAAGGCAAGGGAACCGCGGAGGCCGTGCGGCGGGTGCTGGTGGCGGCCAGTGATGCCGGCTTTGAGCTGACGCGACGGGAAGCAATCACCATCACGCGGACATTCATCCAGACCGCCAACGTCAACGCTCAGGAGGCCGTCTACAAGGCCAACGAGGGGCTGTTCAAGGGGTACAAGAGGGTAGAAACCCTGGATAACAAAACGTGTGCCGTTTGCCTGTGGGGGGATGGAGCTGTCTACAAACTCGACGAACCGCGCCCGCGCCTCCCGGCGCATCCCCGCTGCCGAGGATTGTGGGTTCCGGTCGCCAAGAGCTGGCGCGACTTCGGCATCGACGTTGACGACCTCGAAGCCGTGGCCCGCCCCTGGACGATACGCGAGACGGGGCCTATCGGGACTGGTGGGCGCAAGATCGAGAACTACGGCAAGACGACGGAGAACTTTTCAGGCTGGTGGGCATCGCTTTCTGATACCGACAAGGCGAAAACGGCCATCGGCCCGATCCGGCGCAGGCTGCTGGAGACCGGGGCCGTGAAATGGGATCAGATGTGGGACAAAGCCAGTGGGCTGCCGCTGACGCTTGAGCAAATGGGATACGACAGGCAGGGGAACAGGTTGTAGGGATCACAACAGTAGGAGAGCAATAGGGCGCGGAGTAATGACCGCGCCTTTTTTGTTGTCCTGCGCCTGTCTCTTTTGGGATGGGGCAATCTTCCAGATTCGTTTTTGCGATTCGTTGCCCATAAATATGCCAGTGAGGCATACTCAAAGAAAAAGCTGGCACAGTTGTGCAAAAGGAGTTTGGCAGATGCCCTGGAAAAAAGATGAGGCCGGCGCGTTCGTCGTTGATGACAAAGGGAATCCCATTTTCGTGCTGGATGGTGGTGAAGAACGGTCAGTTGACTACCCCGCCATGAGCAAAAAACTGTCTGAAGTCAACCGGGAAAGCGCAGGCCGCAAGGATCGTATCCGTGATCTGGAAGAACAGATGAAGGCGTGGGAAGGGATCGAAAACATCCCTGACTTCATCTCTACGGCCAAAAAGAACGCCGAATCCGTGGCCGCGTTCGACGACAAACAGCGTGGGGCTGAGGAAGTCACCCTGGCCAGAATCAAGGCCGCCACTTCTCCGCTTGAGAAGAAGGTCGCGGAACTGGAAGCCGACCGGGCCCGCATCATTGACCAGTACCATGCCTCTACCATTCGCAGCCAGTTCGGCTCGTCCAAGTTTGTGACCGAAGAGCTGGTCAGCGCCGCTATGGCTCAGGAACTTTTCGCCAAGCATTTCAGCGTGGATGAAAAGGGGAATCTGGTGGGCAAGGACAGTACCGGCAACGTCATCTATGGCGAAAACGGCCCTGCGGACTTCGATACGGCCCTGCGGGAAATCGTCAAGAACAGCCCTCACAAGGCCTATGTCCTCAAGGGAAGCCCGGCCACCGGCAGCGGTGCTACTCAGGGTACCCCCGGCGGGACGGTGAACACTGAAAACATGACCTCTGTCCAGAAAATCGCCGCAGGACTGAAGCAGAAGGGCGGCGTGTTCGGGCAGTAGGCCAAAGGAGATAGCATTTCATGGCATCCCAGACGCTTGCTGAAGCGAAAAAGCTCATCAATGACCAGATCGTGCAGGGCATCGTGGAAGACATCATCACGATCAACCCCCTGTACGACCTGCTCCCCTTCACCGGCTACACCGGTCAGGCCATCCTTGTGAACCGCGAGGAAGCCCTGGGCGATGCCGGTTTCTATAGCGTTGACGCGACCATCACCAGCAAGGCCGCCGCCGCTTTCGAGCAGGTTCCTTTCAGCGCTACGAAGATCATCGGCGACGTGGAACTTGATGGTCTGGTGCGTGCCACCAGTGCCAGTGCCGGCGTGGATCAGCTTGCCGTGGAAATTTCCAGCAAGGCAAAGAAGATCGGGCGACTGTTCCAGGAAGGTATGGCGACCGGTGACGGCTCCAGTCCGAATATGAACAGCCTGCACTCCCTGTGCGATTCCGAGCAGTACACGGCCGCCAGTGAAGGCCAGGCCCTTTCCTTCGAGCTGCTGGACAGCCTTCTCGACCTCGTGAAGGCCAAGGACGGCATGGTTGACTGGATCCTGATGGCCCCCAGAACCATGCGCAGTTACAAGGCTCTGCTGCGCGCCATGGGCGGCACCCCGGCTGACTGGGTCGTGAATCTTCCTGATGGGCGTACCACTATCGGCTACGAAGGTATCCCGATCTTCAAGAACGAGTACCTGTCTGTCGAAGAAACTGCCAATGGCGCAGCCCTGACGGGTGGCGCGCTGACTTCCGTGTGGGCCGGCTGTTTCGATGATGGCACGCGCCGCGTCGGCATTTCCGGTATCTATCCCGAAGGCACCCCGGCGGGCATCTCCGTTGAAGTCGTGGGCGCTGCCGAAAACAAGGACTCCCAGATCGTGCGCGTGAAGCAGTATGCCAACTTTGTGTGCTTCAACCGCCGTGGCCTGGCCCGCCTGACTTCCATCAACAACTAGGAGGGCAATGTATGGCCGCCAGTGTGAAAATGAGGACGCGGTTCGCCCGCAAACTGCCTGCCGGAACGGCGTACAATGCTTTCGGCTATCGTGGTGTGGTCAATGAAGACGGCCACGTCGTTGTCGATGTCCCGCAGTCTCTCGTGGATGTGGAAGTCGAAGCCAACCGCCTTGTCCCGGTGGAATCCGAAAAAACTTCCCCCGCTCCCGCCAAGGGCGAAGCTGCCGCCACCTCCGCCAAAAAGTAGCCGCTTCGCCAGCGCCCCCGACGCCATTACCTCCTGTCGGGGGCGTCATCGAATACGCTACCAAGGACAAACGTCATGCTGATCGTTGAAGACGGAACCATGCCCGAAGGGGCCAACACCTACGTCAGCCTTGCGGACGTTGACGCCTACCTTGTGCCCAGGGGCTTGTGGAAGACCACGCCGGATGATGCCGGGGACAGTGTCATCGCGAAGAAGGAGGCAGCCATCATCCGGGCCTTCGACGCCATGAATACGCTCAACTGGGCAGGCGATGTCCCTGACTGGCAGAGGGTGACGGCGTGGCCACGGCAGAACGTACCCATGCCCGGGGTGAAGCCGAAGCCCGGAGAGGAACCCATCTTCCTGCCTGCGGATATGGTGCCGCGTGCTGTGGTGCAGGCGCAGATGGAGCTTGCCAGCCTGATCTATGGCGGGCTGAATCCTCTGGCCCCTGTGGAGCGCGGCGGGAAGGTCGTCAGCATGAGCGAATCCAGCAAGGAAGGTGACCTTGACGTGATCGGCGGCGATTCCAAGAGCTACAGCGTCACCTATGCCGAATCCGCGCCGGTGGAGACGTATCTTCCTGCCGTGTATGGCATCCTTGGCCCGTATCTCCGGGAAATTCCCGGAAAGTCCGGGATGATCTGCGGCAGGGTGGCGATGGGGTAGGTGAATGAATCAGCTCGACAATCAAGCCTTCGCCTTGTTCAAGAGCGAGTGCCAAAAATGGATAGACCTCCTGGGGCTCAAGGATTGGTCAGTCAATTTTGCTTTCGAGCATCTTGAATCGAGCCGTTCCGAGTGCCTTGTGAACTGGACGGGGAAGTCTTGCACTATCGTTCTTGGGAAATTCCCAAAAGACGACATGGGAATAGATGATGTCAGGAAGGCGGCCTTCCATGAGGTTTGCGAACTCCTTCTGACGGATATGGAGTTCACCGCTCTGGACGAAGCTATCCCCCATGATGAGCGTAAGGTTCTGACCGAAGTAGCCAGGCATGGCGTCATTCGTCGCCTCGAAAATTCTGTTTTCAAGATGGGAAAGTAGACCATGCCCACGGACTACACGCCAAAACTCCAGGCAGCAAAGGCCAAGCTGCAAGCAAAGGGAATGCTCATGCAGTTTGTTCGGCGCACTGAGGATACCTCCCAGATGCCTGAGCCAGGCGGCGGCTATCCTGTCATCGAAACGCGCACAGACTTCTACGGCCTGAAAACTTCCCCGACGCTGGCAGAGGTGCAGATGGGACTTTTCGGCGGGGAAGACCTCGTAGTCATCATGCCCGGCGACGTGTGTGAAGGCCGCCCGGACACCACGGACAAGCTGGCATTTCAGGGAAAGTTGTGGGGCATCACCACTATCCGACCGGCATCCCCCACGGAACTGGACATCATCTACAAGGTGGCCGTCAAAGAGGTGGGCGACGATGCCTAGCGACCGCCTGACGGCCCGCCGTCAACAACTCCAGCGGCAGATGGAAGAAGCGAATGACCGCATCTGCGCGAACGGACGCGACCTCAAAAAGGCCTTCCAGCAATGGGTCAACGCGGCGCATGAAGACGGTCTGCTGGCTTTCCTGGCGCAGCTTGCCGACTGTTATGGACGTCTTGTGCAACGGACGCCGGTAGATACGGGGCGGGCGCGTGCCGGCTGGCACATCGAAGGCGAGGAGAACGAGTGGCGGCCTGACAAGGATGCGTTCCAGAAAGCGGGAAAGGAACCAAACCAGCTATTGCCGCCTCTTTCCCAAGAGGAACGCAACGCTATTGCGAGGGAAGTCGCCAAGCTCGAAGACTTGAGCAAGGCTGATGTGATCTACATCATGAACAACGTGGAATACATCCTGCCGCTTGAGGCGGGATGGTCGCGGCAGTCTTCCGGGTTCTGGGCGCTTTTCCTTTCCGAACTCTCCTCCCAGCTCGAAAAGGCCGCCGAACGCAGCCGCAGGGGGAATGCCTGATAATGCAGACGCCTGATCTTTTTTCCGTGCGCGTTGCCCTTGAATCCGCGCTGTTCGCTGCCCTGACGGCGGAGCAGGCGGCCGGGAACATCATCATCGTCCAGCCTGGCGAAGACTTGAAGCCCGACTTGAAGAAGATCCAGGTCATCCATTCCGTGGCCCCCGGCAAGGTAATGGATGGAGAGCTGGGCGGCAGGCAGGGGATATGCCCACGCATGGGAGTGTACACCGTCACCCTGTCCATGCCCGCCAACGACACCGCGAAGCTGGCCAAGGGGTGGGAGCTGTGCAGCCTGCTGGAAGCCTCTTTTTATCGCATCGACCTTCCTGTGCGTGATTCCGGCTGCAAGGTCATGTGCGATGAGCCCTACACAACGAACGTCGGAGAGACCGACGAAAAACGCCTTGCCCTGTCCGTATCCATTCCCTGGTGGATATGGGCCGGAGGGCATGAAGGAGAATAGCTATGGCCGCGACATGCCCGTCCGTTGGCAAATCGAATTATCAGGCCGTATGGGCCGTGCTGGAAGACGTGAACGGTGTCCTCCAGAAGCCCACGGCAGCGGATTACATCGTCCCCCGTGGCAATGCCACCATGAACCAGACCCCGACGAACTCCGCTTCTGAAGAACTGTCTGAATCCCTGAACGTGACGGATCAGTTCCAGGACGCAGTAGAAGCCGGTGAAGCCAGCATCCCCATGTACCTGCGCCTTGACCCGTCCGGCGGTCATATGCAGGGCCATGCGCTGATCCTTGCGGCCATGGGCAAAGTCCAGGAGCCTGACGCGGTGACGGCTTCCCTGACCTCTGAGGTCGGCGCCGAGGACGATACCATCTCTGTATCAACTATTTCCGGCGGCATCCTGCCCCCGTCCGGCGTGATCGAAGTGGATACGGAAAAAGTCAGGTACTCCGGCCGCACCATCGAGGATGGCGTGGTCACGGCCCTGACCAACTGCGAACGCGGCTATGCCGGTACGACGGCTGCCACGCATGAGGCTGCGGCCAGTCTGACGCTGAAATCTCGTGTCTATATGCAGGACACCTGCCGGAACCGTGTCTCCATCTGGATGAAGAACGACCATACCGTCACTTTTGGTTCCGGCGGGGCTGTGACCATGACGGAATTTTCCATGAGCAATTCCGGCGGTCAGAACGTGGACGTGACCGTGCAATTCCAGCGCATGGGATACTCCGGGCGCAGCTTTGTTTCCGGCACGCCCAGCGGTCAGAATATCACCGTTGTGGACAGCAAGGACAGGCCGGCCGTCAAAGCGTACAGCGTTGGTGGCTACATCAAGAACACCACCAAAAATCTCGACAATAGCGGCGCTGGCTATCGCATTACGGCGGTTGACCCCGTGGCCGGTACTATCACCGTCGAGGGGACGATCACCTCCTTTGCTGAAGGGGATCAGCTCGACGCATGGACGCCTCAGTCCTCCCCGGTTGGCGAAGCTCTGGAATCCCGTCGTGCGTCCATCTATATCGATGGTCAGGTGGGTCGCATCCGTGAAGGCAGCCTTTCCATGGGCACGCCTGCCGAGTTCCTTCAGGAGATCGGCGACGAATATCCCGGCGAGGCTGTGGATACCAAGAGAGAGCTGTCCATCACCATGAACAGCTTTTTCCGTGGTGACGATGCTGCCGAGCTTGGCAAGGGGTATGACGGGTATGAGATCCCTGTCGTCGTCCGCTTCGGCAAGGAAGCCGGGAAAACGCTCTCCATCGGCATGGATCGCGTGAAAATGTCCATGCCCGAGATCGGTGTCGATGGCGCGTCCTACACTCTCGACAGGACGGGGGCCATCCTTGGTACCAAGGGCGAAGACGCCCTGTACATCGTGCAGGAGTAGCATGGTATGCCGAAGATCCTGACCAAAGCCTGCAAAAACGCGCTGTTCTTCCTGCCCTATTCCCGCGACAAGTCGGAAGGCGTCTGGTGCAAGCCTCTGACCATGACCAAGCGCAACGAGCTGCGCAGACAGGCGCAGATCGAGGCCGGTATGGATACCGACATTGCCGATGCCTACCTGACCCGTGCTATGCTGGAAGAAAGCATCGTGGACTGGAAGGGATTCTGGACGGCCGGCGGTGAGGAAATCCCTTACAGCAAGGAAGTCCTGCGCGACATGTGCGAATGCGACCCCGGCATGGCTGTGACCATGCTGGCACGCATCCTTGAAATCGCCCGTATGGGCGAGCTGGAAGACAAAAAAAACTGATCCGGTGGGTCGGGTGGTTGCTCTCACCTGCCCGGCCCACTGACTGCCGTGAATGTCGGGAGATGGCCGAGGACAACAAGGCTATCCCCGACTGTTCGAAGTGCTCCATGCCACGAGAGACAAGTGCCCTGAATGATGCGGCATGGGAGGTATGGAGCGTGCTGGATAGTCACGGCAGGGACTTTGACACCATGGCTGGGAATCCTCTCCCTTTGCGACTGGAGGCAATTGCGCTAGAATGCAGCAGGTACAGCGATCCTGACGGGATACGCTGGCGTGTCCTACTGATCGAAGATCAGGTTTTGGCGTATCGCCGGGAAAACCAGAAAAAGAAGGGAGGCAGATCGTGAGCAACGAGCCTATGCAGCAGCAGGAAGACCAGAACATCACCCCGCATATCCAGCCGCAGAACCAGAACAGCATCAAACAGGAACAGCGCGAAGCTGATGCCAAACTTCTGGACATCTTCGACAAGCGCCTTGATGCCATCGGCGGGGCCCAAAATCGTATGGGCATGTTTCTTTTGGCTCTCTGCCTGGTGGTCTTCCTGGAGACCATAGCTCTTGTCGGGGTCACGCTCTGGCACAGCTCCGCCCTTTCCCAGATGCAGGACAGCATGGAAAAGCAGAACGCTGCCGTGCTGACTGCCGTGCAGAAGATGGACGAAGAGATCGCTTCCGTTTCCGCTGAAAGCAAGGGCTGCATGGAGCGCGTCAAGAAATATGTCTGGGAGCTCAAGACGGCATTGAACCTGAAGTTCTCCCAGCAACGCAGCGGCAATGTCCCGCAACAGGCACAGGATGGCGAGGAATAGACAGTATTGCCCGGAATGTGGTGCGGCGGCCCTGACTTGTCAGAGGACGTGTCCGACGACTGTTGAGATGCACGAGCTCGAAAGCGCTCGCACGTCTATATGGCGTTGCGCATCCTGTGGCGCCGAGTTCGAGCTGCTGACACCTGCCGGAAAGCTGCGGCGCATGAAGCGTGGGAAGATGTCCCCCGATCTTTGCCGCAGGGTCTTGCGCTATCTCGGTCTTGATGCCCAGTTGCCGCGTGTTGACCAGATACAGAAAGAACTCCATCCATAGCCACGGATAACATGCGCCGCGCCGAAGGCGGCCCTATGATACCCCTATCAGTCTAACTGATGGGGGTATTTTTTTATGCAGCCAGTCCAGCCGATGGCCTCATCCTTCTACGCCTTTGCCGACGGGCAAGGTGGCATCCACATCCAGGACTTGAACGGCACGCGCCAGATCGGCGTCTCCATCGAACGCTACAAGGAGATGGAGCGCGTGGCCAATGATGCCGTGAGCAAAGCTGAGGGCTACTACAAGCAGCTCGTGGACGCCGGGCTGGTGCAGCCGAAGCTCTCCACGGAAGAACAGCTTGCCGTCCTGACGCAGCAGAATGTGGCCCTTTCGCAGCAAGTCAGCCTTCTGACTCAGAAAATTTCCAGCCTCATGGGGGGAACCGATGAACTTCCTCAGCATAGCAAAGATGCTCCTGCCCAAGAACAGCCCTCTACTGTCGAAAGTGGATCAGGCGCAGCAGCTTGCGGGCCAGTTCGCCCAGAACAAAAACGGCGTTCTTGAGCTGATGCGTCAATACAACATCGGGCAGGAGCGTTTGCAGCAGGCCGTCCAGGCTCTCAACAATCCCAAAATCTCAGGCTTCCTGAATATGGTGCAGCCTGGGTTGCCGGACAAGCTGCGCAGTGCCGCACAGGAAATCGCTGCGGAAGTTCCTGCTCAGGGCGGAGCGTCAACGCCACAACTCCCGGCGTCCGGCAGTTCCGATGTGGATGAGCTGCGCAAGCGCCTGTCGAAATTTTAGGACGCGATGCGGGCAATCCCGCCCGCTGCGAAATCCATATATGGAGTAACCCATGTACAGCAACGATGGTTCCATGAGCACCTGGGGCATTTTCCTGTTCCTGCTGATCCTGTTCGGCCTGTTCGGCGGCAACCGCTGCGGCGGCGGCCTGTTCGGGGGCTGGAACAACGGCGGCTGCGGCTGTGGTGTCGTTCCCGGTGCGCTGGCCTACGGTGAAGGCCAGACCGACCGCGACGTGCTGAAGCTGGAGACCGCCATGGTCAGCGCCAATGCTTTGTCCACCGCCCAGCTTGAGACCGGCATCCGCGAGATCATCAACAACCAGAACAAGAACACCGCCGCCATTCTGGAAGGCCAGAAGGACCTGTACATCCGCGACCTGGAACGTGTGGCCACGCAGCAGTTCATCACCAGCCAGAACGAGCAGACCCGCAACCTCATCACCCTGGCCACCGCCAATCAGGAAGCCAAGAGCGCCGCTGAGGCCTGTGCCCTCAACAATCGCCTGGCGCAGATCGAGGACAAGATGCTCAAGGCCCCGCAGTTCACCCCGTTCGGCGGTCTGCCGCTGATCGGCTGCGCCAACTATGGCGGCTGGAACGGCGGCTGCTGCCCCACCACGGTGTAGTCTGACCGGATTCCTCCCCCCTGTAACGGCCGCCGTCCCTGCTGCATGGCGGCGGCCGTTTTTATCCTCAACTGCTCTGCCGGAGGCTTGACATGAGCAACTGCTGCAATCCCGTCCCGGTACTCACGGTGACGGGAATCACCCTGAACACCACGGCCAATACGGCCACGCTCACCACCAGCAACCCGCTGCCGAAAAGCGGCTGCTTCAACCTGCGCATCGCTGGCGGCCCGTGCTGCGTCAAGATCGATCCTTGCGCAACGGAACAGGTCATCGTGACTGACGGCACCACGACCTACAGCAATGTGTACGGACGTTGCGGTAACTACCTCCAACTCGGCCAGATCGCCGGCAACGTGCGCCGCTGGAACTGCCTGCACTTCGTCGTGACCACGACCCCGGCCGGCAACCTCCAGTGCTTGGACAAGCTGTGCCCGCCGCGGGTCGGTGCTGACGTGGTGACGGGCGTGACCGTGACCACCACGACCAGCGCCGGTTAGCAGGTGGCGGCCATGAACCCCTTGTTCTCGTTTCTGCTGGGGGCTGCAGCCACTGCGCTGCTTACTACCGATAGCGGCCGCAAGCTGGCTGACCGGATCGGCGAACTGGCCCAGACCGCCATCAAGGAAAAGTACGACGAAGCCGTGGCCGTCCTCACACCCCAGGAAAAAGACGGCGCCATCGATGACGCCCAGGAAGAAAAGGAGCACGAAGATGAGCGAAATGCGTGATAAAGTGATGAAGATCCGCTGGTGGGCCCTGAATCAGGCGTGCGACATCGCCAATAGCGGGCGATGTCCCTCCCGTGACGACATCGTGATGATGTACAAGCTCGTGGACATCCTCAAGGACACCCACGAGATCGAGAACCTGGCCATGCACAATGCCGAGCTGGCCGAGCATGCCGTGACCCGCATGTGCGAGATGCACCCCGGTTTCGGTATGCCCGCCGCGCACCATGAGCATGAGGCGGCCCAGGCTGCCAAGGCCTAGCTTGACCTGGCGGCAGAGAGCGACTAGGCTGGAACTCTCACTTTCCGGTTGGTTTTATCCCGTGCTGTGATCTGCCTGCCAGGTACGATCAAAACAAAGCCCCCGCTCCATGACGGAACGGGGGCTGTTGCAACATGCCTTGAAGGCCAGCAGTTTTTTCCATATACTTTTTTCGCCTCCCCAGACAGCGCGAAGTCCTGCCCCGTGAGGAGGTGGTGCACATGCTGAAGATCAGCGTGTCCATCAAGGTCACTGCCGGAGCTGTGGCCCTTCTCCTGACTGTCCTGCTGCGTTCGTGCAGCTAGTGATATTGGAAAAGGTTCGGCCCCGGTAGTTCGGCAAAAACTACTGGGGCCGCTAAAACTTAAACCGACAACAGGTTTGGGTGAGGCGCTGGGTTCGCGCGGGGCGGAAGGTGTTACCAGCATCTTCCGCCCTTTTTTTGTAAGCATCGCCTGAAGGCCATGTCAAGTGGTATTTTGTTGGCATGGCCTTCCAGCATCCCGGCATCTTCCGCCTATCCGAAGGCGAACAAGGTGCCGGTACAGAGCAGGAGCAGCGCCACGATGCCCAGACCGAAGCCGAAGATCATCAGCTTGACGCCTGCGAGCTCCTGCCGGAGCGTCCAGCGGTCAACGGGATCTGGGGAAGTGGGGTTCGGGCGGCGGCCTTCGACGCGGAACTCCTGCCCGTTCACGGTTATCCTGACCACGGTGCCGTCGGCGGTGGTGAAAGTCTCGGACTTGACGCTTGCCATGACACACCTCCTATCGGCCAAGGGTCAGCATGGTACGGGCTGAGGATTCCAGGGCCCGCAGGGAGTAATCCAGCGCACCGGCGCAATCCTCCATGCTCTGGAAGGCGGTCAGGCCCGTGCGGCGGGCCGGGCTGAACATGTCTCCGGGCTTGCGGGCAGCGGGCAGGGAGCGACGGGCCAGCAGGAACAGGGCTTCCTCGTGGCGG
>CDZH01002729.1_pt1 | contig 21341 bp, 17 predicted proteins | sample 557721 | NCBI WGS metagenome assembly CDZH01 (sample SAMEA3182062, study PRJEB8094) | gut metagenome | biome: human; feature: gut; material: Stool; isolation source: human stools | place: Canada | collected 2013-01-14 | reverse complement strand
CCGCCGTAGGTGTCCACGATGATCTTGCGGCCGGTCAGACCGGTATCGGCGGCGGGGCCGCCGCTGACAAAGCGGCCGGTGGGGTTCACATAGATCTTCGTCTCGCCGTCCAGCAGCTCGGCAGGAACAGTGGGTTTGATGACCAGCTCGATCATATCCTTGCGGATCTGCTCCAGCGTCACGTCAGGGCTGTGCTGGGTGGACAGCACCACGGTATCCACGCGGACGGGCTTGCCGTCCTCGTCGTACTCCACGGTGATCTGGGTCTTGCCATCGGGACGCAGATAGTCCACCAGACCCTGCTTGCGCACGTCGGTCAAGCGCTTGGCCATCTTGTGGGCGATGGAGATAGCCAGAGGCATCAGCTCCGGCGTCTCGTTGCAGGCGTAGCCGAACATCATGCCCTGGTCGCCGGCACCGTTGTCCAGCTCGCTCTTGCCGGAGGCCTTGGCCTCATAGCTCTTGTCCACGCCCAAAGCGATATCGCCGGACTGCTCATCGATGTTGGTGATGACGGCGCAGGTGTTGCCGTCAAAGCCGCACTCGGAGGAGTTATAGCCGATGTCCAACACCACCTGGCGGGCGATCTTGGGGATATCCACATAGCAGCTGGTGGTGATCTCACCCATGATGTGGATCAGACCGGTAGAGGCGCAGGTCTCGCAGGCCACGCGGCCATTGGGGTCCTTCTCGAAGATCGCGTCCAGCACCGCGTCGCTGATCTGATCGCATACCTTGTCGGGATGCCCTTCGGTAACGGACTCAGAGGTAAACAGATGTCTTGCCATGATTTTTTCTCCTTTCATCTCGCGGATGGTCATTGAAAAAAGCGCTCTGCCGAACCGACAGAGCGCTGTGCTTCTTTGCTCATCCTCATCTTTCGATTCGTTCGCCGGATTTGGCACCTTGAAAAAACAGGTTGCCGTGGCTTCATCGGGCCGGTCCCTCCGCCACTCTTGATAAGGTATTTACTTGTACAGCATATTGTAACAGTTTTTTTAGCATTGTCAATAGCATTTCCATGATTTTTGCAAATAATTCAACTGTACGGAAACTTTGCCATTGTTCAAAAAAATGACATGACTTTTCCGCCGTTATGGGTTATACTGAACACAATTTGTACACAGGAGGACACTCCCCTTGAAAAAACTCTATGACGGGGTGCAGCGCTTCTGCGCCGCCCATCCCCGGTTCGGCATTCCCAACCTCATGCGCGTTATCGTCATCGGCAACGTGGCGGTCTATGTGCTCATGCTGCTGACCCAGGCCAACGATGCCAACGCCCTGAGCTTTCTGACCTTCAATCTCAATGCCCTGCTCCATGGCGAGGTGTGGCGGCTGGTGACCTTTGTGTTCGTGCCCGCCTACTCCAGTCCCTTTGCCCTGCTGATCAGTCTCTACTTCTATTACTGGATCGGCTCCACGCTGGAGCGCCAGTGGGGCACGGCCAAGTTCAACCTGTACTACATCAGCGGCGCGCTGCTGACGGTGCTGGGCGTGGTGCTGGCCAGTCTCATCACCGGCAACCCCTACCTGACCGCAGCGGGCACCGGCTATGTGAACCTGTCCATGTTCTTCGCCTTTGCCTTCCTGTTCCCGGACACCACGGTACTGCTGTTCTTCATCCTCCCCGTGAGGATGAAGTGGCTGGCGTACCTGGACGGCGCACTGTTCGCCTTCGACATCATCAAGGCCATCGGCGCCCACAACTGGGCCGGTGTAGTGCTGCCCATCGTGGCCCTGCTGAACTTCGCCGTGTTCATCTGGCCGGAGGTCCACTACCTGAAGGAGCGCGCCAAATACCAGAACTCCCGCAAGACCGTCCAGTTCCGTCAGGCCCAACAGCAGCAGGCCAAGCAGGCCCAGCAGCAGGGCTATCGCCACAAGTGCGCCGTCTGCGGCCGCACGGATACCGACTACCCTGATCTGCAATTCCGTTACTGCAGCAAGTGCGTCGGGTACCACTGCTTCTGTCAGGACCACATCTTCAACCACGTGCATTTCACGGAGGAATAACAAAATACAGACGGGCCGCCCTCCGGGCGGCTCTTTTTTTGCACATATCTTAATAAAATCTTACCGTCCTGTAAGTTGACAGTGAAAACGTTTTCGCGTACAATAAGCCTGTAGCAAAAGGGGAAAACTGCCCAAAAATCCGAAACGCAACCGCCGGTTGACACATTTCCAGCCCCGGTTTATAGACCGCAACCGGCAAAACCCGTATGATAGCGCCATCAAAACCAAACGGCGGCCCCCGCCGTCATACGGAAGGAGCGCATACCTATGATTTTAGCTGACAAGATCGTGTCCCTGCGGAAAAAGGCAGGCTGGAGCCAGGAGGACCTGGCCGAGAAGCTGGGCGTCACCCGCCAGTCCGTATCCAAATGGGAGGGCGCACAGTCCGTGCCCGATATGGATAAGGTCGTGATGATGAGCCGCCTGTTCGGTGTCTCCACCGACTTCCTGCTGAAGGACGAGTTGGAGGAGGAGGAGGAGGAATCCCCCTGTGCCGCGGCCCAGGACGACGACACGCCCCTGCGCCGCGTGAGCCTGACCCAGGCCTCCGCCTACCTGGCCCTGCGTAAGGCCGCCGCGCCGAAGATCGCAATAGCCACCGCCCTGTGCATCATCTCCCCGGTCACGCTGATCCTGCTGGCCGGCATGAGCGAGGTGCAGCGCTTCCCTATCAGCGGAAACGCGGCGGCGGGCATCGGATTGTGCGTGATGCTGGTGCTGCTGGCTGTCGCGGTGAGCATTTTCCTGCGCGCCGACGCGGACGTGCGCGACTACCGCTTTTTAGAGGAAGAACCCTTTGAAACGGAGTACGGCGTGGAGGGCATGGTGCGCCAGCGGCAGCGGGAATACAAGGACACCCATACCCGGCTCGTCACCGTGGGCGTGGTACTGTGTGTGCTGGCCGCCGTACCGCTGTTCGCCGCCATGTGCATAAGCGGCAGCGACCTGCTCTATATCGCCGCTGTCTGCGCGCTGCTGGTGCTGGTGGCCATCGGCTGTCTGGCACTGGTCACAGCCGGCGTGTATCAGGGCGCCATGGAGCAGCTGCTGGAGGAGGGTGACTACACCCGTCCCCAGAAAAAGCACCACAAGCTGATGGGCACCGTCACCATGATCTACTGGCTCACCGCCACGGCGGTGTTCCTGCTGTACACCTACGGTCCCCACGGCAACGGCCAACCCCGGTACAGCTGGATCATCTGGGCGGTGGCCGGCGTGCTGTACGCCGCCGTTATGGGCATCGTCCGCATCATCAGCCGCAGCCGCGGCTGATAATGCCCCACAATAGAAGCTTAGGAGAGAAATAGGAGGAACTGACCCCATGCTGGACATTCAACATCTGACCAAGACCTACGGCGAGAAGAAGGCCGTGGACGATCTGTCGCTGCACATCGCCCCCGGCGAGATCTACGGCTTCATCGGCCATAACGGCGCCGGCAAGACCACCACGCTGAAATCCGTGGTGGGTATCCTGCAATTTGACCAGGGCGAGATCACCATCGATGGCCGATCCATCAAGGCCGATCCTCTGGGCTGCAAGCGGGAAATGGCCTACATCCCCGATAACCCGGATCTGTACGACTACATGACCGGCATCAAATATCTGAACTTCATCGCCGACGTATTCGGCGTGGACGCCCAGACCCGGCAGGCTCGTATCCGCACCTACGCGGATGCCTTTGAGCTGACGGGCGACCTGGCCCAACCCATTGCCGCCTATTCCCACGGCATGAAGCAGAAGCTGTCCATCATTGCCGCGTGGCTCCACGACCCGAAGGTCATCATCATGGATGAGCCCTTCGTGGGGCTGGACCCCAAGGCTGCCCACCTGCTCAAGGGCATGATGCGCGAGGTCTGCGACAACGGCGGCGCCATCTTCTTCTCCACCCATGTGCTGGAGGTAGCGGAAAAGCTCTGCGACAAGGTGGCTATCATCAAGGGCGGCCGGCTCATCCGTTCCGGCACCATGGAGGAGGTCAAGGGCGACGACTCCCTGGAGGAGGTCTTCCTGGAGCTGGAGGCGGAGTGATGGTCAAATTATTGCTGAAAAAACAGCTGTCCGAGATCTTCCGCAGCTACTTCTACGACGCGAAAAAGAACAAACCCCGGTCCAAGGCAAGCACCGTCAGTTTGATCGTGCTGTATGTGCTGCTGATGGTGGGCGTTATCGGCGGTATGTTCACGCTGTTCTCCATAGGTCTGTGCGCTCCCCTGCACGAGGCCGGTCTGGATTGGCTGTACTTCACCCTCTTTGCCCTGGTCGGTGTGCTGATGGGCGTGTTTGGCAGCGTGTTCAACACGTTCTCCGGCCTGTACCAGGCCAAGGACAACGACCTGCTGCTGTCGCTGCCTATCCCCGTGCGTGCCATTCTGGCCTCCCGGCTGCTGGGTGTATACCTGATGGGTCTGATGTTCTCCAGCGTGATCCTGCTGCCCTGCGTCATCGTCTACTGGGCCGTCGGTGTGCTGACCGCCGCCACTGTGCTTGGCGGCATCGCGCTGATTCTGGCCGTCTCCCTGCTGGTGCTGGTGCTCTCCTGTCTGCTGGGCTGGGTGGTAGCCAAGATCCACAGCAAGCTCAAGCGCAAGAACCTCCTTACCACCCTGATCGCGCTGGCGTTCTTTGCCCTGTACTACATGGTGTGCTTCCGTGCCAACGAACTGATCGAGCAGCTCATGCTGCACCTGAATGAGGTGGGTGCAGCCATCCGCGGCAGCGCCTATCCCCTATATCTCATGGGCCGTATGGGCGCCGGCGACTATCTGGCTGTCGTGCTGGTGCTGGCCGTAATGGCGGCACTGTGCGCGCTCACATACCTGCTGCTCAGCCGCACATTCCTGTCCATTGCCACCGCCAACAACGGCGGCGCCAAGGCCGTTTATAAGGAGACGCCCGTCAAGGCCGCCGGTGTGCCCGCCGCCTTGCTGCGTAAGGAGCTGGGCCGCTTCACCGCCAGTCCCAACTATATGCTCAACTGCGGTCTGGGCACGGTCATGCTGCCCATTCTGGGCGTGCTGCTGCTGGTAAAGAGCAGCGACCTGCTGTCTGTTATATACGAAATGGCCGGTGGTGAGGCCTCCGGTCTTCTGGCGACGATGCTGTGCGCCGCCCTGTGCCTGGTAGGCTCCATGAACGACATGGCCTCCTCCTCCATCTCCCTGGAGGGGAAGAACCTGTGGCTGGCACAGTCCCTGCCGGTGACACCGTGGCAGGTACTGCGTGCAAAGCTGCTGGTACAGGTGCTGGTAACGGGTATCCCCATGGCAGTCACCTCTGTACTGATACTATTGGCCGTCCGCCCCGCCCTGCCGCTGGCCCTCCTGCTGATAGCGCTGCCTCAGGCCTTTGTGTGGCTGTCGGCAGCCTTCGGCCTGACCATGGACCTGAAGCGCCCCAACCTGGTCTGGACCAATGAGATCACCGTCATCAAGCAGCGTCTGACGGTGCTGCTTGCCATGCTGGGCGGCTGGGTGTACGCCGCCCTTGTCGGCGTGCTGTACTACCCGTTCGGTATCGACATGGGTGCAGCGTGGTATCTGCTGGCCTGGACAGTGCTGACCGTCGTGCTGACGCTGGTGCTGCTGCGCTGGCTCCACCGCACCGGCAGCCGCCTGTTCGCCTCTCTGTAATTGTGTCAGAAACGTAAATTCTGCCCCGTTCCGGCCTCCGGAACGGGGTTTTCCCGCAGTTTTTGTGGATTTGCTTATAGACACTTCGGGCAAAATGTGGTAGGGTAATTCATCAAAGAAAAAAAGCTATGCAGAACAAGGAGGCCTTACCATGAACGAGGTCAAATCCCCCAAGAAACCTCTGATCTACTACTACATGATCGTGGTACTGCTGGTACTGCTGTTCAACCTGCTGGCCATGCCCTGGCTGGCGGAGCACCAGATCAAGGAGGTGGACTACAACACCTTCGTCTCCATGACCGAGAAGAATGAGATCGGCCAGGTAGAGATCCAGCAGCAGAGCAACCGCATCCTCTTTACCTCCACCGACGGCAAAACCATCTACAAGACCGCCATCGTCCCCGATGACGGCCTGGTGCAGCGGCTCCTGGGCGCCGGCATCTCCACCACCGGCGAGGAGATCGAGCAGACTTCCCTGCTGACGGATATCCTGGGCTGGGTGCTGCCGCTGGTGATCTTTATCGCCATCGGTCAGATCATCTCCCGCAGCCTGATGAAGAAAATGGGCGGCAGCGACTCCCTGATGTTCAATATGGGCAAGTCCGACGCCAAGGTCTACGTCAAGTCCGCCGAGGGCATCAAGTTTGCCGATGTGGCCGGTGAGGACGAGGCCAAGGAGAACCTGACGGAGATCGTCAACTACCTCCACGATCCCACCAAATATCAGGAGATCGGCGCGTCCATGCCCAAGGGCGTGCTGCTGGTCGGCCCTCCGGGCACCGGCAAAACCATGCTGGCCAAGGCTGTGGCCGGCGAGGCCAACGTGCCGTTCTTCTCCATGTCCGGCTCGGAGTTCGTGGAGATGTTCGTGGGCATGGGCGCGTCCAAGGTGCGCGACCTGTTCAAGCAGGCCAAGGAGAAAGCCCCCTGCATCGTGTTCATCGACGAGATCGACGCCATCGGCCAGAAGCGCAGCGGCGGCCAGTACGGCGGCAACGATGAGCGGGAGCAGACGCTGAACCAACTGCTCACCGAGATGGACGGCTTCGAGGGCAACACCGGCGTCATCATTCTGGCCGCCACCAACCGTCCCGAATCCCTTGATCCGGCCCTGACCCGACCCGGTCGTTTCGACCGCCGTGTACCCGTGGAGCTGCCCGACCTGCTGGGGCGCGAGGCCATTCTGAAGGTACACGCCAAAAAGATCAAGATCGCCGAGGACGTGGACTTCAACAAGATCGCCCGTATGGCCTCCGGTGCCTCCGGCGCCGAGCTGGCCAACATCGTCAACGAGGCCGCCCTCCGCGCCGTCCGTGACGGACGCCGCTTTGCCACCCAGGCCGACCTGGAGGAGAGCATCGAGATAGTCATTGCCGGCTACCAGAAGAAGAACGCCATTATGACCGATCACGAGAAGCATATCGTGGCCTACCACGAGATCGGCCACGCGCTGGTGGCGGCCAAGCAGACCAATTCCGCCCCGGTGCAGAAGATCACCATCGTGCCCCGCACCTCCGGTGCTTTGGGCTATACCATGCAGGTGGAGGAGGGCAACCACTACCTGATGTCTCAGGAGGAAATGGAGAACAAGATCGCCACCCTCACCGGCGGCCGCGCCGCTGAGGAGACGGTGTTCGGCACCATCACCACCGGTGCCAGCAACGACATCGAGCAGGCCACCAAGCTGGCCCGCGCCATGATCACCCGCTACGGCATGAGCAGGGACTTCGACATGGTGGCCATGGAGACGGTGCAGAACCAATATCTGGGCGGCGACACGTCTCTGGCCTGCTCCGCCGAGACCCAGGCGAAGATCGACCAACAGGTGGTGGCACTGGTGAAGCAGCAGCATGAGAAGGCGCTGAAGCTCCTCACCGACAACCGCGCCAAGCTGGACGAGCTGGCCGCCTTCCTGTACGAGAAGGAGACCATCACCGGCGAGGAGTTCATGGATATCCTGAACAAAAAATAAGCGAAACGCCCCCGGCGTCACCGGGGGCGTCCATCGGAGGAACACCGCATGAAGTTCATCACGACACTGGCCGTCACCTTCTTCGCCGGTATGGGCGCGGGACTGGGCACCGGCTTTGCGGGCATGAGCGCCGCGGCGGTCATCAGTCCCATGCTCATCACATTTCTGGGCATGGACCCCTACATGGCGGTAGGCATCGCTCTGGCCTCCGACGTGCTGGCCAGCGCCGTCTCCGCCTACACCTACCACAAAAACAAGAACCTGGACATCCGGAACGGCATCATTATGATGGTCACCGTGCTTCTGTTCACCGTGGCAGGCAGCTACATCGCCAGCCTGGTGCCCTCCCGCACCATGGGAAGCTTCTCCGTGATCATGACGTTCCTGCTGGGCGTCAAGTTCATCGTCCGTCCCGTTATGACCACCAAGGAGGCCATGCTGGGTGTCTCCGCCAAAAAGCGTGCCGTCCAGTCTGTGGTCTGCGGCATCGTCATTGGCTTCATCTGTGGCTTCGTGGGCGCGGGCGGCGGCATGATGATGCTGCTGATTTTGACCACGGTGCTGGGCTATGAGCTGAAGACAGCCGTGGGCACCAGCGTGTTCATTATGGCCTTCACCGCCCTGACCGGCGCCATTTCCCATTTCACCATCGGCGGCGCACCGGACTGGACCGTGCTGGTGCTGTGCGTGGTGTCCACCCTGATCTGGGCCCGCATCGCCGCAGTATTTGCCAACAAGGCCGAACCTAAAACGCTGAACCGCGCTACCGGCGTGGTGCTGGTGATCCTCGGCGCCGCCATCATGACCTTCAACCTGCTGAAATAATATATAAACAGCACCCTGGTTGGGGTGCTGTTTTTTCATTCATATATCGCTGCGTTACATACATATCCATCATTTTCCAAAATCACTAACGTATATTCATGGCGCTTCCCATCCAAAAAGCTCGTCGCTTCCACAGAAAACGTTGCAGATGGACAATCGTACTCTGCCTCATTGTCCATAGCAGCTGTATATATTTTCCCAATTTCTGCTTCAAACTCCCGATGTTCCATTCCTACTTTTGCATTATTAAATATAATAGCATTGTCTTGATTCGAGACAACTCCACATATCCTATCGCCGCTTTCTGTTGTCCCATCAAAGGTTGAAATATCTGTCGGGGCAAAAAGGAAACTATACGGACACCCGCTTTTCTCCGTGTAGAACATATAGTGTCCTCCACTAAAGCTGTCAACTATGTAATCCGTACCATACCAGTTCTCTATGTCTGCCACAGTAAAACCAATATGGTCGAGCATCGTCTCTGGCAAAGCAGTCTCCTGATGCGTAATGACCGTCTCCCTCTCCTTGCTATCCGGCCCAGTACTCAGTACCCGAAACACCCACAATGCTGCCAATACAGCCAACACGATGCACAGGAACTTTTTAAAAGAAAACGGACGTTCCTGTTGGTATTCGCGCACCATCCTCTCTGCCGATTCCTGCAGACTATCGGTCCCTTGGTCCATTCGTGAACGCGCGTACGCTGCTGCCTGTGCCTTTCGTTTCTGCTCTTTTCGTTCTTTCCTCTGCCTCTCGCGTTCCCAATACGCACGGTCAGCTTCTTTACGTTGCTGCTCCGCTACTTCGCGCCTTTGTGCATCCGCTTCACGCTGAAGTTCATATTGCAGCCTTTGGTTTAGATTCTCTCTGTCGCGGCAAAGTCTTCTCCTCTCCATCATCCGTCTCTCGCGATCTTTTTCCAATACAGCAATTTTGCTTTTCTGCGTATCAATATCCCTCTGGTGAGATTTTGTGATACTTTCTGATTTACAATTTCGTAAATCCCGTGTACGTTGGTCTATCACGTCCTGGCAACGCTTTTCTTCTGCAAAAATACGCTCTATCGCCTCATCTACGCTTCTTATATCTCTGTCTTTTCTCTCCAACTCACGGCGATAACGATCGGCTTCCATAGTATTATCCCCTTTCACCTATTAACCCCGCCAATTCGCAACTGGATATACGGAGTATTTTGCGTTAAATGCTTCAAGCAATCGATGTTCCGCTGCTTTACAGTCTTCAATTTCCTCCCACTCACAAACCAATTCTCTAAAGCCTTCTATTTGGAAAATAGCACGTCCTCCACGATGGTCATTGCCCCCACCAAATCCATATAAAAGGTATTGCCGTATACGCTGGCGCAGCCCCCTCCTCCCTCCAGCTTTTCCAACATACAACAATTTCGAATACCCTGATTGTTTATACTTGTCCGTCAATGTCTCCACATCGTAAGTATCCGCAACTGGATGTCCCTCAATTCCTTCAACAAAACGAAGTTCCATCTCCGCAGGCAAAATGATTTTGTAAACCCCATGGGTTTCTGGCACGTTTTTCCCACACTCATTCCAATGGTCCCATAAGTTTCCTAATGTTTCGCAGCCGTTCATGTCTCCACTCCTCTCTTTAGAATTATAGCAGTCTTTTTCGTGCTTGTATAGTGTATCATAATCGGTCCGCTGTCCCGAAAAACGGGCAGTTCAACTTTTTATCAAAAAGAAACCCCCATTCCATTGGAATGGGGGCTTCCTTCTTCACTTATTCTGCTCATACAGCACGGCCAGTCCCCGCAGAATGAGGTCCGCGGCCATGTGCATCTCATGCCGGCAGGCCGGCGCGATCACCGGCGCGATGCCGCCGGTGGCCACCACTGTGGCCTTTCGGCCAAGCTCGGCCTCCATCCGGTCGATCAGTCCGTCCAGCAGCAGCGCCGAGCCCAGCACGCAGCCGCTCTGCATACACGTCAGCGTATCGTCGCCGATGGCTCTATCCGGCACCGCCAGCGGGATGTCCGGCAGCAGCGCCGTGCCGCCCGCCAGGGACGACAGCGCCAGGTTTGCCCCTGGCAGGATGGCTCCGCCCCGGAACGCTCCCTGCTCATCCAGCACCGTCACCGTGGTGGCGGTACCCATGTCGACCAGCAGCAGCGGCGGCTGATACAGATCCAGCGCGCCCACGGCGGCGGTCAGCAGGTCCGCGCCCAGCGTCTCCGGCCGCTTGATCCGCACCGGTACGCGGCAGCGGACGTTTCCGCCCACCACCAGCGGCTCTTTTCCGGTCAGCAGCCGCGCCGCGCCCTGCAGGGCCCGGGTCACCGGCGGCACCACCGAGGAGATGATGACCTGCTCCACCTCCTGCCTGTCCACCTCCGCCAACTCCAACAGCTGGCTCAGTGCCACGGCGTAATCGCCCACGGCGTTGTCCCGCCGCGTGGCGATGCGGAAGTTGCGGCGCACCTCGCGCCCCTCCATCAGTCCCACGACCACATGGGTATTTCCCACGTCCAAAGCCAGCAGCATACGCGCGCCTCCCGTCTTATGCGTTGGTCTTGCGGGCAGCCAGCTTGCCCCGGCTGTACATAACGGCCTTGGCAATAGCCGCGCCGGTGATTAGGCACACCGCGCCCTCCACCAGTCCGTTCACGCCCACAAAAGCGATGACGAACAGGAATGCGTTGGCGCTGCCGAGGGCGGCCACAAAGCCCTGAATGTACTCCGTGTGATAGAAGCACAGGCACAGCGTGGTCATAAACAGCACCGTGTTGCACAGCGCGCCGATCAGGCCCGCCGCGCCGAAGGACCACAGATTCGTCTTGTCCAGCTTGTTCAGGCCCTTGAAGGCCACGCCGCACAGCCAGCCCGCCAGAATACGGGTGGGCACGCACACCAGGAACGTGTAGATGGGGTTGATACCCAGCAGCACCGCGCCGAACTGGCTCCTGCCGAAGCATTCCCAGAAGCTGATGCAGCCGAACACGCCGCCCAGAATGGCGCCGCTGGCCGGCCCCATGACAATGGCGCCCACGATGACCGGCACCATCAGCAGGGTGATCTCCAGCCCCGGCATCTTGATCATGCCCAGACCCGTGACCTCCAGCAGCAGCATAATGGCCACCAGCACGGAAATGCGCACCAGGTCATGCACGGTGTATTTCCCGCGCTTCGTTTCGTTATTCATAGTTTTACCTCCTGCTGCCGCCTCCGTCCAGCAGAGTGCGGCGCTCGCACGTATGATACCACATTTTCGCGTTTTTGCAATAGCTGATTTCAAAAAAGTACCCCCGGCTTCGCCGGGGGTACTTGTCGTATGCTGCACGCTCGGTCCGGCGAAGCCGGGGTACTGGCTGTGCGCCGCCGTATAGGCCGGTCAGCGCTTCCTTCTCCGCATCCAGGCCATGCCGCCCACGGACGCCAGCGCCATGCCCACGTAGGCCCCGATGCCCGCGTCGAACGTGGTGGGGCTGTCCACCCCGCCGATGGTGAAGTTCATCGTCACGTTGCCCGCGTCGGACAGAATGGTCACCGTGTGCCTGCCGTCCTTCAGCGTCCGCAGATACACCGCCTTCAGATAGACCTCGATGCCGCCGTTGTCCTCGGCGACATAGTTGGCCGCGGCGATGGTCCTGCCGTCCACCTGCACGCCCTTAAAGCCGCTGAACGCCGCTGTGCTGCGGAACGTCAGCCCGTAGATGCCGGAGGTGTAATCCGTGGCGCTCTTGGCGGCATCAGCCGTCTTCACCGCGGAAATTCCGGGCGTGGACGCGCCGCCGTAGTAGTAGTACCCGCCGCCGGAGCTGCTCTGCGCCGCCGTGCTGATCACAAACGGCGAGAAGCTACTGGTCTTGAAGCAGATACCCCACTCTGTGTAGGTGCCCTCAAGGGTCTCCGGTGCCATACCGTCGCCGTTCACATAGTGGTCGATCCGCGCCTTGCGCCCGCTGTTGATCAGCCGCTGCGCCTCTGCGTCAGTGATCTCCAGATAGCTGTACGGCAGATAGACCGTATATTCACCGCTCCACTCGCTATGTCCACTCACACGCAGGCGGAAGTACCACTTCTGGCCGTTGCCGCCCTCCTGGGGATAGCGCTCGCACCAGAATTCACCGCCGCCCTCTGCCACGGCAAAGGGTTCATTGTACGTCTTGTCATGCTCCGGCTCATTTTCGCTGACTTCCGTTTTGGTAGTCATGACAAACGGGCCATTCTTGCCATAGGCTATGGTGTACCCCAGAACGGTATTATTCGCGTCCACCCATTCGATGACCATGCCGCGATAGTTCTGAGTAAAGGCAAAGTAGATCGTCACACCGTCACGTACCAGCCTGTTGGTGGCCACAAAGGGGATAGTCCTCGCCACTGTGTTTTCCGGATAGCTGTTCGTCCGGTTCGGATCGCTGCGCTCCTGGTCGAAGCCCAGCTTCACCATCTTGAACCAATCCGCGTCAAATTCCGCCGGATCGCCTGTGCTTTCAAAGGGGTGCGTGTGGAAACCCGCGACCTTGTCCTTAAATGCATCGTCCGGCACCAGCACAAACCCCTTGTCCAGGTCAGCCAATGAGGGCAAGCCCTTGCTGCCGTCAAACGTAGCCTGGAATCTGCCGGTGCTCTTGTCGTATGTTACGTCTAAGCCGGAACCCGCCGTAATCTTGCCCATCGCTTCGTTGGCAAACTCCTCGCTGGGTGCCACCACGGGAACGCTGGATTGGCTACCGGCGTTCACTATTTGGCTGAATCGATCCTGTGCTGTAGTGGCCATCTCGCCAATGTACAGGGTAAACTGTTCATCATATTGCGCATCACCGGATACCCATGTTAACGTGAACGTTCTTGTTGTCGCCGTTCCCGGCCCGTTTTGGCCATTGGACTGCGGGAAGAACTGCTCGCAAGTCCAGATGTCGCCGCCATTACTGATCTGCTTGCCGTTCACTGCCGCCAGCTTATAGTCCGACATAGGCGCCGCCACCGTCAGTGTGCCGATGTTCTTCCACTTTTCCCCCGCCTCAAAGATGCCTGCCAGCGTACCGCTCTTGGGCCGCACCATCAAACGGGTGCTCTCGCGGGTGACCGTCCACATCTCTTCATTTACTTTGCATATTACACGCTTCTCATCCTGCGCGTTAACGGTGGGCAGCGTTTCCCCGCTTTCGCCAGTCTCCGCCTCATAGCTGAACTGATCCACAACGCGGATACGCACCAGCACCAGATTTTTGACCGGGCTTCCCTCGTTCATGTTCTCGTTGCTGTTCCACACGGACAGCACCATCATCTCGCCGTAATTTTCGATGGCATTGACGGTCATAAAGCCGTCCCGCGTATTCACCGCCGCCAGGCCAAAGCCCTTGCTGTCGGTCCTGTCGCTATTCTTTCTCAGCGATATTTCTCCCTTGGCCCATGCGTCCCAAACGCCGCTGTTTCCATTTCCGGCAGTTGATTCATGATAATCCCCGCCGGTCGGATTGCGGAATATCACCTGATAATTGATCCCCTTGGGGTTATTTCTGGCTGCTTCGATCCAATGCTGCTTCTCGCCCTTGTAGATCTCGACCGTCAGCACGCCTACGTCGTCCACGACTTGGTAATTGTAGTTATAATCCGTACCGCGCTCCAGCTGTCTGGGGAACGTGATCGTAAAGTTCCGCCCCAGATCCGGTGCGGTAAAGCCGCCGGTGCTCCGCAGCATCTCCGCCGCACCGTTTTCTTTGCTCAGTGGATCGGTCTTGACGCTGTCATCCCCCTTGGACTCGGCGATCTGCACCATTGACTCAAAATTTGCCATTCTGCGGGAAAACTTCCACAGCTGAGCTCCCCACGGCGTTTCCTCACGCAAAAACAGCATATCCAATATGTCACGCGCCGCCGGCTGCAAATTGTAGTAAGCATTGATCGCCGCACGCGCCTTCGCGGTATCCGTAAACATGCCATCATTGCCAATATCCGTGCCATTGATAGAAATATCGCCAACAGGAGCCTTGTCGTTGCCGCCCGGCGTATAGGTATACTTCACTACGCCCGTTGTGCTGTCGTTGACCCCGCCCAAGAAATCGCGCGCTTGCGTCCCCGCAACGCTCGCTGCATCCGGGAGCGATGCCACATCAGTGATATTCCCCGTTGTGGGCCCCTGACCGGGATTATTGCCGCCACCCTGGCTGCCATTCAGCTGCTTGTCAAACCGCTGGATCAACCGCCAAAAGCGGAACTGTTCCGTTCCGCTGGGGCCTGTTGCCACACGGATCTCCAACTCGTTCAATGACACTTGCACTGCCGGAGCGAGGTTATTATATTCCGTAATGGCTTCCTTTGCCTTTGCTTCATCCGTGATTTTATCTGTTTCCTTATCGTATATGCTATCGCTGTAGGTAACTGTGTTGTACTCACTTCCATTTCCGAGTTCCCATGTACGATAGGTAAAATACTTATTAAAATACTCGATGGCCGCATTGGCATCAGCCGTAGTAATATACTCCGCGTTATTATACAGATAATCTGTTCCATCGCTGGACTTCAGCAGATGCGTCCCCTCCACCTTACCGGTATCCGGGCCGTTGCTGCCTTCATTGATCTGCACCGCCGGCCGCTTTAGTGCCGCCGTGTACATACCCATCAAGTCTCCAAACGTTCTTGTACCGTTTCCATATTTTACCTGATACGCATCAAGTATAGCGGCAATGCTCTTATTTGTTTCGCCGATTTGCGCGTTATAGCCGTCCACAGCGTTCTGAACCGTGGCTTTCTGCTCTTGCGTTTGGATAAATTTATCCTGGCGCAATCCAACATTATTTATAACGACAAAAACACCATTTTTATTATCTGCAACCACAAAATAGGTGTTTAAATAATTCTTTATCGCCGTTTTTTCGGCTTCGTTTCCCGTAAGCGCATCCACTCCCGCCAGCACCGTGTCCATCGTATACGTCTCGTTGCCGGTCTGGACGTCCTCACGCTCCCCATTCGTTTCCGCGATGGCGCTCGTACACAGCCCCAGCGCCATCACCAGCGCCAGCAGCAAACTGACCACTTTTTTCATCATACGTTCCTCTCCTTTCCCGCCAAGAGAGTTCGTTTCAGCCCACTGAAACGTTGAAAGGGAGTATACTCCCTTGGCGGCACATAATTACTCCTTCTTTATACCACTTTGCCGTCTTTGAAACAATATGCAGGGAGGGAATACTCTTTTTTTGGCTGAAAATTGCAAAAACAGCCGGACTTTTTGTGCAAAAGTCCGGCTGTTTTCGGTTATTCCGCCATGGGCTGTACGCCGCCCGTGGGCAGTATGGGCCGGCTGATGGGAACGCTCCCCAGCATCAACTGGTACTCACCGTCCAGCATCAGCTGCACCTGCGTCACATCCTCCAGTGAGCACAGCGAGTCCACCAGCCCCTGTATCATGCGGTTCTGCGCCTCCGCGTCCTCCGGCAGCAGCGCCGCCACGCTCCCCGGCAGGTTCAGGTAGCATATCCCCTCCTCCGTGCTGGCGTTCAGGGCCGTAAAGCCCTCCGGCAGCAGCGGGTACAGGTCCGCGTAGCTGTCCAGCGGCCGTTCCGTCAGTGCCTTCACCACCGCCTGGGCCACCGTCTCCCCCTCGTACACCGTCAGCCGGCGCTCCTCGCCCACCAGTGTACCGCCGCCGTCCGGGAAGTACAGCTGCACCTTCACCGTCCGCACCACATCGTCCGGGCTGGTCAGCAGCACCTCCTCTGAGGTGTACACCTCGCTGGTCCGGTCCGCAGGCAGCTCGCCCGCCACCGTCAGCCGCACGGCGTAAATGCCGTCCAGCTGCATCAGCGACAGCGTGATGCAGTAGTCCGCGATGGTCCGGTCAATACCGATCAGCTGGTCGTATTCGCTGCTCATGTCCACCGACACCGTTCCGCCGGTGACGGTACAGCTCAGCAGCTGCGTCCCCACGGGTATGGGCGCGATGAATCCCTCCGCCGTGCAGCCGCCCAGCAGCAGCTCCATGATGTACTGCGCCTGCTGCTGGCGTCCCCGGTCCCCGGCGGTGATATCCGCCCAGGGGATGGCGATGCCCTGCACGGCGTCACCGCCGCCGGCAGATTTGTTCTGCTCGCTCAGGTCCGCCGGGCAGTACAGCCGCAGGCTCCCGCCGTCCGCCGTCTGCTGCTCGCCGCAGGCGCACAGGCTCGCCGCCAGCACCGCCGCCAGCAGCAGGGAAATAATACGCTTTTTCATGCCTCCTCCCCCCTTTCCGCCAGCGGCAGGTACACGGTGAACACCGTGCCCACGCCGTTTGCGCCGTGGCCGGCGGAGATGGTACCGCCCCGGTTCTCGATGGTGTCCTTCACGATGGACAGCCCCAGTCCGGTGCCGCCCACCTCCCGCGAGCGCATCTTGTCCACCCGGTAGAACCGGTCAAAAATATGCGGCAGGTCCTCGTCCGGTATGCCGATTCCGTTGTCGCTGACCGTCAGCACCACCTTGTCCCCATCCACATGGGCCTCCGCCCGGACGAATCCGTCCTCGGCGGCGGAGTACTTGATGGCGTTCTCCATCAGGTTGTACAGGATCTGATGTACATCGTCGTCGGTGGCCAGCGCCACGGCATCCTCGTCCGCCGCGCCGGATACGGTCACGCCCTTCTCCTGGGCCACCATGGTCAGCATACGCTCCACGCGCTCCAGCACCGGCCTCACCGCCACGGGATAGGGCTGCTGCACCACGCCGCTGTCCAGCCGCGTCAGCCGCAGCAGGTTCTCGGTAATGCGGCTCAGCCGTTCCGCCTCACGCCCGATGTCGGTGACGAACTCCTTGGCGGTCGCCTCGTCCATGTGATCCGTCTGCAGGATGGAGTCCGTAAGCAGCCGTATGCCCGCCAACGGCGTTTTCAGCTCGTGGCTGGCGTCGGAGACGAACCGCCGCCGGGCGTTCTCCGTGGTCTGCAATCGGTCGGTCAGGCTGTTGAATTCCGCCGCGATCTGGGCGATCTCGTCGGTGCCGCTGGCGTCAGCCCGGTGGCTGTACGCGCCCTCACGCACCTTGCGGATGGCCTGCAAAAGCCCGCTGATCTGCCGGGTCAGCATCTGGCTGAGCACGATGCTCAGCCCCGCCACCAGCAGGGCGATCAGCAGCGAGATAATGAGCAGGTTGTGCCGGAACGCCTCCAGCAGCTCCGACTGCTCCGTGTCGTAGTCATAGGCGTACACCGCGCCCACGATCTGGTTGTGATACACCACAGGCGTGGCCACGCGGCTCAAAAACGCCGTGCCGTCGTAGCTGCAATAGCTGGCGTCCTGTCCCCGCAGGGCCACCGCCACCACGGAGTACAGCGCGTATTCGCCCACGGCGTTGCTGCCCTGCCGGGTGTCGTACAGCACCAGCCCCGCGCTGTTGGTCACCATGATACGGGCCGCGCCGGACTCGTCCAGGCCCTCCAGCGCCGCCTGCACGTTCTCCACCGTCAGCTTCTCCAAGCCTATCATCGCCGACTCGATGACCTTCGCGGTGCTCTTCAGGTTGTTCTGATTGGAGGCCACCATCATGTTCTGGCTCACCAGCAGCGGATAGGAGTTCAGCAGGATCAGCACCGCCGCGATGACCAGGATATAGCTCAGGCTGAACTTCAGCTGCAAGGTCGCCTTGCCCCGCAGCTTGCGTATACCAAGGCTCAGGCGCTGCCGCATAGTCTGCGCCTGCGGGGTCTGGTCCGTATTTGCTGCCGCCGTGTCACACGGTGGGCTGTTCTTCTCCCTTAAAATAGTAACCAACTCCCCACTTCGTCATAATGTATACCGGGTTGGCGGGGTCCGGCTCCAGCTTTTCCCGCAGCCGTCGGATGTGCACGTCCACCGTCCGATAATCTCCGGCGTAGGAATACCCCCACACCAGGTCCATCAGGCTCTCCCGGCTGTACACCCGCCGGGGGTTTTTCATCAGCAGCTCGATCAGGTCATACTCCTTTGCGGTCAGGTCGATGGTCTTTCCGTCCCGCAGGGCCACCCGCTGCTCCGTGTCCAGGCTCAGGTCGCCCACGGTCAGCAGCGGCGTGCGCTGGCGGCTCTGGGCCGCCTGGTTCCCGTTCATGGACCGCCGCAGCAGTGCCCGGATGCGTGCCTTCAGCTCCAGAATGTTAAAGGGCTTCGTCACATAGTCGTCCGCGCCGCAGGCAAAGCCCATCAGCTTGTCGCTGTCCTCGCTGCGGGCGGTCAGCATGATGACGGGCACATCGGAAAACTCCCGTATCTTCATGCAGGCGTCGCTGCCGGACAGGCCGGGCATCATCACGTCCATGACGATCAGGTCGAAGTTCTCCTTCTTCTCCAGCTCCACGGCGGCCGCGCCGTCATAGGCGGTCATCACCTCATACCCCTCGTTCTCCAGATTGAACTTCATGCCCTTCACCAGCAGCTTCTCGTCGTCTACCACCAATATCTTCATTCCTGCGTATCCTCCGTTATGATGTGATCTTGTATGCTCTCCACGATGGCCTGTCCGATTCCCTCCACCCGCGTCAGGTCCTCCGCGCCGGTATAGGGTCCGTTGGCCTCCCGTTCGTCCACGATCCGCTGGGCCAGCACCGGGCCGATCCCCGGCAGGCCGTCCAGCTCCTCCGCGCTGGCGGTGTTGATGTTCACCTTCAGCAGCGCAGGCGCAGCCTCCTCCGGCGGCACGGCGCTGATGTCATAGCCGCCCCGCACCTGCCGCGGCGTCAGCAGCCACGTCAGTGCCATCGCCAGGACGAACAGCACCGTCAGTCCCAGCAGGAACACGTCCGTCTTTGTCAATTTTATCCGCTTTCCCACAGTTGACTACCCCGCCTCTTTTGCTTATAATAGGTCATGGACATACCGGCCCCATGCTCCGGACGGGGCCGTCCCCCTATATTATAGCATACATGGAGAAAAAGTCACATGAAAATCCGTCGTTTTATTGCTGTTTTTTTATCCGCCCTGATTTTATGCGGAGTTCTGACCGTTCCCGCCGCCGCGCTGGAGGATCCGGCCATCCGTGCCAAGGCCGCGCTGCTGGTGGAGGCCGAGACCGGCACGATACTCTATGACAAAAATATCCACGATGAGCTGTCCATTGCCAGCACCACCAAGATCATGTCCGCTCTGCTGATCTTCGAGGCCATCGACCGGGGCGAGCTGCGGCTGGACCAGCAGGTCACCGCCACCGCCACCGCCCTGCGCGGCCTGCCGGAGGATGGCAGCACCGCCGACATCCTGGAAGGCGAAACGCTGACGGTGGAGCAGCTGCTGTACTGTATGCTGGTCATCTCCGCCAACGAGACGTGCAACATCCTGGGCGAGACGCTGTGCGGCAGCGTGGACGCCTTTGTGGAGCGCATGAACCAGCGCGCTCAGGAGCTGGGGTGCAAAAACACCCACTTTGCCAACACCACCGGCCTGACCCAGTCCGGCCACTATTCCTCCGCCTACGATTTGTATCTCATCACCCGCGAGGCCATGAAGCACGAGGACTTCATGACCATGGTGAACACCAAGTCCTACGAGATACCGCCCACCAACAAGACCGAGGAGGAGCGCGTGCTCCACAGCACCAACGCCCTGATCTCCAACTGGCGTCTGGCGGGTTATCTGTACTCCGGCGCCCAGGGCATTAAGACCGGCAGCACCGACGCCGCCGGCCAGTGCCTTGTCTCCTCCGCTGTCCGCGGCAGCCGCACGCTCATCAGCGTGGTGCTGGGCGCGGAGAAGGTCGAAAAGGAGAACGGCTCCGGCTACATCGTGGAGAGCTTTACCGAGACGGCCCGTCTGTTCGACTGGGGCTTTGACAACTTTGCCCCCCAGCAGGTGCTGGACGAGAATGAGCTGATCCAGGAGGTCCCCGTGGCCCTGAGCAAGCAGGTCTCCACCGTGGCCGTCCACCCGGCGGAGAGCGCCGACGCCATGCTGCCCAAGGATTTGGACGTCAGTGCCCTGACCCGCACCGTCACGCTGGATAACGAGACGGCGCTGGCCCCCATCGCCGCCGGCGACCGCCTGGGCGAGATCACCGTCAGCTACGGCGACACCACCTACGTCACCGTACCCCTGCTGGCCGTGGCCGACGTGTCCGCCAGCCGCTTCCTGTCCCTGCGCCACGCCATCGGCGAATTCTTCTCCCAGCGCTCCGCCCGCATCGCCGTTCTGGCGCTGGTGGTGCTGGTCGCCGCCCTGGTTCTGTGGTTCCGGTTCTACGGCCGCAACCGCCGCTACGGCAAGCCCGGCAGCAAGCAGTACCGCCACCACTCCTACCGCGGCCGCCGTCACTGATATGGCGCCTATCCGTATACTCTACGAGGACCCGTATCTGGTCCTCTGCGTCAAGCCCGTGGGCGTCCTGTCGGAGGACAGCCCCTCCGGTGCCTGTATGCCCGGCCTGCTGCGCGAGCACTACCGCGCCCTGGGGCAGAACGACTATATCGCCACCGTCCACCGGCTGGACCGGCTGGTGGGCGGCGTTATGCTGTTCTCCCGCCGCCGGGACGTCACCGGAAAGCTCACCGCCGCTATCGCCGAGCACCGCGTCACCAAGGAATACCTGGCCGTTCTCCGGGGCACGCCGGCACAGGACGAAGCCACCCTCACCGACCTGCTGTTCCGCGACGCCGCCCACAACAAAAGCTACGTGGTCAAACGTATGCGGAAGGGCGTCCGCCAGGCGTCCCTCAGCTACACCGTCCAGGGCGAAGCGGACGGCCTGACGCTGGTGCGCGTGCAGCTGCACACCGGCCGCACCCACCAGATCCGGGTGCAGTTCTCCTCCCGCGGCCTCCCCCTGCTGGGGGATATCCGCTATGGCAGCAAGGCCGACTGCTCCCCCGCCCTGTGGTCCACGCGGCTGGCGCTGACACACCCCGTCACCGGCAAGCCCATCGACGTTGCCTGTCCCCCGCCGGATGCCTGGCCCTGGAATTTGTTTGCATGAAAAAAGACCGCCCT
>CDZH01050186.1_pt1 | contig 21356 bp, 18 predicted proteins | sample 557721 | NCBI WGS metagenome assembly CDZH01 (sample SAMEA3182062, study PRJEB8094) | gut metagenome | biome: human; feature: gut; material: Stool; isolation source: human stools | place: Canada | collected 2013-01-14 | reverse complement strand
ATCGGCAAAGCCGGAGTTGGTGGTGAAGATCTTGGAGCCGTTCAGGATCCACTCCTCGCCGTCCTTCACGGCCACGGTCTGGGCGCCCTGTACGTCGGAGCCGGCGTTGGTCTCCGTCAGGCCGAAGGAGCCGATCTGGCTGCCGTCCACCAGAGGACGCAGGAACTTCTGCTTCTGCTCCTCGGTGCCGTAGTTGTTGATGCAGGAGCAGCACAGGGAGGTGTGCACGGAAATAGTGATACCGGTAGAGGCATCCACCTTGGAGACCTCCTCCATGCACAGGGTATAGGCCAGCGTGTCGGCGCCGGCGCCGCCGTACTGGCGGCTGTAGGGGATACCGAAGAAGCCGCAGCGCTGCATCTTGGCCAGCAGGTCAAGATCATAGGCTTCCTTTTCGTCCATCTCCTTTGCCAGAGGACGGATCTCCGTCTCGGCAAATTTACGGAACAATTCCTGCTGCAGCAGGTGCATTTTGCTCAGTTGAAAGTCCATTTGGTACCTCCTGTCAATCAAAATCTGTAATAATTCGGATGCATGTGACCACATGTAACAACAAGGATCAACTTTGCGGTCATTGTAGCTTTTTTTTGTACATATTGTCAATTTGCATTTTGAATACGAATTATTTGCTTTTTCGATTAAGGTGAACTATCAAGAGATATATACCTTTTAAACTAGGCAAACCACTAGCACTTGCCATAGATACATCTTTATGAGAAATACCGATTAATCACTCCGAAAATATGAATTGTACAAAACGGAGACATCAATTATAATCACTGACAAGGATTTAGCTAATCCAAACAAAATTGAGTGTTTTCACAACAATACAAAACGAAATTGAAAGGAGCTGACCTGTTATGAGTGCGAATAAGGGTCCTCTGTCTGGCATTCGTGTCCTTGATCTGGGCCGCCATATTTCTTGCCCGACTTGCGGTATGACACTAGGCGACTTAGGTGCGGAGGTCATTAAAGTCGAAAAACGTATCTGGGGCGATGATACTCGCCACAGCGGCGAAGAATACAAGGGCGTCAACCTGTATTATCCTACGGAGAACCGCAACAAAAAAAGTGTGACAATCAATTTCCGCAGTGACGAAGGAAAAAAGTTGTTGCGTGAGTTAATTGAAAAATCTGACGTACTTATCGAGAATTTCCGCCCCGGCACCATGGAGAAGATGGGGTTGGATTGGGAAACCGTTCACAAGTTGAATCCTCGACTGATTATGGCCTCTATCAATGGTTATGGGAAAGGCAGCCCCTACTATATGCGGCCTGGATTTGACTCCATCATGGCTGCGTCATCCGGTATTATGGACATCAATCGCAGTGAAGAAGGCCCCCGTATCACAGGTGGTATCTGGTTTATCGATATCATGGCTGGCATGTGGGCTACTATTGCGATTCTGGCAGCTCTCCATCGCCGCGAGGCCTCGGGCAAAGGACAGTATATTGATACCGCTATGTATGATAGTTGTCTGTTTGCACTGAACACGTTCATTCCCTTCTTTGACCAATCCGGCATTATTACCCGCAACTCTACCAAGAACGCTTATGACTGTCCTGCTGGTCAGTTTAATTGCAAGGACGGTAAGGTCATTTGTCTCGCAGGGCAGGACAGCTTGTTTGAACGCCTCCTGACCATAACTGACGACCCAATTCTTCATGATCCTCGATATAAGGATCACGCTGAACGGTTGAAGCCTGAGAATTACGATATAATTAACGGTGCAGTGGATCGCCTTATGCAAACGAAAACCGGAGCGGAATGGGATGAGATTTTTGACCGCATTGGCATTCCTGGCGGTAAAATTAAAGATTTAAGTGACGTAATGGCTTCTCCCGCCACATACGCTCGCAATGCTACCATTAAGCTAAACGTGTCCGGACTTGGGCCCGTTACTTTTCCTGGAACGCCGCTGTGTTTCTCCGATGATGAATTGGGCTTTGAACCTGCACCTGAGTTGGGCCAGCACAACAAAGAAATCTATTGTGATCTACTTGGTCACAGTGAGACTGAATTGGCGCAGCTATTAGAAAATCAAGATATTTAATGAGTCTTTCATATGATATGCAGCTCAGCTTTTACGCAGTGTTATAATCAAGCCAGTTGACATTTGTGGGAAATCTTACAAAAACCTTTCTCATTTTTTATGAAGAACCCTACAGCAGTGTGGAATATGAAATGTCTGCATGGCAGATGTTGACTGTATTCCATGCTGCTGTAGTCGCTAAACAGACGAAGAGGGACACGCAGGTGCAATATGCGGTTTTATCTTTGTCGCAAATCAAAATGAGACATTCTAATTTGACAGTGTAGTCTTTCACTACAAGCTTTCAGGCAATACAGCCAAAACGTCAAGCTCAGACGATTCTGTGCTTTTATGCTACACGAGCAAAGCAGATATTCAAGGAGAAAAATATGTACAATCAAGAACATAATGCGCTCTCTGTTTACTGTTGGACGATGACCTCTCACAGGTAATTAGGAGGCGGGAATGATTCGACGATTATATACATACTGCGGAAGCAGTACAAGCCCCTATCAAAATTTGGCAACAGAGCGTTATTTTACCGAAAAAGTGGTAGACAATGCATCCTGCATTCTCTATCTGTGGCAAAATGAAAATACCGTAGTCATTGGCCGTAATCAAAATGCTTGGAAAGAATGCCGCACGGGTCTTTTAGAGCACGAGGGAGGTAATCTTGCTCGTCGTTTATCTGGCGGTGGCGCTGTATTTCATGATTTGGGTAATCTGAATTTTACATTTAGTGTCAGCGAAGAGAATTATGATCTTTCGCGTCAGCAGCAAGTCCTACTCACAGCCTGCCGCTTGCTGGGTATCCGAGCTGAACTGTCCGGGCGCAATGATCTGTTGGCCGATGGGCGAAAGTTTTCTGGTAACTCCTATTATTCCCACAACGGAAAAGCATTTCACAATGGTACGCTGTTAATAAACGCCGATATGTCTAAAATGAGTCGCTACCTCAGCCCATCACAAGCAAAAGTTTCCAGTAACGGTGTGAACTCTGTTCGTGCCCGTGTAGTAAACCTAAGAGAACTGTGCCCGGGACTGACAGTTGCGACAATGGCCGCTGTTATGAATAAGGCGTTTGAAATTGTCTATGACCTTACATCCGTTCCATTACATGAAGAAGATTTTGACCAGTCTATATTGGATAAATTCCAGGCGGAGTTCAGCAGCTATGACTGGATATACGGGCACAATCTGGCATTTGATTTCTCATGTGGTGACAAATTCTCGTGGGGAGAGGTCAATCTGCAACTACGAGTAGAGGACGGCATGTGCCATGATATATCGGTATATACTGACTCGATGGATGCAGATCTGGCTTCCATTATAGAATGTGCGCTGAAAGGCTGCACTTTTTCTGCCGACGCATTGTGTTGTGCTGTGAACGCCACAGAAATTTCAGATAAAATCAGAACTGACATATGTGCGTTGATTCGCTCACAGAACCTCTGACAAATTTTGCACATAACAGTCGAGAGGGGGGCTACGCAAAGTGTCCTTCAAACGCAGAATATGGCTTGTATTGGCACTTCGGCTTATAATGCTCGAAATTGTACTGGTTGCTCTAAAAATTTATAAATTACTGGTATCACTCTGACACGGGGCCGATCACCCATCTGACACAGATAGTCGGAACAAATGATGAATATACAGGGCAATTAATACTCTGACGACCTTGCCATTATAGCAATACCTCTACTATTGCGTTATAATGCGTTGTAATCCAATGAGTTAAATAGACAAAGCCGTCGCTGGCAAAATGGTAATCACATTGCTTTGCTGGCGGCGGATTTCTCTTTGTTAAAGCCAATCTTGCGCGGGGAATTTTACTTCCATTAGAAATCAGTCTCATTCGATTTCTCTTTGTTTTCTGCAGCGCAAAATATGAGTAGCGTAATCATTTGTGAAACACTCATGTTTGTGGTATATTATTGCTGTCTTCAAAATGTCTGGAAGATAAGGATACTTGAATATGGTACCCGAACGAAAGAAAATTGATGATTTAGCTGGGGGCTGGCGGATATTTTTCATCGCCCTCCGCAGGCAGCATGGCTTATACGGAGTTGCTGTTTGATATTTGCCAGCAATTTGGCATCCACTATTATACGGCGACCAAGAAAGAGCGCTATTTCGTGGAAGAAGTAACCCGTGTCACTTAGGCAAAACAGCAGGAGGAGAAATCCAGTATTCCACAGAATATCCGTCCCGCATTCTCTGCTTGACCCACATTTTGACCCATACGAAAAACTTACCGCAAAACGAAAGAGCCACCCGACGGGAACGGAGTTCTCCGTTGGTGGCTCTATGCTTTTACCAAAGTATTCTCTTATTGCCTACAGTAGTGAAAAACACAATGATTTCCACGCTGCCGAAAGTTGCCCCACACCGGTGCTGACCCACACCCTGACCCACACGGGGAAACGAACGGACGGAGCACATGGAACAAAGAGTTTTCGACCTCATCCTTTTTGCGGTAAAAACGCCCGCAAAGCCTTATATACCAACGGCCGGAGGCCTTTTTATCACTTGGTAAGGATGAGGTCGGCGGTTCGAATCCGCCCAGCAGCTCCAAGTTAACAAACAGGTTTAGATGCCATGCGGTGAAAACCGCATGGCATCTAGCCTTTCCGGGGTTTTCCACACCCCGATTTTACCGGTTTTGAGCATGGATGTCAGAGCCGCCCGAGAGGCGTTCGACATGATTTGAACCCCCTCTTTTTCTGTTTTCTGGCGATAAAATCATCAGATGCAGCCCCCTTTTGTACGAGGAGTTTCCTCGCAAGGGGGCTTTTTTCATAAAAAAGTTTCACAAAGTTTGGGGCGTCGGTTTGTTGGTTTCGTAGAACCATCGAACCGGCGCTCTTTTTGCGTTTCAGGATATTCAGACCATCGGGGGAGGAAAGCAGCGCTACCGTGCGCTGATCCATAAACGCATCCCCATTCACGCGGTAGGCATTGAGATCCTGCCTGCTTATTACGAAAACTTTCTGAAGGAGCGGTATCCGGACATCTGTTTCGACCTCCCCACCGCCTTTCAGAGCGTGGATCAGGCCACGGACTTTCCCGCCATGTCCAAGCTGCTGTTTGAGATTGAGAACTATCGGGGCGAGGGTGCGGCGGCACTTTTCTACGAAGCCAAGGTCACAGAGGCCATCGCGCTGGTGGTGGACGCATGGAAGCGGCAGAGCCGGAAGCAGGAAAAGCCGCTGTCAGATGCGGACAGGGAGAGCCTGCAAAACGTGGTCAGCTACATCGCCGACCACTATGCCTTTGATATTCCGCTGGAGCGCCTTGTCAGCATCGCCTGCATGAGCGAAACCAAGCTGAAAAGCTGCTTCAAGCGGCAGTTCGGGTGCAGTGTCACCCAGTACATTCAAGGCCGCCGCATGAGTCAGGCGGAGCATCTGCTCATCAACACCGATTTCACAATGGGGGAAATCGCCCAGATGATCGGCTACACCACCTCCAGCCGGTTCGCGGAGCTGTTCAAAAAGAGCACGGGCATCCTGCCCATTGAGTATCGGAAAATCGCCCGGCGCGAATAAGCTCGCCACGCCGCAAGGGGACGGTCACAAAAGCAAAATGCATCGTATTATTCCAGCAAAAAAGTCCTCGGAAACCATTTGGTTTCCGAGGACTTTTTGTGCCTTTGCAGCTATGCTTCCCCAAACGCTTATTGCAGCAGCAGAAGGCTGAACACCAGCGTGAACAGGGCCACCGTTTCGATAATACCGATGACAATGAAGTAGTTGGCCGTGCCCTTTCCGGTCTCGCCCAGCGCGTCGGCGGAAGCGGCGGCAACCTTGCCCTGGAAGAAGGCGGACAGGCCGATAGCCAGACCCGCGAAGATGCCGGTGAACATGGCCAGCGCCGCGTCACAGCCACCCTCCACGGCGCTGCGGATGAAGTTCATCAGCAGGAAGCCATAGATGGTCTGGGTCAGCGGTGCGCCGGAGAAGGCCACCATAATGAAGGGGGCGGGCTTGCCGTTGGCGTAGCATTTCTTCCACGCACCCACAGAAGCCTGAGCGGCAAAGCCGGAACCGAACGCGGAGCCCATGGCGGACAGGCCCAGAGCGCACGCCATACCAATAAATTCGATACTCATAATTGTTCTCCTATCCGTTTATTTTTTGATTTTATCGCGTTTCTTAAAAGGATCGTAAGCAATACCGGCCCACTCCATCCCCAGCTGGCCGGAAAACTCCAGCAGATTCAGGCGGACGCCGTGCACCACCACAGACAGCAGGCCCATGACGATGTTCAGCCCGTGACCGATCAGCAGGATCAGGATGGCGGCGATGACCAGCGGCCCCTTGAAGCCGAAGGCCATGTTGTTGAAGCTCTGGGCAATGGCCAGCGACGCCATGCCCACGGCAAACAGGCGGATATAGCTCATGATGTTGCCGAAGGCGCTGATGGTGTTCAGGAACACCGTGAACGCGTTGCCAAGGCCCGCCTTCAGCCCCTGACCAAAGGTCTTGTCCGGCGCCATGCCGCCGAAGCACACCACCAGCAGGAAGCCCGCGATGACCACGCAGGCCACAGGGATCAGATTCACCTGCTGGCCGATGACCAGATACAGCACCACGAAGTACAGCGCGTCGATGGCGGCCAGCCAGCCCAGATCGGCGATCCAGCTGAGGTCTTTCTCCTTCAGCTTGCGCCGGATGTTCATGACGCAGGCCAGAGACAGCTGCACCGTGCCCAAGATGAAGCAGAACTTCATGATGGTGTTCTGCTGGGTGGTGGTGGAGACGTTGAAGTACGCCGGGTAGTTGGCAAAGGTGGGGATCACCAGCCGCTTCAGGAAGGGCACCTGCATGGCCTGCTCCAGGCCGAACCATGTGCCGGTCAAGGCGCCCCATAGAATGGTGGCGATGGACAGCACCCACAAAAGCTGCACGGCGGTGGAGGCTTTTTTATTCTTCACCGTCATGGCCAGCGCCGCCAGCAGGAACAGGCACCCGTACCCGGCGTCGCCGATGATCATGGCGAAGAACAGGGTGAAAAAGCCCAGAAACCAGAAGGAAATATCGTACTCCCGATAGCCGGGGACAGTGCCCAGAATGTCGAACACCGGGATCATCAGCCGCGTGACCTTGTTGTACTTCACCTTTGTGGGCACCTTGTCATCGTCGGCGGCAGGCTCCTCCATGGCCCATGCCCAGTGCGCCTCGGCAGCGGCCTTCTTGAAGCCGTCCACCTCCGCCGCCGGGAGATAGCCGCTGAGCCACACCAGCCCGTCCTGACTTTGGGACGTGTTGCTGACGGCGGAATACTCGGCGGCGTTCTGGGTCTTGAGCAGTTGGTCGCGGATGCTGGGCAGGTGCGCCGCCGCTTGCGTCAGGAAGGCTTCGCAGTCCGCCAGCGCCTTGTCGCAGCTCTGCTGCTCCTGCTCCAGCTCGTCCAGCCCCTTGTCGGGAACGGGAAACTCCGTGGCGGAGTATCGGCCGGGCAGAGGTGCGAAGGCCGCCAGCGTAGGCATCTTGCCTACCGGAGCCAGCCGCACGAAGCGAACGTCGGGATCGGCCTCCAGGGTGGCCATGGTCTTTTTGTCGGTGCGGTAGATGTGGATCTCCCAGCCCTGCTCCTTCAGCTCCCGCAGCTCCGCCGGAACAAACCGGCCCCATTCGGCCAGCTTTTCCGCCGCCGCATGAGCGGCGGCCTGCTGCTCCAGCAGCGCCTTTTTGCGCTCCATGCAGTCGGACAGCTGCTGATAAAACGCTTCAAATTCACTATTGGACAGCACCGTCGTCTCCTGCTGGGCCTTGGGATATTCCTGCAGCGTCATCTCCATGCGGGACAGCCGGGCAAAGCGCTCCAGATACCCTTGATCGGCGCTGGCCTTTTCCGTGAAGTGGACAACGCCCAGCTCCCGCAGCTTATCCAGCAGCGCTGTTTTTTCCGAGGCGGCCGCCACAATGTGGACGACCTTCATTTTTTCGATCATCGGCCCACCTCCTGCAGCTTCTTCTTGGCGATCTTGCCCCGCACCACGGCGGAGGTCTGCTGGTCGCCCAGATAGATGCCGATGACCCGGATGTTCTCCTTGGCCTCGGGGATCTTCACTTTTTCAAACAGGTTCACCCGCTGAGCCGTGGCGCGCAGCTCACGCTCCAGCAGCTCTACCTGACGGCGCAGGGTCTTTTCCAGTGCGTCCAGCCGGGCGATCTCCCGCAGGCGCACCGCCGCGGTGTCCACCCACAGGGGGTAGTCCGCCACGTCGTACCGGATATCCTCGAAGCTCAGCTCCTGAAACACCGGCACGGTGACGCCGGCGATGTTCTGCTCCCCGCACACCACGTGCCTGGGGCGGATCAGAGCGTCCAGCCGCTTTTCCGCCGGGAAACTGTCGTTTTCCGCAAAGACGGCCACCCAGTCGTCCAGACCTGCCACAGCGGCCTGACGCTGCCGCGCCACCTGCTCCAGCTGGGCGGTGACCTGCATCACCACGGCCTGCAGCTGCTGCTTTTTCAATTGCAGCGTGGGCAGATACCGCTGGAACTGCTTCAGGCGATCCTTCTGCACCTTTAATTCATTTTTCGTCAGTTTGACAGCCATAGGCGCCCCCCTTACTCCGCGGTGGCGGGCTTGGGCCATCTCTCCTGAATGAGACTGGTTTTCAGGCCCGTCTCGTTGGGCTCGAAGCACTCGGCCAGGATCTCCCAGCCCAGATCCAGCGCCTCCTCTAAGGGGATGTTCACGCTCAGATCCATCAGCTTCGTCTCAAAGAGATGGCCGTATTTCAGCAGCTTTTCGTCCCACTCGGACATCATGAAGCCCATGGACTTCTTTTCCAGACTCTCCTTATAGGCGCTGTACAGGCGGATCATGCCGTCCATCAGGGCCCGGTGGTCGCTTCTGGTCTTGCCGTTGACGTTCTGCTTCAGACGGGACAGGGAGCCAAAGGGCTCGATGTGGCCGTTTTTCAGGTAGTACTGGCCCTCGGTGATATAGCCGGTGTTGTCGGGCACAGGGTGGGTCACATCGTCGCCGGGCATGGTGGTCACGCCCAGAATGGTGATGGAGCCTGCGTCGCCGAAGTCCACGGCCTTTTCATAGCGGGCCGCCAGACAGCTGTACAGGTCGCCGGGGTAACCGCGGTTGGAGGGCACCTGCTCCATGGTGATGGCCATTTCCTTCTGGGCGTCGGCGTAGTTGGTCATATCCGTCAGCAGCACCAGCACCCGCTTTCCGGCCAGCGCGAACTGCTCCGCCACGGCCAGCGCCATATCCGGCACCAGTGTGCATTCCACGGTGGGGTCAGAGGCGGTGTGAATGAACATCACCGTGCGGCCCATGGCGCCGCTCTTTTCCAGCGTGTCCCGGAAGAACAGATAGTCGTCGTATTTCAGTCCCATGCCGCCCAGCACGATCACGTCCACCTGCGCCTGCATGGCGATGCGGGACAGCAGCTGGTTATAGGGCTCGCCGGACACGGAGAAGATGGGCAGCTTCTGGCTCTCCACCAGCGTGTTGAACACGTCGATCATGGGGATGCCGGTGCGGATCATCTTGTTGGGTACGATACGCTTGGCCGGGTTCACGGAGGGGCCGCCGATGGGGATCATGTTCTCCGTCAGGGCCGGGCCGTTGTCACGGGGCACACCCGCGCCGTCGAAGATGCGGCCCAGCAGGTGGTCGGAGAAGGACACCATCATAGGGCGGCCCAGAAAACGGACAGGATCCGTGGTGCTGACGCCCTGGGTTCCGCTGAACACCTGTAGGGTCACCAGATCCTTGTCCAGCTTGATGACGTTGGCATAGCTGTCGCCCACCAGCGCCAGGTCGCCGTTGCGGACGCCGGAGGCCCGGACAGTCACCACGTTGCCCACAATGGATTCAATTTTCGTATAAACTTTCTGCATCATGACTCACCTCTCAAAGCGCTGCCTTGCTCAGATAAAAGTCCTTGAGCCGTTTTTCCTGCGCCTCGAACTCCGGCGTCCGGAACTCGGTATTGTGCCAGTCCAGGAACTCCTGACGGAGCTGGTTGAAGAAGGCGCGGATCTCTTTCTTGTCGTCGAGCCTGAAATCGCGCTTCAGCACATCGTACAGTACGTCGAACTCGTAGCGCTGGCGGTCGGGGCCGCAGGCGGCGTCGATGGGGTCGAAGGAGTTCTGCTGGAGATACACCGCGTCCAGCAGCTCGCCCTTCTGATAGACGGTATAGTCCGCGTCGGAGGTGCCTTCCTCGCCGATGACCTTCATCATCTGGTTGATCTCGTTGCTGCGCTTGAGGATGGCGCGGGCCTGCTCCACCCGCTCTCTGTCCACCACGCCCTGATACTTGCTCCAGGAGTCAATGGGGTGGATGGCGGGGTACTTTCGGGCGTCGGAGCGCTCGCGGGACAGACCGTGGAATGCGCCCACCACCTTCAGCGTGGCCTGTGTCACAGGCTCCTCGAAGTTGCCGCCTGCGGGGGATACGGTGCCGCCGATGGTAACGGAGGCCACCTTGCCGCTCTTCAGCCGCACCTTACCGGCCCGCTCATAGAACGAGGCGATAACGGATTCCAGATAGGCGGGGAACGCCTCCTCGCCGGGGATCTCTTCCAGACGGCCGCTCATTTCACGCATGGCCTGTGCCCAGCGGCTGGTGGAGTCCGCCAGCAGCAGCACGTCCAGCCCCATCTGGCGGTAATACTCCGCCATGGTGACGGCGGTGTACACCGACGCCTCACGGGCGGCCACAGGCATGGAGGAGGTGTTGCAGATGATGATGGTGCGCTCCATCAGGGAGCGGCCGGTACGGGGGTCGGTCAGCTCCGGGAACTCCGTCAGCACCTCCACCACCTCGCCGGCACGCTCGCCGCAGGCCGCCACGATCACCACGTCCACGTCGGCGTTCTTGGCCTCCATGTGCTGCAGGACTGTCTTACCCGCGCCGAAGGGGCCGGGCACGCAGAAGGTGCCGCCCTTTGCCACCGGCAGGAACGTATCCACGCAGCGCAGCTGCGTTACCAGCGTCTCATCGGGCCGCAGGCGCTCCTCATAGCAGCGGATGGGCTGCTTCACCGGCCAGGAGAACACCATGGTCAGTTCCTTCTCCTCGCCCTGCTCATTCTCCAGCACCGCCACGGTATCCCGGACGTTATACACGCCCTTTTCCCGGACGGACTTTACCTTCCACTCGTTCTTCAAGCCAAAAGGCACCATGATAAGATGGGTGAACAGCCCCTCCGGCACACTGCCTATCGCGTCGCCGGCGGTGACGGTATCACCGGGCTTCACCAGCGGGGTGAACTCCCAGTCCTTATTGGGAATGGGATCCAGATACACGCCCCGCTCCAAAAAGAAGCCGCACTTCTCGGCCAGCTCCGGCAGGGGGTTCTGCAAGCCGTCGAACACCTGGGTCAACAGGCCGGGGCCAAGCTCCACGCTCATCAGCTCGCCGGAGAGCTCCACCTTGTCGCCCACCTGAATGCCGTTGGTCATTTCATAGATCTGCATACTGGCCGTGTCGCCGTTGACGCGGATGACCTCGCCCTTCAGGCGGTCATCCCCCACCAGCACATAGCCCACTTCATTTTTACGCACGGAGCCGGAAAAGCTGGCAGCCACCAGATTTCCGTTCACTCCGGTCACATATCCTGTCACTTTGTCCATTTTGATTCTCCTGTTTTATGATAGGCTGGCGACCTGCTGCCGGATGCTGTCCATCAGGCCGTCGAAGGCCCGCTTGCCCGTCTCGTACCGGAAGCCCCGCTGCCGCTCCAGCAGCCGCAGCTTCATGGCGTAGCCGTACAGGGCGTGGTCATCGAAATTGTGCAGGCCGATCATGTCGTCCAGACGGCGGAATTCCAAGTCCAGCAGAAGCCGCTCGCCCTCCAGCGGATTCTCGGCGTTCACCGCCGCCGTCACCGTCTGCACGATGGCGGCGTCCCGGTCAGAGGGAACGGGACAGGCGCGGCCCAGCTTCACGCTGCGCTGATAGGTCAGCTCGCGGGACAGCGCCTTATAAAAAGCGGCCCATTCCGACAGCAGCGGCCCCTTGTCCGATTCCACCGTCAGCTCCTCCAGCGTCTGATACACCCCGCTGCTGACCGCCGTTTTGCACATGCCGAGAAACGCGGCATAGTCCATGGGCGGCTCGCCCTGGGTTTTCAGCATCGGCAGGCTGGAGACCAGATAGTAATAGGAAGCCACAGCGGCACCCCCTTACAGGCGCATATCCCGGAAGAAGGGCGTCAGCATGTTGGCGATCTCCTGCTCAGAGCAGTCGAAGTAGCCGGAGCCGTCCTTGGCGGCCAGCCGGAAACCCGCGCCCACCTTTTTGGAGGGGCGAATCTCAAGCCCGGCCTTCAGCTCCTGGGCCAGCTCCTGACGGAGCCCCTCCGTCACCTGACCCACCTCTGCCGTATAGGCGGAAACGTCCTCCCCCTGCACGGCAGCCTGAATAAGCTTGGCCAGCGTGTGCTGATCCAGCGCCTTGCCCACGTCGGCGGCCAGAAGCTTCTCGAATTCCTTCTGAATCTCCTGCCGGAACGCCAGCACAGCGTCCCGCCTGGCCTGCTCAGCGTTCAGCTGGGCGCTGCTCTTGAACACCTCGATCTCCGCCCTGGCGTCGCCGCGCAGCCTGTCCGCCTCCGCTTTGGCGTCGGCCACAATGGCCTCCGCCTGCTTTCTGGCCTCTGCTACAATGGCGGCGGCTTCCCTGTTGGCGCTGTCGATGCCGTCCTTTTTGATGGAAGAAACAAGATCCTGAATCTGAAGTTCCATACTATTCACCTTCTTCGCAAAAATTCATAGATAATCCTGTAGGTATATTAGATTTATTATATAATACAAACTTCATGATTTGCAATATTTTTTATAAGGAGTATCATTCAAAATACTAATCACTCGCTTCTCAACCGGGCGGCCGAAAATGGCAGGTGCGCTCCCCTTCAGTATGTCCGCATTTTAGCAGATTCCGCCCACAGACACCATGGTCAAAACGCGGCATCTGTCCGTATTGTAGCAGAATCTGTCCATGGACGCCATGGGCAAAATACAGCAGCTGCACAATTTTGTGCAAAAACAGCGGCGGTGCGAAAGTGAAAATTTGACTCTGCCATTGACTGGTGACAAATCCGAAGGACTGTGGTATACTGCTGCCATCACATCACAAGGAGGAGACACCATGCATATCAACTGGTTCCGGGATGAGAACAACCTCATCTACATCAACGGCGCGACGCAGCTGGCAGAGCTGGAGAAAACCCTGCGCTTTCCCGGTCTGGAGGAGGCCGCCAATGAGCTGCGGCAGCACCCCACGGCAGAGGGCTTCACCATCAAGGGCCCCAAGCGCACCAGCGGGCGGCTGTTCGTGCCGGATCTGACCTTTGGCCGGCATATCGAAATGGGGGAAAACATTTTCTTCTTCATGGGCGAGATGCAGGAGTGCTACGTCATCTACTGGCCCGACGCGCCGGTGACCCAATAGCTCGCACTTTTCCCTTTCAATTGGCACGCGGCTGTGCTACACTGAGTTTCGACAAGTTCATAACAGGACAGCGTGCCGGTCTCGTAAGAGACTGGCGGCGGAATGGGGTGAGATGCCCCGCGAGAAGGTCACTGTGATGCCCGCGCGTAAAGCGCCGGGATAAGTCAGATACGAGATGCGCTGCTCCTGGGCTATCGCCATTCCCGAAGCCGAAGCGAGAAGTGTTTGTTAACGCACGACCTGCTTTGGCCGTGCGCTTTTGTTTTGTGCGGAGCGCACGGCCGGGTTTGGCTGTGCGTTATTTTTTGCAGCCGTGCGCGGCGGCCAGCCGCTTTTTTCCATCGGTGGGAGAGGGGCCTCTCCCCTCTCCCATCCTCCTCAAATTTGGGCGGGAGGGGCAGAGCCCCTCCCCTACGGACGCAAAATAAGCCTCCCTCATCAGAGGGAGGTGTCATGACCGCAGGTCATGACGGAGGGAGCGACGATAGACCGCTGCATTTCCGGTCTCTCCCCCAGTCTCGCTTGCGCTCGACAGCCCCCTCGTCAGAGGGGGCCAAAGATATATCCGTACCTATCAAAAACTCAGGCCATGCGGCCTTTTAATATAGAAAAAATCACACGAGAAAGGAAAATCACACATGAAGAAACGAATCTTCTCGCTGCTGCTGGCGCTGGTGATGGCGGTATCGCTGCTGCCGGTCAGCGCTTTCGCGGCGGATAACTATGACCTGCGTGTGCTGACCTTTGAGGACGCGGACTATAAGGGCGGCACCAATTTTGCAGGCGGCAGCAACTGGTCGTCCCTGATCGACGATCCCCAGTACGGCGGCTCACTGCTGTATGGCAGCGGCGCAGGCGTCTCCTCCGCAGATGAGGCTTACCAGTGGACGGACACCAACAACACCTGGCTGCACAACATTCTCTCCGAGGGTTACGGCAGCTGGTGCTATTGGAGCGGCGGCCACGCCATTTCCAACTACAACACGGGTGACATCGCGGACTACGGCGGATTTAACACACAGCTCACCGTCTATAAAAAGGGCGTTTCCGGCCTGTCCCGCACCGGCGGTGGCCATAACGGCTCCAACAACTTCGCCGTGCACTATGGCTATGCGGACAACTCCGGCTATGGACTTGGTGCGGACGCGCTGCCTGCCCTGACCTTTGCCGACGGCGCGGAGCGGGTCATTGACCACATATATGTCACCAACACCACCTATGCCCTGAACTGCTATATTGACGGCAACGGCCTGACCGCCAAGATCGGCCCGGACGACTGGGTAAAGCTGGTGGCTACCGGCTATGATACCAAGGGCGCAAAGACCGGCGAGACCGTCATCTATCTGTGCAACGGCCCGGATAACATTATCATGGACTGGACGAAGTGGGATCTGTCCAGTTTGGGCAAGGTCAGCAAGGTAACGTTCAACGTCACCGGTTCCAGCGATAACGGCTACGGCTTCTCCCAGCCCGCCTACTTCGCCTATGACGATGTGGCGGTGCGGTTTGAAAAGGCTGGCGCGGACGTTCCCGCCACCGGCGTGACGCTGGACAAAACGACGCTGAGCCTGACCGAGGGCGAGTCCGCCACTCTGACCGCCACCGTGGAACCGGAGAACGCCACCGACAAGGCCATCGTCTGGACTTCCTCCGATAACGCGGTCGCTACCGTGGAAAATGGCGTTGTCACCGCTGTAAAGGCCGGTACGGCCACCATCACCGCCGCCTGCGGCAGCGCAAAGGCGGAATGCACCGTCACGGTAACGGCGGCACCGGCAGGCCCCCTTAGCGTAAAGGTGGGTACTGCGGCCTATCCGGTCAAGCCGATCGATGGTCAGGCGGGAAAATATCACGCTGCCGTCCCCTATGGCAGTAACGCTACCATCGAGGTCAAGGACGCTGCTTTCCTGATGGTAACGAACAGCAAAGGCGGCTACCTCAATGATGAGGGCAGCAATCCCTTTACGTTGACCGCCGCGCAGCTGGACAAGCTTCTGATCAACAAGGATATTCCGTTCACCCCGGCAAACAGCGCCAGCAAGGTCGCCTATCTGTCCATTATGGACGTTATGGCGGGCACCACCTATGAGCTGTACATCGAGCTGACCCGCGAAGCCGTTCCCGCCACCGGCGTGACGCTGAATGAGACGGCGCTGAGCCTGCACCCCACTGAAAAAGCGACTCTGGCTGCCACTGTGGCCCCGGAGAACACCACCGACACGCTGGTGTGGACATCCTCCAATGACGCGGTCGCCACCGTGAAGGACGGCGTTGTCACCGCCGTGAAGGAGGGCAAGGCCACCATCACCGCCGCCTGCGGCAACGCGAAGGCAGAGTGTGTCGTCACCGTTTTGCCTCCCATTCCGGCTACCGGCGTGACGCTGGATAAGACGGCGCTGAAGCTGTACGAGGGCGACGCCGCCAAACTGACCGCCACCGTGGAACCGGAAAACACCACCGATAAGACCATCGTCTGGACTTCCTCCGATAAAACGATCGCTACTGTCAAGGACGGCACCGTCACCGCTGTGAAGGCCGGTACGGCTACCATCACCGCCGCCTGCGGCGAAGCAAAGGCCACGTGCGCCGTCACCGTGAAGGCTCCCGTAGCACCCGCTCAGAAGGACGGCGTGTATCAGATCGGCACGGCGGACGAGCTGGTCTGGTTCGCCAAGCAGGTCAACGGCGGCAGCACCGCCATCTCCGGCGTGCTGACGGCGGAGATCGACCTGAACGGCTTCGACTGGACGCCGATCGGCAGCAGCGCGAAGAAATTTTCCGGCAGCTTCGACGGCGCGGGGCATACCATCAAGAACCTGACCATCGACTACCAGACGGCCAAATCCGGCGAGCGGCTATATCTGGGTCTGTTCGGCTACGCGGAGGGCACGAAGGACAACCGCGCCGCCATCAAGAACCTGACGGTTCAGGGCAGCGTGAACGCCGGCAGCGAGTTCTCCGTCTATTCGGGCAACGTGGCCGGCGTGGTGGCCTGCGGCAGCTATGTGGATGTCTCCGGCGTGATCTCCCGCGTTAACGTGACCGTGGACGCTAAGGTCGGCAGTGCCTGCGGTGTGGGCGGTCTGGCCGGTGTGCTGATCAACAGCACCGCGACCAACTGCGGTAGCGAGGGCAATGTGTCCGGCGTGAAGAATCTGGGTGGCCTTTGCTACGAGTTTTACGCAGGCACGATGACCGGCTGCTATAACACCGGTGCTGTCTCCGGCAGCGGCACGTGTGTAGGCGGCATCATGGGCTATGCCAAGCAGGCCGCCATCAAGGACGTGTACAACACCGGCGCAGTCTCCACCACGAAGAATCTGGTAGGCGGTCTGGTGGGCGAAATGGAGAATTCCAGCCTGACCAATGGCTACAGCACCGGTAAGATCACCGTGAGCGAATCCGGCGGCAGCTCTGTTGGCGCTGCGGTAGGCTGGGCCGATACGCTCTCCAATGTCTACTATCTGGAAGGTACTTCCGAGAAGGGCGTCGGCCGTGACGGCACCGCTGCCGCCAAGACCGCCGACGAGCTAAAGGCCAAGGCCATGCCTGCCGCGCTGGGCAACGGCTTCAAGCGGGATCTGGGCAATATCAACGGCGGTTATCCCGTGCTGAGCTGGCAGACCTCCGACTGCAAGCATGTCTGGAAGGACGGTAAGTGTGAGACCTGCGGCATCGCCTGCAAGCACGTCTGGAAGGACGGCAAGTGCGAGACCTGCGGCGTCGCCTGCAAGCACGTCTGGAAGGATGGCAAGTGCGAGACCTGCGGCGTCGCCTGCAAGCACGTCTGGAAGGACGGCAAGTGCGAGACCTGCGGCGTCGCCTGCAAGCACGTCTGGAAGGATGGCAAGTGCGAGGCCTGCGGCGTCGCCTGCAAGCACGTCTGGAAGGACGGTAAGTGCGAGACCTGCGGCATCGCCTGCAAGCACGTCTGGAAGGACGGCAAGTGCGAGACCTGCGGCGTCGCCTGCAAGCACGTTTGGAAGGACGGCAAGTGCGAGACCTGCGGCATCGCCTGCAAGCACTCCGGCGGCACGGCCACCTGCAAGGACAAGGCCGTGTGTGAGGTGTGCCGGCAGCCCTATGGCGAGCTGGATAAGGGCAACCATGCCGACCTGAAGAAGGTGGACGCCAAGAAAGCCACCTACACGAAGGAAGGCAACATCACCTATTGGTACTGTGCCGGCTGCGGCAAGTATTACAGCGATGCCGAGGCCACCAAGGAGATCACCAAGGCCGACACCGTGATCCCCAGGAAGACCCACAGCTCCAACCCCGGCAGCACGGGTACGGGTTCCGGCTCCGGCAGCACAACCTCCGGCAGCACCGGCTCCGGAGCTGACGTCAAGAAGGGCGTCCAGTCCAGCAAGACCGGCGACGCGGGCGTCGCCCTGTACGCGGCCATGAGCCTACTGTCCCTGACGGGCGGCGCGGTGGTACTGGGCCGCAAGCGGAAGGCCGACTGATCCGTTCCGCCTTATCCCCCACAGAATAAAAGGCTACCGGGCGGAAAGCAAAGCTTTCCGCCCGGTAGCTTTTTCTCCGCGCTCAGACCTGTATCTGTTTTTTGTGTCTGAGACGCTGACAAAACGAATGACATGTGCTATACTGTCAAAAGAATACAAGATATGTCGACTGACAGTGAAGCAAAAGGAGCGACAGAACATGAAAGATTATGAGATCATCGTGGAATCCATGACGCCCTGCGGCGGCTCCAAGCACGCCATCCGAACGATCATCGAGGCAGAGGCGGAGAGCCCGGAGGCCTACGTGGAGCAGAACAAGCGCTTCCCCATCCGGGACATCAGCCGCACCTCCGACGGCGGCATGGTCATCACCACCGGCAATGAAAGCGGCTATATCGTCCGCTATACCTTCACGGAGGAATAAACGCTTTCTCTCGGCAGGGCAGAACGTGCCCCGTCCGCCTGCCGCAATACTCTCACTCACGCCACGGAGGTATCGCCATGCCCCTGCATATTGTCCAGAATGACATTACCCAAATGAACGTGGACGCCATCGTTAACGCCGCCGATCCGCTTCTGCCGGGCGACTGCCCCACCGGCAGCGCCAGGCTGACCGCCGCCTACGGCCTGCCCTGCAAATATGTGATCCACACCGTCACCCCTCGTTGGCAGGACGGCTGTCACGACGAGCGTGCTCTGCTAGTCTCCTGCTATCTGGCCGCTCTCGTGCTGGCGGATGAGCACGGCTGCGAGAGCGTGGCCTTTCCGCTGCTCTCCTCCGACAGCCCCGGCTATCCCAGGGAGCAGGCGCTGGATATCGCCATCGACACCATCGGCCATTTCGTACTGCAAAGCGACATGACGGTGTATCTGGTCGTTTTCGACCGCGCGGCATATCAGCTCAAAGGAGAGGTATGCGCGGATATCAGGGCCTACATCAACGGCCGCTATGTGGACGTATATGCCATCAGTCAGGCCATCGCCCAGCAGGAGGAACGGCTGTACAGCGCGCGAATGCCGGACTGCTCCCCCTCGCCCTCCACGTACACGCTGGCGTCCCTGTCGCTGGAGGACGCCGTGAAGCAGCTGGACGAGGGCTTCTCGGAAATGCTGCTGCGGAAGATCGGCGAATCCGGCATGACCGACGCCCAATGCTACAAAAGGGCCAACATCGACCGGCGACTGTTCTCAAAGATCAAAAATGATAAACACTACACGCCCTCCAAGTCCACCGTGATTGCCTTCGGTCTGGCGCTGGAGCTGCCCATGGAGGAGCTGCGGGAGCTGCTGGGCAAGGCGGGCTACTCTCTGACCCACGCCAGCGAGTTCGATATCATCGTGGAGTACTTCGTGACACAGGGCATTTACAACGTGTTCACCATCAACGAAGCGCTGTTCGCCTTTGACCAGAACCTGATCGGCGTGTAAGCCGGTAAAAATGTCGCCTGTCAGGCGACCAAAGCCATCCTGTGTTCTGTTATCCTGAGGACAACAAAAACACAGGGAGGTTTTATTGATGAACAATGTAACAGAGCTGGTATTTATTCTTGACCGCAGCGGCTCCATGGCCGGACTGGAGAGCGACACCATCGGTGGCTTCAACGCCATGCTGGAAAAGCAGAAGAAGGAACCGGGCACGGCCTATGTATCCACCGTGCTGTTCAACAACTTCGGCTGCGTACTGCATGACCGTCTGGAGGTACAGAAGGTGCCGCCCATGACTGACGCGGATTACCAGGTAGGCGGCTGCACGGCGCTGGTGGACGCCATTGGCGACGCCATCCACCACATCGGCAACATCCACAAATACGCCCGTCCGGAGGATGTGCCCCACCGCACGCTGTTCGTCATCACCACCGACGGCATGGAAAACTCCAGCCATCACTACGATAGCGACACGGTAAAGAGGATGATTGAACGGCAGAAGGCCAAATACGGCTGGGAGTTCCTGTTTCTGGGTGCCAACATTGACGCGGTGGAGACCGCCCAACACTTCGGCATCGGCGCGGATCGCGCCGTCAACTACCGCTGCGACAGCCGCGGCACGGCGCTGAACTACGATGTTATCAGCGAAGCGGTATCCACCATCCGCTGCGAGGAGGAGCTTTCCGCCGGATGGAAAAGCCGCATAGAAGAAGATTTTGAAAACCGGGAGGACGACTGATGTACGGTGCGATTCTGGGCGATATCGTGGGCAGCCCCTACGAATTTGACTGCAACAACTACAAGGCCAAGGACTTCCCCCTGTTCAGCCGGCGCTCCGAATTCACCGACGACACGGTGATGACGCTGGCGGTGGCGAAAGCGCTGCGGGATACCCGCGGTCAGGAGGACGCCGCCGTCAAAGGGTTGCTGGTGCGGGAGATGCAGCGGCTGGGCCGCGCCTACCCCGACAAGGGATACGGCGTGCGGTTCAACAGCTGGCTGTATGCGGACGATCCCCAGCCCTACCACAGCTTCGGCAATGGCAGCGCCATGCGGGTGTCCCCGGCGGCATGGCTGGCGGCGGATATGGCGGAGGCGCTGCGTCTGGCGCGGCTCACCGCCGAAGTGACCCACGATCACCCGGAGGGCGTCAAAGGAGCACAGGCCACCGCCGCGGCTATCTTTCTGGCCCGCACCGGCCACAGCAAGGCGGCCATCAAGTCCTATGTGGAGCGGGAATTCGGTTACGAGCTCAGCCGCACCTGCGACGAGATCCGCCCCGCCTATCGCCATGTGGAGAGCTGTCAGGAAACCGTGCCGCAGGTCATCACCGCGTTTCTGGAAAGCACAGACTTTGAGGACGCTCTCCGCACAGCGGTATCCCTGGGCGGCGACAGCGATACGCTGGCCGCCATCACCGGCAGCATCGCCGAGGCTTTCTACGGCGTGCCGGACGATCTGAAGTCCGAGTGCCGCCACCGGCTGACGCCGGAGCTGGCAGTGCTATTGCAGACGTGGGAGCCCATTCTCTCCTTCACGCCGCCGCAGGCAGAGTAAGCAAAAGGAACCCCTTCGGTTTTTGAACCGAAGGGGTTCCTTTCAGCCTGTCAAAGAACGCCAGTTCTCGTTATGCGAGAGCTGGCGTTTTAGTCGTATCAAAGAAGAAATAGGGCAGAAAAACAAAGAAATCAGAGCGGCTCCACTTCCAGAGGGCCAGTTTTTTGAGATTCATAGCAGCATATTTAAGCCTCACCCATGCTGAGACACGGGCCAGGCCTCGGTGGTGTGTATAGCGCATGGCATGTTTTTCTTTTGCATCCGCAAAAACACGCTCAATGGTTTGTTTTCTCATGGCATAGATTTCTTTGCCGCGTTCCGTTTTCCGCAGCTGTTCAACTAAGTCGAGAAATTCCTGCCAGATATGGGTTGTGAGCATCCGCTGTCCGTTTTCATTTGCACCACAAACGCTTCTGCAGGGACAATCTTTGCAGACCTGGG
>CDZH01057383.1_pt1 | contig 21723 bp, 17 predicted proteins | sample 557721 | NCBI WGS metagenome assembly CDZH01 (sample SAMEA3182062, study PRJEB8094) | gut metagenome | biome: human; feature: gut; material: Stool; isolation source: human stools | place: Canada | collected 2013-01-14 | reverse complement strand
CTTATCGTATCATTTTTCAGTATTGACTACTCCAGAAGAGTAGGAACAAAGGTTTCTCCGTTACCTACGGAGTAACGGGTTGTCTATTATTGAAACTTAGTGTTTAATAATATATTATTAATGTAATTTTTAAGTAGTTATGAAAAGAAAATTTGTAAAAGTGATGTTCTTCGGGGCGTTGGCACTTTCTACTGTCACCTATGTAGGTTGTAAAGACTACGATGATGATGTGAAAGGTCTGCAAGAGCAGATTGACAACATTAACCAGAAGGGGGCTGATGTGACAACAGAAGCAATGAATGCTGCTATTAGTAGTGCAATAGCTAAAGTGCAGGCCGATCTGGATAAGATTGCAAGCAAGGCAGACAAGTCAGCGTTAGATGCATTGCAGGCAGTTGTTACAAAATTGCAAGAAGCTGTAAATGGAAAAGCTGATGCTAGCACACTGGAGTCGTTGAAAGCGGAGTTGAATGAAGCTATTGCAACGGTAGATTCATCCATTCAGCCTAAGATTGATGCAGCCAAAACACAGTTGGAAGGTCAAATTGCGGGACTGGAAACTAAATTGGAAGAAGCTGACGAGGCGATAAAAGGCAGTATTGCAACTCAAATCGCTGATTTGAAAACAGAGCTTCAGGACTTAATGGATGCAAATGCCGCAGAATATGCGAAGTTGTATGCTACTAAAGTTGATTTGAACGCTCTAAGTGATAGGGTTGAAACTCTTGAAAAGATAAAGCATCTTACCACTGACGATGTATTGTCTTTTATACAGACAGATGCGGATGTGAAGAAGTATATCGACGATGAGTTTGTAGCTTTATTGCAGCAAAATCTGGACAAGCCGGAAAGCGCCCTTCGGGCATATCTTGAAGGTGTATTTACCACTGATATTATGACTCAGGTTGAGGCTAAGTGTGGTGAAATTGCTGATACCAAAATGGAGGCTCTCCGTCAGGAATGGACAACATATAAAGCTGAGCAAGGTGAAGATTATAAGGCTATTGTAGAACGTCTTGCTACTTTGGAAGGATATAATTTGTCTACAATGGAGGAACTTTATAATTCCTTGACAGATCCGAAGAATAATACGATTGACAAAGCTAATACATGTTTTGAAGCATTAGGCGATATTACAGATCTGGCGACAGAGTTTGGTAAGTATACCACTACTACAAAATTAGAGAAAAACTATGTGCAGATTGCGGATTTGAATACGAAGATTGGTGAGTATATAGGTAACAGCATTTCTGACCTTGATTCTAAAGTTGAAACTTTGGAAACAAAATTGAATGCTCTTCAATCCGGATTGACCTCTATGCTTAAGAGTCTTGTTTTTGCACCGCAGAAATATGATGCTAGTGGCGAACTGGTTAGAAGTGTATCGTTTGCATCGATCTATACTTCTACTGCTCAAACTGCGGAAGGACCTGTAGTAATTTCTGCTCCGACCAGTGTGAAAGTAAACTTCCGTGTGTCTCCGGCATCTGCCGTAGCTGATTTGATTGGCGAACATCCTAAGTATACAATTACTACGGACAAACACGTCATTACTAGCCGTGCTGCAACCAATGACGGTATCCTGACTGTGGCTAGTGTAGAACAAGCTAAAGATGAAGAAGGTGCAAATATCGAAGGTATGATTACTGTGACTCTGAATGCTGCAACGGCAGTGAAGAGCTATGCTCTTTCTCTTTCTGTAGTAGGAAATAATGAGGAGGGTAAGGATGTTACCAACTTTACTGAAATCAATTCGGATTATTTTGCAGTTATTGTATCAAAGAAGTATATTAATGCTGTTGATTATGCTGCAAAAACATACGGAAGTCCGGAGCTTTTGGTAGATAAAGCCGGTAGCGCTATCAATTTCTATGACGCCGAGAAGAATTCAGAATATATCAAGGTGAAATTGTCTGATAATGAGAACGGAAGTTCTCCTGCTGCCGAGGCTGTTACATTAGCTTCTCTTGGTTTGTCTCCCGATCTCTTTGAGGTGACATTTGAAAAGACTGAATCACCTGTGGATGCGGATTACTTTGTTCTGAATCCTACTACTTATGCTCTTACAGTTAATCAAAGCAAATTACCTGCTTCTAGCAGATATAATAAGACTTGTACAGTTACACCGAAGATAAAAGTAACTACAACTGCAACTAACGAAGGCCAGCCTGTTAAGGCTGATTATACAGGAACTGCTGTTACTGCGAAGATTGTTGCAGAAGGTGTTAATTTGGAATATGCTGTGGCTGATGAGCTGTATTGGAGTAATGCTTCAGCAGCACAAACAGTTACCCTTACATCTGAACAGATTGCTGATATTGTTAAAGAGATCAACAAAGTTACTGGAGAGACTTATGATAACTTAACTGCTGCTCTAGCTGGTGTTGTTGCTTCGGACGGTAATGTATCAACTTCTGACGGAGATGTATCTATTGCTGCATCTGGTAACGATGTGACAGTAACTATTCCTCAGGGAACGGTAGGTGATGCGGCTAAAGATTATACATTTACACCGTCGTTAAAATTAACTTACGATAATTCTGCAATAGTAAACATTACTGTTAAGGTGAAAGTTTTGGCTCCAGTTGTTACAGATTTGAAACTGGGTGCTAATACAATAAATTGGAATGGTACATCTGTTGTAGATTTGATGCCGTCTGCTGATGCTCAGACCATGACTGCTCTGACAGTAAGCAGAAAATTGTCTGAAGTACTTTTGGCTACAGATATCGCAGCTCTCAAAAAGGCAGTGGTAACAGATGAGACAGTACAGTTGAAGATTACTAAGGGTGGTGATGAAAGCGAAACTAATTTGTACCCTGGTACTATTAACTTCGACGACTTTACTGTGAAAGCTGCTGCTGCAACTGATAAAGCAGTATCTTATACATTTAGTCTGTATTATACTCCTAAGGGTCAAGATCCGGTTGTACTCAATGCTAATCTGCTGACAGTAAATTTGAAACCTTCTGTTAAGGTTGCTGGTACAATTACAGCTCCGGAAGAAGAAGCCCGTACAATTACCAAAACTAAATTGACTGATACGTATGACTTGTCTACAAACTTCACTTGGAAAGAATTTAGAGGTGTGACAATATGGCCGACATTTGCTGTTGCAAGCGGTGGTGCTACAACGAATCCTGCAACTGTAGACGGTGCATTGGCTATTTATAGCGGCTCAGTGAAATATATCGTTGCAGAGGAAAGCCGTGCTACTTTCGTGAATTGTTTCAATACAACCGGCTACACTGCTGAAACAGGTGAAATAGCTGCTGATAATAAGACTATCAAGTTGAATGATGTTATCAGAGCACAAGAAGGTGCAATCGTTAATCCTATTACAGTGAAAATTAAAGTGATAGCTACTACAGGTTGGGGAGCACCGGAGAATGCTGAAACAGAATTGACTATTACATATCCGGCAGGTTCAACTAAATAATTAAATATTTAGAAACCGGGATATCGACAAACTTCATTGATATCTCTCGTCATTCGCTTATTCCCATTATGGACTTATCGGAGCGGGAGATATCTTTGAATTAATAATTCAAGTTTCGTAAGTGCTGCATTCCGCATGGATTGTACTGCATGGATTATACTGCTGAGAATTATACCGCTGAGAATTATTCCGCAGGGAATTATACCGCAGGGAATTATACCGCAGGCTTCCCCTCCTTTTGGGAAGGAGGGGTGCCCAAAGGGCGGGGTGGTAGGTAGAGATAAGGTATATTCCTTATTTCTTTTAAAAAGGTAAACTCATTATTTTTCCTACCACCTCCCCCTACGGGGACTCCTCCTTCCCGAAGGAGGAGAAGCTATGCAGGATGCTTGCGAAACTTGAATCAACAAGATAAACCCTTCTTCACCCTCGTGGTGAAGAAAACTCCGAGAAGCACCAGTACGAAGTCATTCGCTTGTGAAAGTCAATTCTTCCATGCTGTGTTTCTTAAGAAAAGGGATGTCTTCCTAATAATTTCCCACTGGCATCCCTTTTATTTACTCTTAATGCATTTCCCTTATTGTGCCGGCCGTAATGTCGGTCATAATTTCCCCTATGAAAAGGGAGATGTCTTGAGGATATAGAAAGCCCGGGCTTGCGAAAGTCCGGGCTTTTCAATACTTACTCTTCGCTCCAACACTTTTCGGCGTCGAAGCAAGGACAAGCCTTGATCCATTCCTCCGGTTCAATCTCACCGTTGCCATTGAGGTCGGGACTCAGGTCACGATGTCCGCAGACACGACATCCGGGATAATCCCTCAATAACGTCAGGATAAGCACACGCAAAGAATGTTTCTGCCACGGTGTCCGGGTGTCTTTGGGATGTCCCTCGCTGTCCAGACCGCCCTCATAGCAGATACCGATACTTTCACTGTTGAAGCCACGGGCGTGCGCACCGATGCGTTCGAGAGGACGGGTCGATTTGATGTCCCCATTCTTGCGAATATAAAAATGATACCCCACACCGTTGAAACCACGACGACGGTGGCAAACGTCCAAGTCGTGCTCGGTGAAACTCTTGTCCTCACGAGTGGCGGAACAGTGGACAACGATCAGACTGATAGCTCTCATGCGTTGCCGTTATTTCGTTGGATACACTCTTTATTGACGCATTGCAGGGCAATAGCTTCCGACAACTTACCTTTCAGCGAAAAGATTTCGGAATGCATCTCCTTCACACGGTCGCTCAGGTTGAAATAATCCTTCAATACCTTCTCAAGCTGCTGCATGAGGAAATTGTACTGCTCTTTCACTAATTCGCTGAATTCTTTGACTTCCTGCATCATCTGTTGACGCTTCTTGCGACCTCCGAAAAAAGGAAGGACGGTCATGATAATATCAATGATTTTGTCTAACATCTTATTTAATTAAAAATTGAATATTGAAAGTTGAAGATTGAAAACAGAAACCGCATGGCGTGGAACCGTAGAAGTCGGCTCCTGAAGCCATGCGGGACTGTTTTTCGGGTTTTATACTGACGGGTCCGGTGTCACTCCGCCTCCGCCCGGTTTCTCCTCACCCGAACCTCCGGAGCCGCTACCCGAACCACCCTCGTCCGGATCGCTGCCGTCGCCTTTACCACCCAATGCGAACACCACATTATTATCGCTCTGCGTACTCGTGTGGCTCGAATTGATTAACTTCAGCGCCTTATCGGCAACGAAACGGACATTGACACGGCGGATACTGCGTACCGTGCAATCCTTCTTCACCTCCGTACCGTCACTGGTCAAGGTGATATGAAACGTTCCCAACCCGTCGATTTTCACTTTATCGCCCTGAGTAAGCGACAACCGCAACTGCTCCACAAATGCTTCAATGGTATGCTTCACATCCCCTGCCGTAAGCGACGACTTGCTTTCAATGGCGGCAGCCATTGTATCGACATCCATGACTCTTACATTGCCGGCTTTCTGGCGAATGTAATACAACATCGGAGCATCCTCCTGATTCACATACTTCCTACGCTGATAGCGTTCTACTAATACATCCATAAAATTAAAAAGTTAAGGTTTAGATAAATAATTCTATAATCTCTTTCTGATACTACAAATATACAAAATCCAAGAGGCGAAGTCAAGTAATCAACCGTTTATTTTCTCTATATTTATAAAATAATTTGGCAGATATAATAGTTGATAATCTATTATTTACTGTTATATTATTTATATAAATAATCAAAACTATTTGGCATATTTATTCAAATATTCCATTGGAGGAACATAGTCATAAAATTTTGTAATAGACTGATTATGTCCGAAATACACATTTCCCGTCTCCCCGTTACGTTGCTTGGCAACGATAGCCACACCCAGTCCCTCTGTCGGGTAACCGCTTTCGCGGTCGGTCGGAATATGCAGCATAGCCGGTCGGTAAAGGAGTATAACGATGTCCGCATCCTGTTCGATTGCTCCGCTTTCGCGCAGGTGTGCCAGTTCCGGACGACCTCCGGGACGGTTCTCCGATTCACGGTTCAACTGGCTCAGCAGTACGACGGGGATATGCAACTCCTTTGCCAGCAACTTCGCTTTGCGGGTGGCTTGTGCCACCTCCTGTTCCCGGTTCCGGTTGACCTGCTTGGTGCTCATGTCGCAAAGTTGCAGGTAGTCGATGATAATCATGTCACACTGCTTGCGGCTTTTCAGCAGCCGTGCGCTCGAACGGATGTGATCCATGCTGACGGAAGAACTGTCGTCCACGTAGATAGGCAGTTGTGCCAGTCCCGAGGCGGTGGTGCGTGCCTCCGCTACCTCTTGGGGATTGGGAATCCCGTTGCGCCACCGGTACGGGTTGATGTTGCAGGCGGCCATTAGCCAACGGTCCCCAAGGCGTTCGCCCTGCATTTCGAGACTGTACACGGCTACTGCGTTCCCCGCCAGAGCCGCATGGCGTGCCAGGTGGAGGACGAAGGCCGTTTTGCCTACCGAGGGACGGGCGGCGATAACGATGAGGTCATTGTCCTGTAAGCCACCTGTTTTCTTGTCCAGTTCCGTCAGACCGGTGGGAATGCCGGTGACGCCGTTCACGCTCTTAGCGATGCGTCTTTCGGCTTCTTTCATTGTGTCCGCCATAAGGGTTTCCATGTCGCGGATGTGGGCGTTGTGGCCGGATTCACCTTCGAGACGGTCGAGGAGGTTGTGGGCGTCTATGAGAGTGTCGTCGATGTCGATCGTCTCGTCCATGGCACAGGTGAGCAGCTTGTTGAAGCCGACGACCATTTCGCGTGCCAGGTATTTCTGGTGAATGATTTGCGCGTGATATTCGATATGTGCGGAGGAGGCGACTTTGCTGCTCAGTTGCACAATGGCATACGGTCCGCCTATCGCATCCAGATTTCCGCGACGGGCGAGTTCTTCCTTGACGGTCAGTATGTCGATCTTTTTGCCGGCATAATACATCGCCATGAGGGCGGCGAAGATCAGTTGGTGGTGGTCGTCGTAGAACATTTCAGGGCGTAACTTGTCCGCTATGAGCGGCAACGCTTCCTGCTCTATCAGGCAGGCGCCTATGACGGCTTCTTCGAGTTCGGGTGCGTGTGGTTGCATATTCTTTGTCTTTTTAGTCCATATATTCGTTCAGAAAAGCCTTGTCTTTTAGGTAAGTGGAAGCGTGGGCGATGAAGCGGGTGTCGTTGGTGTGGTAGTAGACGTCCTCGATGCGGTCTATTGCCAGTTGTTGTTCCTCGCGGGTGAGCTTGTTCCATTCGCGGCGGCCACGGGCGACGTTGACTTTCGGCTTCCGCATCACGGTGTGGTATTTGTCCCAGAAACGGTCGAAGTCTGTGGAGATTTCTTCCTTTCGGGCGTCTTTGGCTTCCGAAGGGATACGTCCGGTCCAAAGATCAAAGTTGGTGATACGGATATGGAGTATCTTTTCCTGATGAGGGATGAGGTCTATAATGCCTCCTTTGGCCAGTCGTTGAAAGAAACGGGTGGTTTTGGGGCGTGTCCAGCCGAAAATATTGCTCCAGTGGTGATAGCTGATAAGGGAGTCACCGCGTTTGCATAGAATGATTGTCCCGTTGATGTCGTATGGCACGTCGGAATAATTGGTGTGCGCCAGGATTTGGAGAAATGCTTCTGTCTCTCCGGCAGCGCCGTCGGTTGCTTGTCTGTTTAGTAATGCCCGGGGGATAGTGATGTAACCTTGTTTGAGAGATGATGTAGTTAATTGTTTCATGAATTGAAATGGTTTATTGTTTTACACTCGTTGTTGAATGCGGTGTAAATATAAGGCGATATTTCCCGTCGGCAAAATAGCGTTGGACGCTGTTGGCGGATATGGACGGTGGTGTAGTATTTGGACGGAAAGAGCCGGTAATAAATTGTCGGTGTTGATAGGGAAGGAGAGAAAAACGAGGATTCTGCCCGGTCAAGGCAGAACCTTCGTTTCAGTGAAACAGAGCCTTCATTTCGGTGAAACAGAGGCTCTGTTTAGGGGAAATAGAGCCTTTGTTTAGGGAAAATAGAGGCTCTGTTTTCGGGACTGTGACCGTGCCACCAACCGTGCCGCCCTCTTTGTGATGATAACCGTTTGTATATGAGGGTTTTGCACGGGTGCTGAAAAACGGGGCGTGCCACGAACCGTGCATATATAAATAAAAATATATATTATTCTATATTATATAGTTCGCCCGACACACTTTTTTGAGAGAGAGAACAGAAGAAGAACCAAAAAAGAAGATAATTTCTCTCAGATGTTTCGATTTCTCTTTTTTTACTTTACCTTTGCGCCCGCTAAAAGATAAGAATGCATTGAATTTAATTATCGACATAGGAAATACCGCTGCGAAGGTTGCCCTCTTTGACGGTGGGGAAATGGTGGAAGTGCTGACCGAGTCCAATCAGTCATTGGATTGCCTGGAAGCTCTTTGTGTCAAATACCCGGTTGAGCAGGGAATTGTAGCTACCGTGATTGATTTAAGCGAACGGGTGCTTGCGGCTTTGGTTGCCTTGCCTTTCCCTTTGCTGTGGCTCGATTCGAAGACTCCGCTTCCGGTCACCAACCTGTACGAAACTCCCGAAACACTGGGATACGACCGAATGGCTGCTGTGGTGGGAGCGAATGAGCAATATCCTCGTAGAGATATATTGGTGATTGATGCGGGAACTTGCATTACTTACGAGTTTATAGACTCGAAAGGACAGTATCATGGTGGTAATATTTCTCCCGGTATGCAGATGCGTTTCAAGGCACTCAACCAGTTTACCGGACGCTTGCCTCTTATTGACTCCAACGGGCGCAAACTCCCCATGGGGCGGGATACCGAAACGGCTATACGCGCCGGGGTGTTGAAAGGTATGGAATACGAAATTTCAGGTTATATTGAGTCTATGAAGCATAAATATCCTGAACTTTTGGTTTTTTTAACGGGCGGAGATGATTTTTCTTTTGATAGCAGCGTAAAAAGTATCATCTTTGCAGATAGATTTTTAGTGTTGAAAGGATTAAATAGAATTTTAAACTATAATAATGGTAGGATTTAAACACACGCTTTGGGCGCTATTGCTCACAATGGTTACCGGAATGGCAATCGCTCAAAATAATACAAACTCTCCTTATACACGATATGGCTATGGCGACTTGTCTGACCAGAACTTCGGAAACAGTAAGGCAATGGGAGGAATTGCTTTCGGACTCCGGGACGGAGCGCAGATCAATCCGTTGAATCCTGCTTCGTATACAGCCATTGACTCGTTGACTTTCCTCTTTGAAGGGGGCGTCAGTCTTCAAAATATGAATATTAGTGGCGGTGGCGTGAAGCTGAACGCCAAAAACTCTAGTTTCGACTATCTGGCAATGCAATTCCGGTTACATAGGAGACTAGCAATGAGTATCGGTTTGCTGCCGTTCTCCAATGTGGGATATACGGTATCGGATACTCAGAATGCGACAGATCCCGCAACTGGTAATACGACAGCTTATGCCAGAAATTATACAGGCGACGGAGGTTTACACCAACTATATGTCGGATTGGGTGTGAAGGTATTCAAAGATCTTTCAGTGGGTGTAAATGCTTCTTATTTCTGGGGGGATATAACCCGTTCGCGGACTATTTATTATCCGAATGTGTCGGGGGCTTATAATTTTGTGCAACAGGCGACTGCATCTGTATCATCTTATAAGCTGGACTTTGGAGCACAGTATACAAAGGATATAGATAAGAAACATTCAGTGACGCTTGGTGTTGTATATTCTCCAAAAATAAAACTGGGGAATGATTATGATGTGACAACACAGTTGGTCTCTAATAGTACAGGTACGGTTGAAACTTCAACTAGCGTGGCGCCGGATGCTACATTGGCACTCCCTAATACGTATGGTGTCGGATTTACCTATAACTATGACAAACGCCTGACAATTGGAGTGGATTACAGTTTGCAACAATGGTCGAAAGCAGACTTTGGCGTAAGGACAACAGATGAATCCATACGTGGTGATTTTGATGAAACTTATGCTTATTGCGACCGTTCTAAAATATCTGTGGGTGCGGAATATATCCCTAACTTGCTGGGACGTTCTTATCTTGCTCACATAAAATATCGTTTGGGAGCTTATTATACGACCCCGTATTATAAGATCAACGGCAAGAAGGCTACCCGCGAATATGGTGTAACAGCCGGTTTCGGTCTGCCTGTTCCCCGTTCACGCTCTATCCTCAGTATCAGCGGACAGTTTGTTCGTATCAGTGGACAAGAAGCGACTTTTGTGAACGAAAATATCTTCCGCGTAAGTATCGGATTGACGTTCAACGAACGTTGGTTCTTCAAGCGTAGGGTAGAGTAATGCAAGAATTAAAAAGAGAAGAGAATAGACGACTATAATATTATACTAACAACTAAAATTTAGATACAATGAAAATTAAAACGCTTGTAGCTATGTTGTTCCTTTCGGCAGGGGCGACTACTGTGGTAGCACAGGATGCGACTAACTGTAATTCAAACAGTAGTATCTCGCATGAAGCTGTGCGTGCAGGTAACTTTAAAGATGCGTATACTCCTTGGAAAGCTGTGTTGGAAAACTGTCCGACACTCCGTTTCTACACTTTTACTGACGGATATAAAATTCTGAAAGGTTTAATGGCACAGATTAAGGACAGAAATAATCCGGAATATCAGAAATATTTTAATGAACTGATGAATACGCATGACTTGCGTATCAAATACACTGATGAATTCCTGGCTAAAGGTACGAAGGTATCTTCTGCTGATGAAGCTTTGGGTATCAAGGCTGTAGACTATATCGCCTTGGCTCCGAAACTGGATGTGAATCAGGCTTATCAATGGCTGAGCCAATCGGTTAATGCTGTAAAAGGCGAGTCTGCCGGAGCTACTATTTTCTATTTCCTGCAGATGTCTTTGGATAAACTGAAAGCTGATCCTGCTCATAAGGAACAATTTATCCAGGATTATCTGGCTGCTTCCGAATATGCTGATGCTGCCATTGCTGCTGAAACTAATGAAGCAAAGAAGAAAGGTCTGCTGGGTATCAAAGATAACTTGGTTGCCTTGTTTGTAAACAGTGGTACTGCTGATTGTGAATCACTGCAAGGAATTTATGGCCCGAAAGTAGAAGCTAATCAGACTGACCTCGCTTATTTGAAGAAAGTAATCGACATCATGAAAATGATGAAATGTACGGAAAGTGAAGCTTATTTGCAGGCATCTTTCTATGCTTATAAAATGGAACCGACAGCAGAGGCTGCTACCGGATGTGCATATCAGGCATTCAAGAAAGGTGATATCGACAGTGCAGTGAAATTCTTTGATGAAGCTATCAACCTGGAAACTGACAATATAAAGAAAGCGGAAAAAGCATACGCAGCTGCTGCTGTGTTGGCTTCTGCTAAGAAATTGTCACAGGCAAGAACTTACTGTCAGAAAGCTATCGGTCTCAATGAAAATTATGGCGCTCCGTATATCTTGATTGCCAACCTTTATGCAATGAGTCCTAACTGGAGTGACGAGTCTGCACTGAACAAGTGTACTTACTTTGTTATAATTGACAAATTGCAACGCGCAAAACAAGTAGACCCGAGTGTAGCTGAAGAAGCAAACAAATTGATCGGCAGATATTCTGCACACACTCCGCAAGCAAAAGACCTGTTTATGTTAGGTTACAAGGCTGGCGACCGTATTACTATCGGTGGCTGGATCGGAGAGTCTACAACGATTAGATAAACGTATGTTGCGAAAACGAAAGAACCGTTTGTTGCATAAAAGCATGAGCATAACAATTGTCTTAGGGACAATTGTTATGCTTCTTTTATTTCCCTCCTGTGGTGGCAAAAAGAAAATAACGGGGGATGCTATTACAGAACGTGACTCCATGGCAGTGATGCAGACATCCGGAGTGACAACCCTTATATCCGATTCGGGAGTGACCCGCTACCGGGTGAATACGGAAGAGTGGCTGGGTTTCGACCGCAAGAAGCCGTCTTATTGGGCATTTGAAAAAGGAGTGTATCTTGAACAGTTCGATTCGATCTTTCATATAGAAGCCAGTATCAAAGCGGATACTGCCTACTACTATGACAAGGAAAGACTCTGGAAACTGATAGGAAACGTGGATATACAAAACCGGAAAGGAGAGCGTTTCAATACGGAACTGCTTTACTGGAATGAAGCTACGCAGAAAGTGTATTCCGACAAGTTTATTCGTATCCAGCAACCGGACCGGATTATCACCGGGCATGGGTTCGATTCCAATCAGCAAATGACCGTTTATACGATTCATAATATTGAAGGTATATTCTACGTCGACGACGAGGCGACTGCTCCGCCACAACCGGAAACAAAAGCCCTGCCGGACTCTGTGAAAAAAGATTCTGTGAAATAAGCTATGAATATTTATATCTCTCTAATAATCACCATGCTTTTCTCCGCTTTCTTTTCGGGAATGGAGATTGCATTTGTCTCGGTAGACAAACTGCGTTTTGAAATGGAACGCAAAGGGGGCATTACTTCCCGCATCCTTTCTATCTTTTTCAAGAACCCGAACGAGTTTATCTCTACCATGTTGGTGGGTAACAATATCGCACTGGTTATCTATGGTATCCTGATGGCTCAGATCATTGGTGAAAATCTGCTGGCCGGCTTTATTGACAATCACTTCCTAATGGTGTTGGCACAGACTGTCATTTCTACCTTGATTATTTTGGTGACCGGAGAGTTCCTCCCGAAAACATTGTTCAAGATCAATCCCAATATGGTATTGAACGTTTTCGCCGTTCCACTTTTTATTTGTTACGTTGTTTTATATCCTATATCCAAGTTGTCTTCCGGTTTGTCTTGCATCTTCCTGCGCATTTTCGGCATGAAGGTAAACAAGGATGCGTCCGACAAAGCTTTCGGAAAGGTGGATCTTGATTATTTTGTGCAGAGTAGCATTGATAATGCCGAGAATGAGGAAGAACTGGATACGGAAGTGAAAATCTTCCAGAACGCACTTGACTTCTCGAATATTAAAATACGCGATTGTATTGTTCCCCGTACTGAGGTGGTGGCGGTTGATCTCACAACTTCGCTGGATGAACTGAAAAGCCGTTTTATAGAGTCGGGTATCTCCAAGATTATCGTATATGACGGTAATATTGACAATGTGGTCGGTTACATCCACTCTTCGGAGATGTTTCGCGCACCGACCAACTGGCACGAGAATGTGAAGCAAGTGCCGATTGTCCCCGAAACAATGTCCGCCAATAAGCTGATGAAACTGTTCATGCAACAGAAAAAGACAATTGCGGTAGTGGTGGACGAGTTTGGCGGAACGTCCGGTATTGTGTCATTGGAAGATCTGGTAGAAGAAATCTTCGGTGATATAGAAGACGAACATGATAACACTTCCTATATCAGCAAGCAGATAGACGAGCATGAATATGTATTGTCCGGCCGTCTGGAGATTGAGAAAGTCAACGAAACGTTCGGTCTTGACCTGCCTGAATCCGACGAATATCTGACAGTGGGAGGACTGATTCTGAATCAATATCAGAGTTTCCCGAAACTGCATGAAGTGATTCGGGTAGGACGTTATCAGTTCAAGATAATCAAGGTGACGGCGACGAAAATAGAACTGGTTCGCCTAAAAGTCATGGAATAATGACGAATACCGAGAAATTTTTAGCCAATAAATAGAAGCATATTAGCATTTTTTGTATCTTCGTGCGCTAAAACGACAATTAGAAGAAATAATAATAAACATAAATCGTATTAATCAAAATGGCAACATTACAAAACATTAGGTCGAAAGGACCTCTATTGGTGATTGTTATCGGCTTGGCGCTGTTTGCTTTCATTGCGGGTGACGCATGGAAGGTGATGCAGCCGCACCAGGCACATGACGTTGGTGAGGTGAACGGAGACGCTCTTTCCGCTCAGGAGTATCAGAACTTGGTAGAAGAATATACCGAAGTGGTGAAACTCATGCGTGGAGTGACCGCCTTGAATGACGAACAAACCAGTCAGGTACGCGATGAAGTATGGCGTTCCTACGTTAACAATAAACTGATTGAAAAAGAAGCTGAAGCACTGGGACTGACTGTTTCTACTGCTGAAATTCAGGACATCCTGAAAGCTGGCGTTCATCCTTTGTTGAGACAGACTCCTTTCCAGAATCCGCAAACCGGAAACTTCGACAAGGATATGTTGAACAAGTTCCTGGTAGAATATGCCAAAATGAACGAATCGCAAATGCCGGCACAGTATGCTGAACAGTACAACAATATGTATAAATATTGGTCGTTCATTCAGAAAACTCTGATTCAGAGCCGTCTGGCTGAAAAGTATCAGGCATTGGTATCCAAAGCGCTTATCTCTAACCCGGTGGAAGCACAGGATGCTTTCGACGCAAGAGTAAACCAATACAATATGTTGCTGGCTGCCGTTCCTTATTCTTCTGTGGTAGATTCTACAATCGTAGTAAAGGAATCGGAACTGAAAGACTTGTATAACAAGAAAAAAGAACAGTTCAAGCAATACCAGGAAACTCGTGATATCAAATACATCGACGTACAGGTAACTGCCAGTGCAGCCGACCGCGCCGCTATCCAGAAGGAAGTGGACGAAGCTACTGAACAGTTGGCTGCTACAACGGATGATTATACTTCTTTCATTCGTTCGGTTGGTTCGGAAGCTCCTTATGTAGACTTGTTCTACAACAAGACTGCTTTCCCGTCGGATGTAGTTGCACGTTTGGATTCTGCTTCTGTTGGTTCTGTTTATGGTCCTTACTATAATGGTGGCGATAATACGATCAACTCATTCAAAATTGTAGCCAAGACTGCGGCTGCCGATTCTGTTGAGTTCCGTCAGATTCAGGTATATGCAGCAGATGCAGCTAAGACGAAAACTCTGGCCGACAGTATCTACAATGCTATCAAAGGTGGTGCTAACTTCGTAGATCTTGCTAAGAAATACGGTCAGACCGGTGATTCCAACTGGATGACTGCTGCACAGTACGAAGGTGCACAAATTGACGGTGACAACTTGAAATTTATTTCTGCTATTAACAGCACAGGTGTGAACGAACTGGTAAACTTGCCGTTGGGTCAAGCTAACGTTATTCTTCAGGTGACTAACAAGAAAGCAGTGAAGGATAAATATAAAGTAGCTGTGGTGAAGCGTGAAGTTGAATTCAGCAAGGAAACATACAACCGTGCTTACAATGACTTCAGCCAGTTTATCGCTGCCAATCCTTCTGTTGAGAAAATGGTGGCTAACGCCGAAGAAGCCGGATACAAATTGCTTGACAGAGCTGATTTGTATAGCTCCGAACATGGTATCGGTGGTGTGAGAGGTACAAAAGAAGCGTTGAGATGGGCATTCGATAAAGCAAAACCGGGTGAAGTATCAGGCTTGTATGAATGTGGCGAAAGCGATCACATGATGGTCGTTGGTCTGGTAAACATCAAGCCGGAAGGATACCGTCCATTGAAAGCCGTACAGGAACAGTTGAGAGCTGAGATCGTGAAAGATAAGAAAGCTGAAAAGATTATGGCTGACATGAAGGCTGCCAACGCAACCTCACTCGACCAGTACAAGGCTATGCCGAACGCTGTCAGCGATTCTTTGAAAATGGTAACGTTTGCTGCTCCGGCTTATGTATCTGCTTTGCGTAGTAGCGAACCGTTGGTTGGCGCTTATGCTTCTGTTGCTGAAGTAAATAAATTGAGCGCTCCGATCAAAGGTAATGCCGGCGTATTTGTTCTGCAAGTATATGGCAAGGACAAACTGAACGATACATTCAACGCAAAAGATGAAGAAGCTACGTTGACTAATATGCACGCACGCTTCGCAAGCCGTCTGATGAATGACTTGTATCTGAAAGGAAACGTAAAAGATACACGTTACCTGTTCTTCTAAGACTTAATCGTAAAAACGATAACTGCAAAAGGTCGTTCCTCTTTCGGGAACGACCTTTTTTGTTAACTTTTACATTCTCGCTGTACGGAAATCGACTTTATTTCCTTACATTTGCAAATATAAACCATGAACAGAAGGAATAATGTCTAAATATCCTCTTTTAGGAATGACTCTTGTGGAGCTTCAATCGCTGGCGAAAAGACTGGGAATGCCCGGCTTTGCCGCCAAGCAGATTGCATCGTGGCTCTACGATAAGAAGGTGGCCTCGATTGATGAAATGACAAATTTGTCGTTGAAGTATCGGGAGTTGCTCAAGCAGAACTATGAGGTGGGAGCAGAGGCGCCGGTAGATGAAATGCGCTCTGTGGACGGTACGGTGAAGTATTTGTATAAAGTAGGTGAGAACCACTTTGTAGAATCCGTATATATCCCGGATGATGACCGGGCGACTTTGTGTGTATCTTCACAAGTAGGCTGCAAGATGAACTGCAAGTTCTGCATGACCGGAAAGCAAGGTTATAAGGCCAACCTGACCGCCAGTCAGATTATCAATCAGATTCATTCGTTGCCGGAACGGGACAAGTTGACAAATGTCGTGATGATGGGCATGGGCGAACCGCTCGATAACCTGGATGAAGTATTGCAGGCATTGGAGATAATGACGGCTGATTACGGTTATGCGTGGAGTCCGAAGCGTATCACCCTCTCCACTGTCGGATTGCGGAAAGGGCTGAAACGTTTTATTGAAGAAAGTGATTGTCATTTGGCAATCAGCCTCCATTCGCCGTTGGCGGTGCAGCGTTCCGAACTGATGCCGGCGGAAAAAGGCTATTCGATTACCGAAATGGTGGAACTGTTAAAAAACTATGATTTTAGCAAACAGCGCCGACTTTCATTTGAATATATTGTTTTTAAGGGACTCAACGATTCGCAAGTCTATGCCAAGGAGTTGCTGAAACTGTTGCGTGGATTGGATTGCAGGATAAATCTGATCCGGTTCCATGCCATTCCGGGAGTTGATCTTGAAGGGGCAGATATGGATACAATGACCCGTTTCCGTGACTATTTGACCACGCACGGGCTTTTTACTACAATCCGTTCTTCGCGCGGAGAAGATATTTTTGCAGCCTGCGGCATGTTGTCGACTGCGAAACAGGAGGAAAATAATAAGAGCTAATATAAAAATCGAACATCATGAAAAAGTACTTTTCTTATTTAAGCATGGCTTTGATAGCCTTCGTTTTTGCTTCTTGTGGTATGAAAGGGAATCACACTTCTAGTGGGCGTGCATACGAACTTTTGGTAGTAGTAGATCACGGCGTTTGGGATCGTGCGGCAGGAAGGGCCTTGCATGATGTGCTCGATTCGGATATGCCGGGGTTGCCGCAGTCGGAACCTTCTTTCCGTATTATGTATACTTCACCGAAAGATTATGATTCAACGTTGAAGTTGATCCGCAATATCATTATCGTAGATATAAAGGACATTTATACGAAAGCTTCTTTCAAATATGCGAAGGATGTGTATGCGAATCCGCAAATGATATTGACCATTCAGGCTCCGAATGAAGAAGAATTCCAAAAGTTTGTGGAAGAGAATAAGCAGACTATTGTTGACTTCTTCACCCGTGCGGAAATGAATCGTCAGATTTCCATGCTGGAAGAAAAGCACAGCAATTTCATCTCACAGAAAGTGGATAGCTTATTTGGTTGCGATATCTGGTTGCCTGCCGAACTGGCTAATTCAAAGACCGGAAAAGATTTCTTCTGGGCTTCCACCAATACAGGTACTGCCGACCGTAACTTCGTGATGTATTCTTATCCTTATACCGATAAAGATACATTCACCAAAGAATATTTTGTGCATAAGCGTGACTCTGTGATGAAGGCGAACATTCCGGGATTCAAGGAAGGGGTTTATATGTCAACGGATTCTTTACTGACCGATGTACGTCCGATCAATGTACAGAACAGTTACACAATGGAAGCACGCGGATTATGGCGCATGAAGGGGGACTTCATGGGTGGCCCGTATGTGTCTCACACGCGTCTGGATGAGAAAAACCAACGAATTATCACAGCAGAAATATTTGTTTATTCACCTGATAAAATGAAACGTAACCTAGTGCGCCAAATGGAGGCATCTCTTTATACACTGAAACTTCCGAATGAGGTTCAGCAAAACCAGATCCCATTGGGAGGAGCAGCCAAGGAAGCGGAACAAACTAATAAATAAAAACATGGAAGATAATAAAATAAGAATCGGCATCACCCAGGGAGACATTAACGGGGTAGGCTATGAGGTGATTTTAAAGACATTCTCGGATCCTACCATGCTGGAATTATGTACTCCTATTATCTACGGTTCACCGAAAGTCGCTGCTTATCACCGCAAGGCTTTGGATGTGCAGACTAACTTCAGTATTATCAATACGGCTTCCGAAGCGGGATGCAACCGCTTGAGCGTAGTGAACTGTACGGATGATGAAGTGAAAGTTGAGTTTTCCAAACCTGACCCCGAAGCCGGTAAGGCCGCATTGGGCGCTTTGGAACGGGCTATCGAAGACTATCGTGAGGGGCTGATTGACGTAATTGTGACAGCTCCGATTAACAAACATACAATCCAGTCGGAAGAATTTTCTTTCCCCGGACATACGGAGTATATCGAAGAACGTTTGGGCAACGGAAACAAATCGTTGATGATTCTGATGAAGAATGATTTTCGTGTGGCTCTAGTGACGACGCATATCCCTGTCAGAGAGATTGCGACTACGATTACGAAGGAACTGATTCAGGAAAAGCTGATGATCTTTCATCATTGCCTGAAGCAGGATTTCGGCATCGGTGCTCCGCGTATTGCGGTGTTGTCTCTCAATCCTCATGCCGGAGACGGCGGTTTGCTGGGTACGGAAGAACAGGAAGTGATTATCCCTGCCATGAAGGAAATGGAGGAAAAGGGGATTCTTTGTTACGGACCTTATGCTGCCGACGGCTTTATGGGATCGGGCAATTATACGCATTTCGACGGAATATTGGCGATGTACCACGACCAGGGGCTGGCTCCGTTCAAGGCGTTGGCTATGGATGACGGAGTAAACTATACGGCAGGACTGCCGGTAGTGCGTACTTCTCCGGCACATGGTACGGCTTATGACATCGCAGGCAAGGGACTGGCGAGCGAGGACTCGTTCCGTCAGGCAGTTTATGTTGCCATTGATGTGTTCCGTAATCGTCAACGGGAGAAAGTAGCCCATGCAAATCCGTTGCGGAAACAGTATTACGAGAAACGGGATGATAGTGACAAACTAAAGCTGGATACAGTAGACGAAGATTAATAGGAAGTAATGACAAAAACGGAGATACAACAAGTGAAGCAGCGTTTCGGTATTATCGGAAATACCGAGGCATTGTTGCGCGCCATAGATGTTGCCATTCAGGTAGCTCCTACCGATTTGTCTGTGCTGATTACCGGAGAAAGCGGAGTTGGAAAGGAAAGTTTTCCGCAAATCATTCATCAATACAGCCGGAGGAAGCACGGACAGTATATCGCTGTCAACTGTGGAGCGATCCCCGAAGGGACGATCGACTCGGAATTGTTCGGCCATGAGAAAGGAGCATTTACCGGTGCGATTGGTGAACGGAAAGGATATTTCGGTGAAGCGGACGGCGGTACGATTTTCCTGGATGAAGTAGGGGAGTTGCCGTTGCCTACACAGGCACGTCTGCTCCGTGTGCTGGAGAGTGGCGAGTTTATCAAAGTAGGTTCGTCGAAAGTACAAAAGACGGATGTGCGTATTGTTGCAGCTACGAATGTCAATCTTACGCAAGCTATTGCGGAAGGACGTTTTCGTGAAGATTTATATTATCGTTTGAATACGGTGCCTATTCAGATCCCTCCTTTGCGTGAGCGGGGAGACGATGTGCTTCTGTTGTTCCGTAAATTTGCGGCGGACTTTGCGGCAAAGTACCGGATGCCGGCCATTCAGTTGACGGAGGATGCGAAGAAAGAACTTCTTGCTTATCCGTGGCCCGGAAACGTGCGCCAGTTGAAGAATATCACCGAGCAGATATCTATTATCGAGACGAACAGGGAGATTACGGCAGCTATTCTGCAAACCTATCTTCCCGCACAGAATGTACAACGTCTGCCGGCATTGCTGGGAACACGGGAGAGCAAAAGTTTTGAGAGCGAACGGGAAATTCTTTATTCCGTTCTGTTCGATATGCGTCAGGAAGTGGCCGAACTGAGGAAGATGGTGCACAACATGATGGCTGAACGTGCAGGGCAGGTGGCACAAATGGGGCAAGTAGGGCAAGTCGTCGCTACTCCGGTAGTGACAACGGCAAACCAGCCTTCGGTGCCTGCCATTATTCATCCGATGCAGCAGGCAACTGTCTGTCCGAAAGACGACGATGATGATATTCAGGATACGGAAGAATATGTAGAAGAAAACTTGGCACTGGATGAAGTTGAAAAGGAAATGATACGTAAAGCACTGGAGAAACATCATGGAAAACGGAAAGGTGCCGCCCGGGATCTGAAGATTTCCGAACGTACGCTTTATAGAAAAATAAAAGAATATGAACTGGATTAAAAAGATAACGCCACGCGTTGCGCTACTGCTTGCATTACCGTTGGTAGTCATTGCGTGTACTGTTTCCTATAAGTTTAATGGTTCGTCTATCAATTATGATAAGGTGAAAACCATTTCGATTGCCGACTTCCCTATTAAGTCGGAGTATGTGTATGCACCGTTGGCAACGAAGTTTAATGAGGATCTGAAAGATATCTTTATCCGTCAGACACGGCTCCAACTGCTGAAGCCGAATCAGAACGCGGATTTGCAGATCGACGGAGAAATTACAGGCTACAACCAATACAACCAGGCTGTATCCGCCGACGGTTATTCTTCGGAGACGAAACTGACCATTACGGTGAATGTACGCTTTGTCAACAACACAAACCACGCCGAAGACTTCGAACAACAGTTTTCAGCTTTCCGTACCTATGATTCCAGTCAGTTGCTGACGGCTGTACAAGACGGACTAATTGCTGAAATGACTAAAGAGATAACCGACCAAATATTTAATGCAACTGTAGCAAACTGGTAATTTTAATGACTTCTGTTAACTTTCAACAATGGATTCAGCACCCTGAAACGCTGGATAGGGATACTTTGTATGAGCTGCGCAATATGCTCGCGCGGTATCCGTATTTTCAGTCGCTTCGCCTGTTGTATCTAAAGAACCTATATATTCTCCATGATATTAATTTTGGCGCGGAACTACGGAAAGCGGTTCTGTACATTGCCGATCGCCGGAAACTGTTTCAGTTGATCGAAGGTGACCGGTTTGCCGTCCAGTCCCGTAAGAAAGGAGTGCCCCTTACGGAAGTGCTGAAAAACGAGCCTTCGGTAGACCGCACCCTGGCGTTGATTGACGCTTTTCTGTCTACGGTGCCGGAGGAGGTGGCCGGTCAGACAACTTTCGACTATTCAATGGACTATACAACTTATCTGTTGGAAGACAATACGACTGCTGCCGAATCGGAAGAAGTCGCTCCGAAGTTGAAAGGATACGAACTGATAGACGATTTTATTGAAAAGAGCGAAAGTGAGGCTCCTCTCTGTCTGAAACCTTTAAAAGAGGAAGCGGAAATCTCTGTTACTCCTTCGGAAGAAGTGAGTGCGGCAGAGGAAGAAGATGATAGCTGTTTTACCGAAACTTTAGCCAAAATCTATGTTAAACAACAACGATATTCGAAAGCTCTTGAAATAATTAAAAAATTAAGTTTGAAATATCCAAAAAAAAATGCTTACTTTGCAGACCAAATCAGATTTTTGGAGAAATTGATTATTAACGCTAA
>CDZH01048065.1_pt1 | contig 21862 bp, 15 predicted proteins | sample 557721 | NCBI WGS metagenome assembly CDZH01 (sample SAMEA3182062, study PRJEB8094) | gut metagenome | biome: human; feature: gut; material: Stool; isolation source: human stools | place: Canada | collected 2013-01-14 | reverse complement strand
AGCTCCAGAAAGCACGCGAAACGCTTGCCGAGCAGCAGCAGCAGTTAGACGCGCAGAAAGCCGCGCTCGACAAACAGGAGGCGCAGATAGACGCTGCGCTTTCCGCAGGAGCGATGTCGCCGGAGGCGGCGGAGGCGGCCAAAGCGCAGATCGCGGCGGCGCGTGGGCAGCTTGCAGCGGCGCAGGCGCAGCTGGACGAGGGCAAGAACGCTCTGGCCGACAATGAGAATCAGCTGGATCTGGCGGCAGACGCGGCGAACGAGGCGTTCGCGGAAAACCAGAAAAAGCTGGACGAGGCGAAAAAAACGCTGGAAGAAAAGCAGCAGGAACTGGAAGATGCGAAGCAGGAGCTGGAAGATGGCCGGCAGGAGCTGGAAGACGCAAAACAGGAACTCAAAGACGGCTGGGCGGATTATTACACAGGTAAGGCCGAAGCAGAACAGAAGATCTCCGACGCCGAGCAGGAGCTGGCTGACGCAAAGCAGGAGATCACAGACGGCGATCAGAAGCTGGCCGACGCCGAGCAGGAGCTGGCCGATGGTGAACAAAAGCTGGCCGATGCCGAGCAGGACTACCGCGACGGCGAGGACGAACTGGAAAAGCTCGAAAACCCGGACGTGTTCGTGCTGGATCGCAGCAGCAACGTCGGCTACGCCTGCTTTGAGAGCGATTCCGATATCGTGCGCGGCGTGTCACAGGTGTTCCCGCTGTTTTTCTTCGCCGTGGCCGCGCTGGTCTGCATCACGACCATGACCCGCATGGTCGACGAGCAGCGGACGCAGGCGGGCGTTTTAAAGGCGCTGGGGTATTCCAACGGCGCGATCTTGTCCCAATACTTCCTCTATGCCGGGATCGCCTCGGTTCTCGGCTGTGTGCTCGGCATCGCGGCAGGTTCGTATTTCCTGCCGAAGATGATCTGGCACGCGTATAATATCATGTACGGCTTTACCGGCATTCTGTATGCCTTTGACTGGCCGCTGGTGCTCGTCTCGTCGGGCGCATATCTGCTGTGCGCGCTCGGTACGACGTGGTACGTTGTGCACGCCGAACTGCAGAAGCCGGCAGCGGAGCTGATCCGCCCCAGAGCGCCGAAGGCGGGCAAGCGCATTCTTCTCGAACGGCTTCCGCTGCTCTGGAACCGGCTGCCGTTCCTGCATAAAGTCTCCATCCGAAACATCCTGCGCTTTAAAAAGCGCATGGTCATGATGATGATTGGCATCGGCGGCTGCACGGCGCTGCTCATCACGGGCTTCGGCATTCAGGACTCCATCAGCAGCGTCGTCGACTATCAATACGACGAGATCACCCGCTATGACGCCGCCGTGACCTTCCAGCACGCGCTGAGCGGCAGTGAACGCGAGGACTTCCTCGCCGTCTGCGAGAAAAGCGGCGCGGAGGGCTGTCTGTTTGTCGCGGAAAAAAGTCTGGACGCTTCTGCCGGCGGCACGGTCAAGACCACAAACGTCGTCTGCCCGGAATCGGGCAGCGTGGACGGCTTTATCGACCTGCACACGCAGGAGAAAGCGCCGATCCCCTACCCGCAGGACGGCGGCTGCATCATCAGCCGGGGCCTTGCGCAGGCGCTGCGCCTGTCGGCGGGCGATACCATCATCCTGCAGACGGGCGATATGCGCCGGACGGAGCTGACCGTCGAGGCTGTGTTTGAAAACTATGTTTATAATTACGTCTATCTGACGCAGACTACCTGGCAGGACGTCTTCGGTGAAGCGCCCGGATACGAGGCCGCATGGGTCAACTATCAGACGGACGAGGATGCGCAGGCGGCGTCCGCAGCGCTCGCGGGCGCGAAAAACGCGGCGGCAGTTACTCTCAGCCTTGATTTCCGCAGCCGTGTGGCGACGATGATGCAGAGCCTGCAATATATCGTGCTGGTCGTCGTGCTGGGCGCGGCAGCGCTGGCATTCATCGTGCTGTATAACCTCACGAACATCAACATCACCGAACGCGAACGAGAGATCGCGACCATCAAGGTGCTTGGCTTCTACGACGGCGAGACGAACCGCTACGTCTTCCGCGAGAACATCATCCTGACCGTCCTCGGCGCGCTTGTGGGCCTTCCGATGGGAAAGCTGCTGCACGCGTATGTCATGGGACAGATCAAGATCGATCTCATGTGCTTCGATGTGCGCGTCGCGCCGCTGAGCTATCTCATCTCGGCCGCGCTGACGCTGGTGTTCGGTCTGCTTGTCAATCTTGCCCTGCGGCGGAAGATCCGCACAATCGATATGTCGCAGGCGCTCAAATCCATTGAATAGCAGAAGAAAGAGAAGAAACAACCCATGAAAAAACTGCTTGTTTACCTGCGGCCTTACCGCCTGCAGGCGATCCTGGCCCCGTGCTTCAAGCTGCTCGAGGCCGCGTTTGAGCTGCTCGTGCCGCTCATCATGGCGGATATCATCGACGTCGGCATTTCGTCCGGCGATACGGCGTATATCCTGAAAAAATGCCTTGTGCTGGTCGGACTCGGCCTGTGCGGCTTTGCCAGCGCCACGTGCGCGCAGTATTTTTCCGCCAAGGCCGCGACCGGCGCGACGGGCAGCCTGCGCCGTGCGCTTTTTGCGCACATCCAGTCGCTGTCCTACGCCGAGCTTGACCGGCTCGGCACGGCCACGCTCGTCACGCGCATGACGAGCGACATGAATCAGGTGCAGACGGGCCTCAATCTGACGCTCCGGCTGCTGCTGCGTTCGCCCATCGTGGTTTTCGGCGCGATGCTCATGGCCTTTACCATCGACACAAAGTCGGCGCTTATCTTCGCCGTGGCCATCCCGGTGCTCTTTGCCGTTGTGTTTGCCATCATGCTCAGCTGCATTCCGCTCTACCGGCGCGTGCAGACGAAGCTCGACGGCGTGACCGGTGCGGCGCAGGAAAATCTGTCCGGCGTGCGCGTCATCCGCGCCTTTACCCGCGAACAGACAGAGACGGAAAGCTTCGCGGAGAAAACCGGAGATCTGTTTTCCGCGCAGCAGTTTGTCGGAAGACTTTCCGCGCTGCTCAATCCGCTGACGTATGTGATCATCAATCTGGCCATTGTCGCGATTTTGCGCGTGGGCGGCGTCCGCGTGAACGAGGGCGCGATCACGCAGGGCCAGCTGATCGCGCTTTATAACTATATGTCGCAGATCCTGGTCGAGCTGATCAAGTTTGCCAATCTGATCCTGAACATCACAAAATCCGCCGCCTGCGCGGGCCGCATTTCGCAGGTGCTGGACACGAAGTCCAGCATGGTGAGCGGCGCGGACGCGCTGCCGGACGGCGCGGGAGAGGCGGAGCTGGAATTCCGGCACGTCAGCTTCCGCTATCCGCAGGCAGGCGCGGATGCGCTGACCGATATCAGCTTCTGTGCCGCGCCCGGCGAGACGATTGGCGTGATCGGCGGCACAGGCTCCGGCAAATCGACGCTGGCAAATCTGATCCCCCGCTTCTATGACGCGACAGACGGACAGGTGCTCGTGCGGGGCGAGGATGTGAAAACGCTTCAATTGCAGGCGCTTCGGACGCGCATCGGCGTTGTGCCGCAGAAGGCGCTGCTCTTCTCCGGCACCATCCGGGGGAATCTTCACTGGGGCAATGCGGACGCGTCCGACGAGGCGCTCTGGGACGCGCTGCGCGCAGCGCAGGCGGATGGCGTCGTGCAGGATAAGAAGGGCCAGCTGGACGCGGCGGTCGAGCCAGGCGGGCGCAATTTCTCCGGCGGCCAGCGCCAGCGGCTGACCATCGCCCGCGCGCTTGTACGCAGGCCCGAGCTTCTCATTCTGGACGACAGCGCCTCCGCGCTGGACTTCGCGACGGACGCAGCGCTGCGCAAGGCGCTGTCGAAGCTTCCGTGGAAGCCCACGGTCGTGCTGATCTCGCAGCGCGTGTCGTCTATCCGGCACGCAGACAAAATCGTTGTGCTCGACGACGGCCATATGGCCGGACTCGGCACGCATACACAGCTGCAGCAGACCTGCCCGGTCTATCAGGAAATCTGCCGGTCGCAGGAGAAGGGGGAGGCGAGTGCATCATGAAGCATACATCCTCCTGGGCGCTGCGGCGCGTGTTAAAAAGCCTCGGGCGGTATCTGCCGCTGCTGCTTGCATCCTTGCTGCTGGCCGCGGCCAGCGTAGCGGGCACGCTCTATATCCCCATTCTGGTCGGCGACGCGATCGACCAGATCGTCAGCCCCGGACAGGTCGATTTTGCCGCCGTCAGTACGCTGGCGGTCAGAATCGCCGTGCTTGCCGGTCTGACGGCAATTTTGCAGTGGGTCATGACGGCCATTCACAACCGCGTCTGCTTCTGCGTGACGCGCGACGTGCGCCGTCAGGCGTTTTCCCACTTGCAGCGGCTGCCGCTTGCGTATCTGGACAGCCACCCCTCCGGCGACACGCTCAGCCGCATGATCGCCGACGTCGACCAGTTCGCAGACGGCCTGCTCATGGGCTTCACGCAGCTGTTTACCGGCGTTCTGACCATTGTGGGCACGCTCGGCTTCATGCTTTCGATCAGCTGGAAGATCACGCTCGTCGTCGTGCTGCTGACGCCGCTTTCGCTGCTGGTGGCAAAGTTCATCGCGGGTCATACCTATTCCATGTTCCAGCTGCAGTCCAAGGCACGCGGGGAGCAGACCGCGCTGATCAACGAGCAGCTGAGCGGTCAGCGCGTCGTGCAGGCTTTCTCGCACGAGGGCGAGAGTCTGCGCCAGTTTGACGAGATCAACGACCGTCTGACGGCGGCGACCATGCGTGCGACGTTCTTTTCGTCCATGACGAACCCGTCCACGCGCATCATTTACAATATTATTTATGCCTGCGTCGGCTTTACCGGCGCGCTCAGCGCCGTGGCAGGCGTGATCACGGTCGGCGGGCTGTCGTGCTTCCTCAGCTACGCGAACCAGTACGCCAAGCCCTTCAACGAGATCACCGGCGTGGTCACGGAGCTGCAAAACGCCCTGGCCTGCGCCGCACGGGTCTTCGAACTCATCGACGAGCCTGCCGAAACGCCTGACGCACTGGACGCGAAGAAGCTTGAAGCCGTCTCCGGCAGCGTAGAGCTGCAGAACGTCGCGTTCTCCTACACGCCGGAGCAGCACCTGATCGAAAATCTGAATCTCTCCGTAAAGCCCGGCCAGCGCATTGCCATCGTCGGCCCGACGGGCTGCGGCAAGACGACGCTCATCAATCTGCTCATGCGCTTTTATGACGTGAAGGACGGCTCCATTTCCGTCGACGGCAGCGAGATCCGTTCCGTCACGCGCGAGAGCCTGCGCCGCCAGTACGGCATGGTGCTGCAGGATACGTGGCTCAAGACGGCCTCCGTGCGCGAGAACATCCGCCTTGCAAAGCCGGACGCGACGGATGCCGAGGTTGAAGCCGCCGCGCGCATGGCGCACGCGGATTCCTTCATCCGCCGTCTGCCGGAGGGCTATGACACGGTGCTGTCCGACACGGGCGGCGCGCTGTCCGCCGGACAGCGGCAGCTGCTGTGCATTGCGCGCGTGATGCTCTGCCTGCCGCCCATGCTCATCCTCGACGAAGCGACCAGCTCCATCGACACGCGCACCGAGGCGCATATCCAGCAGGCGTTTGACACCATGATGCAGGGCCGGACAAGCTTCGTCGTCGCCCACCGTCTGTCCACCATCCGCGAAGCGGACGTCATCCTCGTTATGAAGGACGGCCACATCATCGAACAGGGCCGCCATGAGGACCTGCTCGCCAAAAACGGCTTCTACGCCAATCTGTACCACAGTCAGTTCGAAGGGTAAACGCCCTCATCTCCTCCCCTTGCCGCCCGGCAAGGGGAGATTTTTCATACTAAGACGGATAGATTCCCCATTATCCGCGAAAACCGGCGAAATTCAAACGCAGTTGGTAGGGGCGGGGCTCTGCTCCGCCCGGCAGGATGCCCTGAATCTTTGGAAAGCCTCGGCGAATCCGTATGCACGTGCGCATTCGGCTGTAGGTGGGCAGAATGCACCCGTTTTTACGGAACTCTGCGGCAAATTCGCATCTGCCAAATGGGCCGACAGCGTCGCCGGCCCCTGCACCGAAACCTCAATACCCCGTATCCTGTAGGGGCGGACGAATCTGTCCGCCCGCAGAATGCACCGGTTCTTTTGAAGCTCTTCGGCGAATTCGGAGCTTCCAAATGGCCCGAGTAGGCTTTGGCCCGTACATACAAGTAGGAAACTGCATTCGTATCCGCCCAAGATTCCCGTTAAAACGAGTGCCCTCCGCCGGGCGGAGCAGAGCCCCGCCCCTACCAGCCCTGTTCGAGTGCCGGTCGTTCTCTGTGTAAATCTGATGTGTGCTGACCTTAAGTTGATGACATTGCCTTGAAAGGGGCGCCTTTTTGTGCGCAAAAAACGCCCCCGGCGTGAGCCGGGGGCGAGGGGGCGATATGCTTAGAACGTCAGGAAGCGGTGGAGCATGACGGCGACCTGAGCGCGGGTGGCGTTGCCCTTTGCGGAGAGGGTCGTCCTGCCGCCGGAGGTGACGCCGGTGATGATGCCGGTGCCGACAGCCCACTGCATTGCCGTGACGGCAAAGGAGCTGACCTGCGCCTGATCGGGATAGCCGCTCAGAGAACCGGTCACGGTCGGACTGCCTTCGTAGCGGTACAGGATAGCCGCGATCTGCTCACGGGTGACATTGCCGTTCGGGTCGAAGGTCGTGGCGGTCGCGCCGTTGACAATGCCCATGTTGGAGGCCCAGAGGACTGCGTTGTAGTAGTACTGGCCCTGTTTGTTGTCGGTGAACTTGTTGGTGATACCGGTAACGGTGGGCTCGCCTGCCGCACGGTAGAGGACCGTGACGAGCATGGCGCGGGTCATCTTGGCGCCCGGCCCGAAGAGCTTCGGGTTCTTGGTGTTGTTGCCCTTGATGATATCGTTCATGTACATGAAGTCGACCGAGTTGGCCGCCCACTTGTAAGAACCGCTCACGTCGGTGAACTGACTGGAGGCCGTCTGCTGGTTGACCTTGAAGGACAGCGTGCCCTTCGTGCTGCCGTCGATGGTGTAGCTGACCTCGACGCTCTTGCTGTCGGCCAGCGGCAGGATATAGAGGTTATCCAGACTGCCGGAGCCAGAGAAGTAGAACTTCGTGCTGCCGAAATCCTTGCTGGTCAGCGCGGTGCAGTTCTTGATGCTGGTGTAGCTGGAATAGAGCTTGCCGCCGACGACACGGTCAATGGTGATGTAGGTGCTGCCGGTGGCGTTATCCGGCGTGAGTTCGTTTGCAATGCCCATGGAGCGGAAGGACGCGCCGGTGGAGTTCAGCGTGTGGGTGTCGTTGACATAGACCACAAGCTGGCCGTTCATCTGACCGGACGAGCCGTTTGCCGTGAAGGGGATGGTCACGGTGTACTTCGACGTGGTGCTGCCCGCGATGAAGTAGACGTTTTTCAGCAGGTTCGAGCCGGTCGAGACGCTGTAGGCCTCGCTGCCGACCTTGCCGGAGCTGGTCGTGCTGCCCTTGTACAGTGCGCCGCGGTTATCGGAGTTCGTGCCGAAGGTCACGGTGCTCAGGCCGGAGCCGTAGACGCGCTGGAAATCGCTGACGACCATCTGCTGCTTTTCATTGGCGGAGATGTGGTATTCGACCGTGCTTGCGCTGGTCACGACATTGATCGTGCCGGTCGCGATCTGGGCGCTGCCGTCATAGGCGGCGTACCTGATGGTATGCGTGCCGGTGGTTCTCGTCGGACGGTAGACCATCTTGCTGACTTCGCTGGCAGAATACTTGGTCGTCGTGCTGACCGTGCCGGACATGGCGCTCGAGGTATAGAGCGTGCCGTTGGCCGGGGACTCAAAGGTAAAGGTGCTGGGTGTGACCTTCGCGGCGGTCTTGACTGCTGCGGCAAGCTTGCTGCCGTCGAGCTGGACGTAGGTTTCGTTCTCGCCGAGCGTCAGGCTGACAGTGTCCGCCTCGGGGACAGTGACGGTGAACTTCACTTCGGCAGCATACTTTTTCGCGCCGATCGTCGTTTCAGCCTTGATGGTGACCTGACCGCCGGCCTTGGCCGTCGCGGTGATGGAGGGGCTGCTGTTGGTGCTGGTCTTGCTGGAAAGCTTAACAATGTTCTCGTCGCTCGAGGTCCATGTGATCGTATAGGTCTTGCCGGTCACATTGGTCAGCTTGCCGCTCACATACTCCTGCGGCGTGCCGGTGATGGTGAACGTCCCGCCGGCTTTTACCGTAGTCGGGTTGAAGACAATGTTGATGTGGTTCTCACCGGTGATGGTGATGATAGCCTTGCGTGTTTCGGCATACTTGCCGTCGTCGGTCGTGACACGGCAGTAGAACACATAGGTTCCGGTACCGGTGATGTACTGCTTGAGATTGGACAGAACCGAACGGTAGTTCGTAGGCTTATCGGTAATTTTGTCTGTCTGAATTGCTTTATCCACACCGCCGGTCGTCTGGTCGCTGTTCATGTACCAGACCACGGATTTGATCTTGCCCGTCGAAACCGACGCTGTCATGGCCAGATCGGCAATGGTGTCCGTGATCTTATAGGCCGCGTTTGCGGGCTGCTCCGAGAAGGAAATGTCGGAGAAGGTCACCTGTCTATCCGTCGTAACGCCTATGCCGTTCGGGTCTTCTCTGTTGTAGAAGAATTCCTTCGTAGCCGTCTTGAGGCCGTTGAGCGTATACTTGAACTTCTTGCCGCCGTTCGTGCCGTTTACGACTTCTGCCGTCTTGACCGGCAGCTCGTAGATCATCACTTCGTCAGCGTAGATGCTGGTCTGAATCTCGACCTTGGCCGATTCCTTTTCGAACATAGCTTTGAGCTCGGTGTCCGTCATCTTGCCGACCGTCTCACCGATGCTCGGCTCTTCGGTGATCTTGTATGCACGACCCTGATAGACCGTAACATTATAGGTTGCGGTAACATTGCCGTCGACCTTCGCGGTGATCGTCGCCGTACCGGCTGCGACCGGCACGATCGTCGCAGTTGCCGAGGTTCCGTCCGAATCGGTCGTGCCCACCTTGGCAACAGCAGGGGCAGAGCTTGTCCACTCAATGCGGGAATAGGCATTTTTCAGATCCGCAGCGCTTGCAAGCAGCGAATCGGGAGCCTTGATGCGCGCAGTAAGTTTCAGCTCGTCACGGATCAACGCAGACTTCACAGCAGACTTATAATAGCTGTCCTGCAGACCGAAGACCATCGTGCCGTTGTCCAGCAGCGTCTGCAGGCGGGAGGTCTTTCCGTTATAGGACACGCTTTCGTTGTTCATGACCTCGATCGATGTGACAGCCATGCCCTTATTCTTGATGCTGACCGTGCAGACTGCGTAGCTGCCCACGATCTTCTGTTTGCCGCTTGCTACTGTTCCGTCCGGTTTTCCAGCCGGGTATGTCTGGTCGATCTTATCGTATGTCAGACCGGGATTGTAGTCCGCAATGCAGATATAGATCTTTGTTGCGTCGCAGGCCTTGTACGGCTCGACGGTCGCAGAGGTCGTTGCGGTATTGGGACGGACATACAGCCTGTTGTCTGTGGTGTCGTACAGATACAGCAGCTTCGGCTGGGTCGTGCCGGAATAGCCGGAGACTCTCGGCTGAAGCAGGCCGTTCGTGCCGTTCGCTTCCAGAGACAGCGTCTGCTGCGCATCCGGCAGCGTGACCGTGACGGTAGCCGCGCCGCTGACTCTGAAGCCGATCTGCTTCGTCGCAGCTGCGGACGTGGACGGGGTCATGGTACCGCTGCTGTTCTTATAATAGACCTGCGCCGTCAGCGTTGCGCCGCCGACCTTCTCTGCTTTGACAGTCGCTTCAACCTTATAGGTCGTGTAGTTGCCGACCGTGCTTGCGGTGACCTTCGCGCTGGCAGGAGTAACCGAGATGGCATCGTTATCGCTGGTGAAATGAACTTCGCAGTTTGCCAGATTGCCTGCGCTCACGCCGCTGCTGCCGACCGTGACAGTCGCGGTGAGCGTTCTGGTGTCGCCCTGATTCAGCGCAACCGTGCCGTTGATATTACTGTTGCTGAGCGCCAGCGTGAGGGTATATGCGTCCCGCACATAAACCGTGAAATACTCCGAATGGGATCTGCCATTTGCCAATGTACCGGTAGCCGTGATCCGGATGGCCGTGTTGCTGGCCTTTTTGCCGGTCACGATCGCCTCTGTTTTGCTGCCGCTGACAGCTGCGACTGTCGCGACGCTCTCATCACTGGATTCCCAGTTTGTCACAGTAAAGCCTGTGATCGACGTCTTGATCTTGATCGTCGAGTCCGGCTCGACGCTGTACGCCTGATTTGCAGCCAATGCCGCCGGAACCATCGCCAATACCATGGCGAGCACCAGCAGCAGGCTCATGAATCTTCCAAATGTACGCTTCATAAGTGCACCTCTTTCATTTTGCAGCCTGTTGCGGCCGCAGAATTTCATGTAATCAGTTTACCATAAAAATTAAAAATTGCAACCGATTTTTACGAAAATGTCTGTTTTACCAAGCATTTCAGCCCCTTTCGGCCCATGTTGCGAGGTAGACGTAACACTCGCCACAAGATATTGTGGGCCGCACCGCGTCCGCATCCGCGCTTCTCTTTCCTACACGCAAAAATTCCGCAAGGGTTGCATCCTGCCGAAAATTTTCTGTCCGCAAAAAGCTGCCCTTTTGCAAAGGGGGCTTGACAAGAGCAGTCTAATGCGTTAGACTGCAATTACAGTCTAACGTATTAGACAAGGAGGGAATGCCTATGTCCACCCCGAAGATCTTTGAGAGCGAATACCGGTTCTGCCTGATTTTATGGGAGCATGAGCCGCTGCCCAGCGCGGAGCTGGCGAAGCTGTGCAAAGAAAGGCTCGGCTGGAGCCGGACGACGACGTATACGGTCATCCACCGTCTAGGCGAGCGCGGCATCGTAAAAAACGAAAACGGCCTCGTCTCCTCCCTCGTCTCCAAGGACGAGGCGCAGGCGGCAGAGCTGGACGAGCTGGTCGAGAAGACGTTCGAAGGCTCTCTCCCCGCGTTTATCGCGGCGTTCGCGCGCAAGACGAAGCTTTCGCAGAACGAGGTCGACCGGCTGCGCGCCATGATCGACGGCTATGAGGAGAAGCGGCCATGACAAATCTTTTTCTTGGCTTTCTCAACCGCAGCCTGTCTGCGGCGGTTCTGATTTTTGCGGTCGTGCTGGTGCGGCTGGCGTTCAAAAAAGCGCCGAAATGGCTGCTGTGCGCCCTGTGGGCGCTGGCGGCGGTGCGGCTTTTGTGCCCGTTCTCGATTGAAAGCGTGCTGAGCCTCATTCCGAGCGCGGAGCCGGTGCAGCCGGAGATCGTGTATTCCGCCGCGCCAGCCATCACGAGCGGCATCCCGGCGGTCGACGCCATTGTAAATCCGCCCTTACAGGCTGCATTCACGCCCGACCCCGCGCAGAGCGCGAACCCGCTGCAAATTCTGACGTGGCTTGCCGCGTGGGTCTGGCTCGGCGGCTGCGCGGTGCTTGTCCTGTACGCGGCCATTTCCGCGCTGCGCCTGCGGCTTCGTGTGCGCACGGCGGTGCGGCTGGAGGGAAACGTGTTCCAGTCGGAATTCGTCCCGTCCCCGTTCATCCTCGGCGTGATTCGACCAAGAATTTATCTGCCCTTCGGGCTGGAGCCCGGCGCGCAGGACATGGTTCTGGCGCACGAGCGCGCACATTTAAAGCGCGGCGACCAGCTCTGGAAGCCGCTGGGCTTCCTGCTCCTGACGGCATACTGGTTCAACCCCGTCTGCTGGCTGGCGTATGTTTTATTCTGCCGCGATATCGAGGCGGCCTGCGATGAAAAGGTCGTGCGCGAGCTGGGAGAGAGCTGCAAGACGGCCTATTCCCGTGCGCTGCTGCAATGCAGCGTCCCGCGCCGGATGATCACGGCCTGCCCGCTGGCCTTCGGCGAGACGGGCGTGAAGGGCCGCATCAAGTCCGTTTTAAATTACAAAAAGCCTGCGTTCTGGGTCGTGCTGGCGGCGGTATTCGTGTCCATCGCCGTGGCCGTGTGCTTCCTGACCGACCCGAAGACGGACGCAGAGCAGCCGGAGGAAGAGCCGCCCGCTTCTTCTACCGCAGACAGCCCCGCAGAGGCAGACAGCACGCTCCCGACAAGCGCGTTCTTTTCCAGTATAGAGGACTACGCCGAATATTATATCGCGCAGGTCATTTTGCCGGAGCCAATCGAATATAAGGTGCTGACCGACGGCGGATTTGAGACTGTAACAGATACGGTGCAGAACGCGCAGATGGTGAACCTCGAGCAGCTTGCATCCCTGTCCGGCCTCGACCCGGAGGGAGACTTGCAGCTCTGGAGCTACAAAATTGCGATCGCGCCGGAAAATGCCGACGGGCGCACCTTCATGCTGGGCACCGATACCGGCCTGTCGTATATCGACGGGCAGGAATATCTGGTGGACGGCACCCGCTACCTCGTGACCGTCACCTATCGCAGCGAAACGCAGGACTACCGCCTGCTCGGCTGGACAAAGGACACGGACGGCACGGCGCTGGCCGTGTATGAACAGTCCGGCCGCTTGACGGACTATCTGCGCGACATTTACGCCGCGACCCATGGTGCAAATAATATACAGGGCTATTTCTATCCGAGCTTCTATAACGGCATGGACGGCTACGGCAGGGCCGTTCATATTGACGCATACTTCTCCACCTTCCCGGACGAGGCCGGAGGCTGGGGCGCGTATCTGCCCACGACCGGCTGGGAATACGACGAGCAGGACGACCTCTGGCGCAGCACCTACAGCACCGGCTCGACGTTCGCCGTCCGCTATGTTGAAAAGACGATCACCGAATGCTCCGCCGGCTATACAGCGCGCGGCTGTCTCAGCGAGGTGACGCAGCGTGGCGAGACGATCTGCGTCGAGGCGGGTGAGCAGAACGAGATGGTCTATCTCTGCGGCGTAAAAGATGGCTGTTACGAGGTCACGATCCACTGGCCGCGCGGGGCGGATGAAACCGATGCTTCCGGCTATAACCCGTATCTGCAGGCACGCTATGAAGGGCAGTTGCTAAAGCAGATGGCCGCGAGCTTTACCGCCTGCGCAGGCGCTTCCGTGACGCTGGGAAGCGCGGACGGATACACGTTCCGGCTCGAAACGGAAACGGCCTCCTGCCCGGAGGGCAGGACTGACTGCACGCTTGCGCACACGAAAACGCAGCTTGTCTGTGAGGAAAACGGGCAGGTGCACCCGCTCGGTGCGCCGCTGCTGGACGGTGCGTGGTGGCTGATCGACATCAACGCGCCGAAGGCCCGCTTCGGCTATCTGGAACAGGATCTGCACACAGGCCGCTTTTCAAGCGGCAGCGACCGGTTCGATCTGACACGCTGGCGCTCTGACGACCGCGTGGAGATGTATACGGGCGCATCGCTGTCGGGCGACCCCATCGCGCTTCCCGATGCGGCAGAGACAGACCGTTCTCTGCCGGTGCAGCGCTGTGAGCTTGTGCTTCCGAACGGGGTCTTCCCCGGCATGGATTACGCAGCCGTTCTGCAAAGGGCGGCAGCCTATCAGGGCAGTCCCGTCCGGAAGGGCAAAATGCGCGGGGACAACTTTACGGTCGACGGCGTGAGCTATCAATTTACACAGCACAGCGACGGCACCGTCCGGCTGGATGCATGGTCCTGCGAGGACGAGCTGCTCTACGGCGGGCCGGGAATCGGCTCCTCGCCGGACTTCCTGCGCGGCATTCAGCTCGGCGACAATCTGGACCATGTTCTAGCCGCGCTTCCCGCTGCCGATTGGACGCCGGAGCAGGAGCGGAAACAGTTCCTCTACGGCAGTTCCGGCGACGCGCTCTGCGCGTGGATCTGGTGGGATCATAACGGCTTTTATAAGATCGACATCGACTGCGGGGAGCTTTCCTGCATCATTCGCACCGGCACGGACGGCCTTGTCCGCAGCATCAGCGTCAGCGGCTGAAACGATTGCGCTTGCAAATTGTGTCCTCTGCGGTATAATAAAAGAAAAACCGCAGGAGGAACACCCCTATGATCGCTCTCGCTTGTGACCACGGCGCGCTTGATCTCAAGCACGCCATTATGAAGCATCTCGAACAGCGCGGCCTTGCCTATAAGGACTTCGGCTGCTACACGAAAGACAGCTGTGACTATCCCGACTTTGCGGGCCCGGCGGCGCAGGCCGTCGCCAGCGGCGAATGCGACCGCGGCATTGTCTGCTGCACGACCGGTATCGGCGTGTCCATCACGGCCAACAAGGTCAAGGGCATTCGCTGCGCGCTGCTCGACAACCCCATGTCCGCAAGGCTCACCCGCGAACACAACGACACCAACATGATGGCCCTTGGCGCAGCCGTGACGGGCGAAATGCTGGCCCTTGAGATCGTCGACGTGTGGCTGGACACGGCGTTCTCCGGCGTCGAACGTCACCAGCGGCGTATCGACAAGATGATGGCCTACGAGCATGACTGAGCTTACCCGCCTGCGCGCGCAGATCGAGGCGTTTGCGCCTTATAACGAGCAGGAGGAGGCCGACCGGCGGCAGATGCTGGCTGACATGGACTGCTTCTCCGATCTCCTTACGCGCGAAAACGCTACGGCGCACTTCACCGCCTCCTGCTGGATCGTAAACCCGGACAGGACGAAGGTGCTTATGGCCTATCACAATCTCTATCAGTCCTGGGCCTGGCTCGGCGGACACGCCGACGGGGAAGCCGACCTTCTTTCCGTCGCGCTGCGCGAGGCAAATGAGGAATCCGGCGTGCTGGCCGCGCCCGTCTCCCCGGATATCTTCTCACTCGAAATCCTGCACGCCGCGCCGCACGTCAAGCGTGGAAAATTCGTCTGCGCCCACCTGCATCTGAACGCGACGTATCTGCTGGAGGCCGACGACAAATCCCCCATCCGCTGCAAGCCGGATGAAAACAGCGCCGTCCGCTGGCTTTCGGTGCAAGATGTTTTATCCTCCGTCTCCGAGCCTGCCATGCGCCCGGTCTATCAGAAGCTCATGGAAAAAGCCGCCCAGCAAACCTGAGCGGCAGGAATCTGCGAAACAGCCTCCCGTTGTCATGCCATGCATGAGAATGGGAGGCTGTATTTATCACCAGTGTTTCCGACGATACCGATGTGCCCGCCCGAAGCGGATCAACAGGCCGAAGCCCCCCCGGCAAACACGTCCCAGACGCCCCGTATAACACTGGCTGTGATCTCACTGTACCACAGTCTTTGGGCACTGTCAATCAAATCCAGAAAGAAACCAGCGCAGCAGCCCGTGCCGGGCCGCTGCGCTTATGCTTACAGACTTCCCGGATGGCGCGGGATGTACGTGCCGATGGGGCCGGTCTTCATTTCGCCGTGGTCGACGGCGAGCGTGCCGCGCAGATAGACCTGTGCAATGGAACCCCTGGTCTTGAAGCCCTCATAGGGCGTGTAGCCTGCGGCGGAAAGCTGCGTCTGCGCGGTGATGACCGTGTCAGCCTCAGGATCGTAGACGACGATATCCGCGTCGCTGCCGGGCGCGATCACGCCCTTGCGCGGATATGCGCCATAGAGCCGGGCGGGGTTTTCGGACAGAAGCGCGCACATCTGCTCCTTTGTGATGCGGCCTTCGGCCACGCCTGCGGTATAGAACAGCTCGCCGCGCGTTTCCACGCCGGGAAGACCGCCAGGGATCTTCGTAAAGTCGCCGCGTCCGGCATCCTTCTGTTTCAGCGTAAAGCTGCAATGGTCGGTCGAGACGGTCTGGATGCTGTCGTTGGCAAGGGCCTTCCACAAAACCGCCTGATCCTCCTTTTTGCGCATGGGCGGTGCGCAGATATAGCGGGCAGAGGCGGAATAGTCCTCCTGATCATAGACGCTGTCGTCCAGCAGCAGGTAGTGCGGGCACGTCTCGACATAGACCTTCTGGCCGCGCTCACGCGCGTGCATAACTTCGAGCAGCGCCTCCTTCGTGCTCAGATGCACGATCACGATGGGAACGTCCGCGACCTCCGCAATGCGCAGCAGATGGGCCACGGCCTCCGCCTCAAGCGGATTCGGGCGGCACTCGGGATGGGACGACGGGGCCGTCTTCCCTTCCGCCTTGTGCTGCGCGATCAGCGCGTCGATCACGCCCGCGTTTTCGCAGTGAACGCCCGCGATGCCGCCGTATTTTTTCAGCTCCAGCAGCGCGGAAAACAGGTCCTGATCGCCGATCATCATGGCGGGATACGTCATGTACATCTTGAACGATGGGATACCGGCAGCAAACATGGCCGGAATTTCATTTTTGATGCCCTCGTTCCAGTCGTCAATGGTCATGTGGAAGCTATAGTCGCAGCTGGACCGGCCGTCGGCCTTTTTATGCCAGAGATCAAGCCCGTAGCCCAACGTCTCGCCCTTATTCGGGCAGGCAAAGTCGATGACCATCGTCGTGCCGCCGTGGATGGCGCTGCGCGTGCCGGTGTCAAAGTTGTCGGCGGTCGTGGTGTTGCAGACGTCGAGGTCAAAATGCGTATGCGCGTCGATAAAGCCGGGGAAGAGCAGCTTGCCGCGCACGTCGACGACCTTTGCGCCGTCCACTGCCAGTCCTTCGCCGACAGCAGCGATCTTCTCGCCGTCCACCAGCACATCCGCAATGCGGGAGCCTGCCGCAGAGACGACCGTGCCGCCCTTGAGCAACGTTTTCATAACCAAATCATCCTTTCTTGTATCGGAGTATGTGTTTCAAACAATCAGCGCACGCCGGTCGAGCCGAAGCCCCCCCGGTCGGTATCGGAAAGCGCCTCGCACTCTTCAAAGTCGATCGGCGGCTGCACCTCATAGATGCGGAACTGGCAGATGCGGTCGCCCTTTTCGAGCACGGTGTCGCGCGTGGCGTAGACCGGCAGCTTCCATTCATCGTTCGTGCCGCAGTAGCTGTTGTCGATCACGCCGACGGAGTTGGCCTGCAGAATGCCCCAGCGCTTGAACGTGGACGAGCGCGGGGCCGTGCGCGCCTCATACCCCTCCGGCAGCTGCATCGACACACCCAGCGGGACAAGCGCAAACTCCCCCGCGTGAAGCGTCATGGTCTGTGCGCAGTACAGGTCGATCCAGTCGCCCTTGGCCGTCTTTTGCAGCCGGGGCAGATCGTCGGAAAAATAGTGGATCTTGATCACAGGCATAGACTTCCTCCTACTGCCGCTCGTCCCAGAGGACGACGGCTCCGGTTTTCAGGCTTGCGGGCACGTCGATCAGCCGCTGATTGGACGAGCCGCGGAAGCGCAGGTTCAGATTTTTGAGACTTGCAACGAACGGCCCGTCAACCAGCACGTCGAGATAGGACAAAAGCTCCTGCGTGACCTCCCACGGGCCGAGCTTTTTTGCCAGAATGTCGCGGTCGAAGAGATAGCCCGTGAACGACCAGATGGATTTTTCGGGATAGGCCGCCTTGATCCTGCGAGAAAGCTCCAGCAGCCCCGGCTGGTTCTCCGGCTCAAACGGTTCGCCGCCGAGATACGTGATGCCCCGGATATAGCCGGGAGCCAGCAGGGCGAGAAGCTTGTCCATCACAGCCTCATCAAACAGCTCGCCGCAGGCAAAGTCCCACGTTTCGGGATTGAAGCAATCCTTGCAGTGGTGGCGGCAGCCGGAGACGAACAGACTGACCCGCACGCCGGGTCCGTTGGCAATATCGCAGTTTTTGATCGCCGCGTAGTTCATTGCAGCACCCTCCCCTTTTCTTTTTTCTATCGTATCATGCCGCCGGGAGGTTTGCAAGCGGGACGCCGTGTTTTTCGGCAGTTTTGCATCTTGCTTCCACCGGCTGGATGTTGTAGAATAGAAAAGCGTTTTGTGTAAACGAAGGAGGCGGGCGGATATGAAGTACATCGCGATCTGCGGCACTGTCGGCGCGGGAAAGACGACGCTTTTGCAGCGGCTCACAGCATATTTCGGCCCGCGCGCCGCGTTTCATGAGGAGCGCCCGCAGGACAACCCCTATATCAATGAATACTATTCCGATTCCAAACGCTGGTCGTTTCACTCGCAGGTGAGCTTCCTCTCGCTGTATTTTGACGACGAGAAGTGGCGGCCGGAGGTCGGCGACACCGAGTTTTTCTTCTTTGACCGCGCGTTTCTGGAAAATCTGGTCATCGCGAAATACCGCCTGAACCAGCAGGATCTGACGCAGGACGAATTCGATATTCTCTGCAAGCTGGCGCACGGCATCGCGTCGCTGATGCCGCCGGTCGACAAGTATCTCTATCTCGACTGCTCCGTCAGCACGATCATCGAGCATATGCGCCAGCGCGGGCGGGAATACGAGGACGATCTCGACCTCATGTATGTGTACGAGCTCAAGGAGCTTTACGACGAATGGGCCAAAACCCTCCCGCCGGAGCGGACGCTGCGCATCAACATGGACGGCGGGGAATACGATCTGAATGAGATCGTGCGGTTTTTGGAGGCGTGAGTATGCAGAAGCAGGATCGGCCTGTTGCGTTTTTTGACTCCGGCCTCGGCGGGATCAGCGTCCTGCGCGAGACGGTGCGGCTGCTGCCGCAGGAAAACTATCTGTACTACGGCGACTCGCTCCACGCGCCCTACGGCGTCAAGAGCGAAGCGCAGATCCAGGCGCTGAGCCTTGCGGCGGCGGAGCATCTGGTAAGCGCCGGAGCCAAGGCCATCGTCGTGGCCTGCAACACGGCGACATCCGCCGCCATCGGCCTGCTGCGGCAAGTCTACCCGGACATTCCCGTGATCGGAACGGAGCCTGCGCTCAAGCCCGCCGTAGAAAAATACCCCGGCGGCAGGATTCTGGTCATGGCCACGCCCATGACCATCAAGCAGGAGAAATTTCAGGCGCTCAAGCACCAGTTTGACGACCGCGCGCAGATCATCGGCCTGCCGTGCGAGGGGCTGATGGAGTTTGTCGAGCGCGGGGAACTGCGCGGGAGCGCCGTGGAGGCGTATCTGACCGAAAAGCTCGCGCCGTATCTGCGCGAGCCGGTCGACGGGATCGTGCTGGGCTGCACGCACTATCCGTTCCTGACGGGCGCGATCCGCAGGATCGTCGGACCAGGGCCGGAGATCATGGACGGTAGCCACGGCGTCGCGATGCAGCTCGAACGGAAGCTTGCGCAAAGCGGTATGCTGCGCCAATGCGTCGAACCGGGAACGGCGGTTTTTGAAAATTCCCTCGACGAGCCGGAGATCTTAGCCCTCAGCCGGGCACTGTTCCGGTACCGGGATGAATAAAAGCACACGCGGCGTCTGAATGTTCGGACGCCGCGGTTTTTATGTCGGTGCAACTATGAGGTTCAAGCATTCCCGGCGAACCCAGCGAAGTGGTTCGACGGGAATGAGGCGGCTCGTTCCAGCGGGGCCGTTTCCGACGTGCCTCCGGCGGCCCATTCTTTTCCGTCTTGCCGGAAAAGAATGGGGAGAAAAGGGGCGCTGGTTACGGTTTGGTGCCTGCTGCGGGTACGTTTCAGGCAAGCCCTGATTTTTAGCCGCTGCGAACACACATATTCACCCTACGGGCGCTATGGTACGCGCCGCCTGTTACGGGACGCCAGATTTGTGAGCAGCTGCCCTTGAATGGCTGCGGTAAAAACGCTCTGCATTTGAAATTTGCCGGGCAGTACGGATTCGCCGGAAGACTTTCGTACCTCACCATAAACCCGCGGCGGCCGGAAGCTCCGGCCGCCGTTTTTCAGATCAATTCACACGCGATCTGCGCATCCTTCGCGAGGAGCGCTGCGTATTCCGCCATGCGCGTCTGCGCGCTGCGCAGTGCGTCGGGTGCCTGTCCGGGCACGCCGAAGACGGGGTAGAACACATGGCGGCTTTCCTCCCGCGCACACGTTCTTTCGTCCGCACCGGCGATCATGCTGAAGATGATGCCGCCCGCGTCGCGTCCGGTGACGTCTCCGGGGTAAGTGTGGACCTCATCGCCGCGCAGGCCCGCAAACGGTTCCCTGGCTTCCGCCTGATACAGCTCGACCGGCCCCATCAGGCGGTCAATGTCGTGCGTGCCGCAAAGCACGTGCGTTTCCAGCTCGACCAGAAACGGCACGGCGGTCACGGCGGTCCAGCGCGGGAACTCCCTGCCCTTGAGCAGCACGGACTCGAACTGCATCATAACAGGGTACGTCTTCTTGAATTTCCGGAAATAGCGGAAATACGGGTTCTGCCCGAACACGTCCGCGCGGACGTACTCCCGGTACTGCTCCCGCAGTGCGGCAAGGTGCTGCTCCACCATATCGTAGAATCCGGCCTCATCCCACTGCACCTTGTCCGGGTACTGTACCTCGACCCATGCAAACGGGACGCCTGCGCTCTGCATACCATTCTCTTTTGTGATCTGTACCATGTCTGATGCCTCCCGATCCTGTTTTTCTATACTATATAGCATCGGGAACCGGCACTGTCAAGCGTTATTCGGCAAGCTTCCTGCCCAGCGCACGGCAGGCAGCGAGCGCCTCATCGTCCGGCTCTTCGCAGCAGATGACGCTGTCCGATACACGGTTGATCCCGGCAGCTCCGCAGTCTTCCTCCCACGTGCGCATCCATTCGCCATCGCCCCAGCCATAGGAGCCGAACAGGCCGACGGACTTGCCCGCAAGCGCCGATTTCACCGCGTCGAACATCGGCGCGAATTCCGTCTCTTCCAGTTCCTCGGCGCCCATCGCCGGGCAGCCGAGCGCGGCTGCGTCCAGTTCCTTCACTGCATCCGCGCCGACGTCTGCAGGCGTCCAGACGGCGCACTCCGCGCCGGCTTCGCGCATACCCTCCGCGACGGCGTTTGCCATAGCCTCGGTGTTGCCGGTGCCGCTCCAATAAATGACTGCTGTTTTTTTCATAATCAGGACTTCCTTTCTATTCTGTCTGCGACCGCCAGCCGGTCCAGCTTTACGCCGGAGCGCCAGCGCTCGCAGTAGGTTTGCGTACATTTTTTATAGCGGTCGAACGTCTGCCGCGCCTGCCGTTCGTCGCCGTAGACCTTCCACACGCCCGTGCATTTGGCGTTTGCCGCGTGATTCTCAATGAATCCCTTGACGTCCTCCGGCGGATAGCTGAGAAACAGGCCGACCTCGTGCGGGAATTCCGCGCCCTCGCGCATACGGCGCACCAGCCGCGCAACGCATCCGCCGCAGCTGCCGCAGGGATATCCCGCGTCCGCCAGAAGCGCCTTTGCCGTCTGCGCGCGCAGATCACGCTGCAGCGCCGCCGGACGGTAGAGGTACAAAAGCGCCTTCCCCTCGGTGAACCGCAGCGGCAGCAGGCACAGCCCGCGGGAAAGATAGTGCCGGTTGAACGCGCGGATCTCGCCCAGCAGCACGTCCTTTTCCGCACACGGGCATGGGAACAGACTGCCGGTCTTGATCCCGGCCAGCGTCGGCGCGGCCTGCCGCACGACCATTTCTTCCGACATCAGCAGGCTCCCTGCGCCGCGTATTTGTCCAGAATGCCGCGCAGCGCGGACAGAGAGCTGGTGTGGCAGCGCTCGATGATCGTCCCGCGGCCCTTGAGCTCGCTCAGCGCGCCCTGCACCATCTTGTGGGACATGGTATTGGTGAAAAAGATCGTCAGATCCGGGCTGCCCAGCTTGTTCCGCAGGCCGCCGGCGGGCTTGGTGAAGATCTTCGACTGACATTGGTAGCTTTCGCAAAGCTCCCGGTAGCGGCGCTCCATACATTCGTTGCCGCCAAGAATTACAACGCTCATAGGCTCGTCCTTTCGGTTTGAAATTAGTTAGATATCTCTAACCGCAGGATACAGTACACCCATTCTCCGCCTGTCCTGCGGACTGCGGCAGATAGGACTGCTTCCACCCGTTTGGTTAGAGAACCTTAACTGCTTGCACAGATCATACCATACTTTTCCCCGATACGCAAGAAAAATTTACGCGGAACACAAAAAATCTGCCCGGAAGCGCGT
>CDZH01045500.1_pt1 | contig 22111 bp, 24 predicted proteins | sample 557721 | NCBI WGS metagenome assembly CDZH01 (sample SAMEA3182062, study PRJEB8094) | gut metagenome | biome: human; feature: gut; material: Stool; isolation source: human stools | place: Canada | collected 2013-01-14 | reverse complement strand
ATATTATATATTGTTTTATTATCATAACTAAAAGTATATTTATCTATAAATTCATTTATACTCATAAATTTTATATTATAGTTATAGTATTTCTTTCTTGATAGTTCTATTACTTTCTTCTTTAAGTTACTAGGAGTAATTACTATATATTCTTTCATAATATCACCATATTTCCTTATATATATTATCTCATATTTATAGATAAATGTAAAAGAAAAAAAGCATTTTATTTGCTTTTTCTAAGCATATGAGCCTTATAAGTATTGACTGCTAGTTCCACTACAGTCATTTGGCCTACGCCACCAGGTACTGGTGTAATATAACTTACTTTGTCTTTGACATTATCAAAGTCTACATCACCACATAGTGAGTTATCTTCCATTCTATTTATACCAACATCTATAATAACTGCTCCTTCTTTAACCATATTCTCTTTTATATATTTAGGTATACCGATAGCAGCCACTAAGATATCTGCAGATTTAGTATAAAATTCTAAATTACTTGTTTTTGAATGGCATAGTGTAACGGTAGCATTTCTATTAGTCATTAAAGTAGCCATTGGTTTACCTACTAAATCGCTTCTTCCTATTATGACAACATTCTTGCCTTCAATAGGAATATTATAATAGTCAAGTAAATCTATTATTCCTATTGGAGTACATGGAACAAGAGATTCTCTATTATGTACCAGCCTGCCCATATTTATATCTGTTAAGCCGTCAACGTCTTTATCTGGCATAATAGCATTTTGTATTCTTTTAGTATCAAGACTCTTAGGAATAGGCATTTGTACTAGGATACCGTCTACTAAATCATTATTATTTAATTCATTTATAATACTAAGTAATTCTTCTTCGGTAATATTACTATCTAATTTTATATGATTGAAATTATAACCTAGATTTTCAGCCATTTTATTTTTTTGCCTTACATATACATTACTCGCAGGATCATTTCCTACTTGGATTACTACTAGTCCTAGGCTTCTATCTAATCTTGTTAATTTTTCTTTTAATTCTTCAAGTACTTTTAATTTTACTTCTTTACCATCTAATAATATCATGTTATCTACCTTTGCCTTTCTTTTCTGGCTCTTCCATTTTCATTTGATTAAACATACTAATTAATATTTTTTCATTTTCTCTTTCTTTAATAGTATATAGTTTAGCTTTATAACCGTCTATTATTATTTGCATTTTCTTTAATGTAAGTGTTATATAACTATTACCTAAATACTTCTTATAATTATTTATAATACTTAATCTAAATTTTTCTGCTTCTTTTAGCATATCTCTTATCTTTTCACTATTACCTGAATCGTTATCTTCATCATCGATATTAATTAGGTTTAATTCATATAATAATTTATCTAATTTATGATCTATTTTTTTCTTTATTAATTTTTCTGTTAATTTAGGTGATACAAATACTATTTTATTTACTTCAATAGCATCTTCTTTCTTTCTTTTAGGGGTTACTTTGTAACCTTCTTTATCGTATTCTAAATATACTATTTCTCCACTTTTGTTATCTTTACTTATAAAATAATTATTCATGATTGCCCCCTAGTAAGTCTGGTCTATTTTCTTTTGTTAATCTTAGTTGTTCTTCATAACGATATTTGTTTATATTTTCGTGATGTCCACTTAATAATACATCTGGTACTTTCATTCCTCGATATTCTACTGGTTTTGTATAATTTGGATAATCTAATAAGTTATTATCAAAACTTTCACTTTCTAATGATTCACTGCTTATTACATTATCTACTAATCTTATTATACTATCCATTACTACCATTGATGGTAATTCTCCTCCGGTTAGAATGTAATCTCCGATTGATAGTTCTAAATCTACGATTGTTTTTATTCTTTCGTCAAAGCCTTCGTAATGTCCACATAGTATTATTATATGTTTATGTTTAGATAGATTATATGCTATGCTTTGTTTATATACTTTACCTGATGGTGTCATCATTACTACTAATGTGTTTTCTTTCTTTAGAGCATCTATGGCTCTAAAGATTGGATCGCACATTAGTACCATACCCCCTCCTCCACCAAATGGATAGTCATCTACTTGATTATTTTTATATATTGTATAATCTCTAATGTTATGTATATTTATTTCTACTTGTTTTTTTTCTATTGCTCTTTTTATTATTGATTCATTTATAAAATTATCATACATACTAGGAAATAATGTTAATACATCTATTTTCATAATACCACATACTTTCTCTTTAGTTAATTATAATATATTAATAATTAAATGTCTATATATTTTTTTATCATTTCATGAAAATCCAAGGTATTTTCATGTTATTACTAGCCTATTTTATAGTCTAGTAATAAATAATTATAAGGATATTATATTTAGTGTGAAGTGCTTCCTAACTAAGATAATTCCAAATAAAAAGAAGGATACCTTAGTATCTTCTTTAAACATTTAATTGATAATATTAATTCACTGATAATTGATATGGACTACTACTTGTACCTGATCCTGATTTGATATCTAATTCAGAGTTTAGATATAATGTCGGAAAAATTACATTTTTATCATTTACATTGGTTTCTAAAAATATTTGATTTGATAGGATAGCTGAAGATTGATTTGAAGTATCTGTTCTTGGATTAAGTAACCAAATCTCTGAAGTAGATATAGAAGATATCCAATTATTTGATATGCAAACAGCGTCGTTATATAGGTTTAATGATTTAGAACACTTATTCAAATCTACTGCATAACCATAATCGCTTGGATATGGTATAGCAAGTTTACCTGTCCATGTTGTTGCATTCCCATCATATACTTCAGTTGACCTTTCTTCTTGATAAATTTTATTAACATTATAATTTACTTCATACTGTATACCACCTAGATAATAATTGTTTGAAGAAATTATATTTCTTGTTACATCATTTTTAATACCTATATTTGTAAAAGTATAACTAGAATTACCAGAATAATTCTTGCTATTATAATAATAATTATTTAATATTTTTTGAAGAGATGATGTAGAATAATCATTTTCTCCTTGGGCATCAATTTTCCCTGGACCACCTGAAACAATAAATTTTACACTTTTTCTTTTATTTTTTTCATTATTTGATAGTTTTTTTACTACTTTATTACTATCACTATAACTACTTATGGATTTTAAATAAGTGTCTTCTTCATCATTATCATATGTCATATCGCCAATTGATTCGTTTCTAATTAACTTTATTTTGCCATCAAATACGCCTATTATTCGCCATATTTCACATGTACTAGATGATTGATTAGAATAATCACTACAATTAAAATATATATAGTTATTAGGGTTTGCTCCATAGTATCTGATATTACCTGCATCTATATTAGTAGACATACTACCTTTTCTATCATTCATAAGATTTACTGAAGTAGCATAATTATATGTAATACTGTTATTTGTTACTGCTGTTTTATCACTATTGTTGTATAAATTGGTTATCATTTGAGCGGCTGTTACTGTTTTTTTAATAGTTATTTTTCCTGAGGCAATACCATCAGTAGATATTATTTTAAATGTATGATCACCTACTGATAGTGATTGAAGATAAGCTTCTTTAAAAGTTACTATTGTAGATCCTTCAGTTAAAGTATAATTTGAACTAACTACTGTTACATCATCTACTTTTACTTCTTTAAATTTACTAAGTGGTGCACTTGATCTTATTGTCTTTGTACCTGAACCATTATATGTTGGTGTATAAGTATTTCCATCACTATTTGTTAATTCATATTCATTATTTAATATTGCTCCAGTACCATCAGCATGTAATTTAAAACTGAATGTTTGATTCATCATAGATTTTGGATTAGTATAATTTGCTCCATCTATCCATATATATAATGTATATGTTCTCTTAGTTGTAGGTACTGATACATTACTTAATAGTGTTATATGCGTAGTATTATTAACAGTACAACTACTTGTACTAGAAGATAAAGATGTACTAGAAAAATTGCCTTCTTTAGCAAGTGTAGAACCATTATATATTGCATATCTAAAACTAACATCTTTGAGACTATCTGGTAATGTTACTAAATCCAAGTATACATTAGCGGTTACACCAGTAGCATCTGCTCTCATACTAATATTTTTTGTTATACCTTTGCTTTTATCTGCTACTGGTCTTAAAGTAGCATTTTCAATAGCACTACCACCATCAAAATATACATATGCTCCTCCAACAGTAGTAGATATTTTTATCTGTTCACCTGAGGACCAAATATAATAAGCAAGTGTAGAACTTACTACAGCAATTACTAATATTATTATTCCAAATATCATAAACTTTTTATTTTTACTATCTATTTTATTCATTATATATCACACTCTCTACATTACATATTAATTCTATCATAAAAAAGTCAATATTTCAATAAAGTATAAAAATTTAAAAAAAAGAAGAAATTATTTTATTTTCTTCTTAACTAATTTATATATATCTTCATGAATTTCATCTACTGAACGCATTTCTTCATTCTCAGCACATTCGATAAAGTCCCAATTAAATTTCTTAGCAATTTCTATAGAATTATCAGAAACTCTTTTCATAAAGGAATAATCTCTTTCATGAATATCATTCTCTACTCCATCGTTGCTTTTTCTTTTCTTTTTTAATGTCTGAGCTACTTCAAATGGTGCATGTAAGAATATTACTAAGTCTGGTTTGGCTATACCTATTTTATTATATTCATAATCATAAACGTAATTAATAAAGTCTTCTCTTTCTTTTTTATCTTCAATAACAGAAGATTGGTATATTAATGATGATGTTGTATAACGATCTAGTATTATAATACTACCATTATCATATTCATGTTTTAAACCATTTACCCATGTTATAGCTCTATCTTGAGCATATAAACTATTTACAAAGTAAGGTGATAGTTCAGATATTTTGCCATAATTACCTTTTAGATATTCTTCTACTGGTCTTCCTTGATAGGTACCATAACTAGGAAAATGATGGGTTATTATCATATTTTCTTTTTCTTCTTTTAATCTATCTATTAGCATTCTATACTGAGTACTTTTTCCTACTCCATCACAAGAACCTTCAATTACTATTAATTTTCCCATTGTCTGATCTTACTCCTTTTTCTAACATATTTATTTCTTACATAAGGAACATTGTTATCTAAGAAATCTCCTATTTCAGTTATATTCCATTCTTCTTTATCAAAATATGGAAAGAAGCTATCAGCATATGCCTCTCTTTTAATCTCTGTCAAATACATTATTTGTACATATGGAAGCAATTGTTCATATACTTTAGAACCTCCTACTACCATAAATTCAGTATTGGTTTCACTTATATAATTTAATAATGAATCAAGATCATGGTATACTTCTAAATTAGTACAATTCTCTAAAGGCTTAGAAGTAAGAACTATTGGTTGTCTACCTTCTAGTGCTTTTAGGGGCATACTTTCTAATGTTTTTCTACCCATAATAATTTTCTTACCCATAGTCATTTCTTTATAGAATTGTAAATCTTCTCTTATTCTCCAAATTAGACTATTATTATAGCCTAATTCGCCATTTTCTCCGACTGCTGCGATTAAACTTAAATTTTCCATCATGTCCTCCTTACTGAGTTACCTTAAATGGTAATTTTCCCATATGCTTATAATTTTTTACTTTGGCATGTTTCATATCTTTAGAATTGTCAAACTTATAGAAGTCATCTATACTAGGATCTAACCATAATTCTGGTTTTACTGGGTTTAAGATTATATCTATTATTCTGATATCGGAATCGGTTACTATATATTCTTTACTTTCTTTATCTTCTATTGTTAGTAGTTTGTTTTCTAATTCTATCTTTAATTGTTCTAGTTTTGTTGGTGTCATTCTTGAAAAACTTTCATATGTTCTTCCTCTTCTTAATTGTTCTTTTATTCCATCTATTTGGTTTACATATATATGTGGTTCGTTTATTGAATATGAAACGAAGCCTGGGTTTAGATTGGTTACTTGGGCTATCATTGATAAAAGTGTTGCATACTGAGTTACATTAAATGGTAAGCCTAATGGTACATCACAGCTTCTTTGATGTACTTGTAGGTTTAGTGTTCCTTTATAAACATTCCATTCTGTAGACCATACGCATGATGGAAGAACTGCTGTTCTTAGAAATTCATTTTGCCATAGGCTATATACCATTCTTCGATCTGTTGGATTATTTTTGATTGTCCAAATTAATTCTTCAGTAAATTTATATCTATCTACGATATAACCATATGCTGTTCCGATTGTATAAGCGTATTCTTTACCATAGTATTTAGCAGCTTTTATTGTCTTACCTTCTATTTTACTTTTAGCGGTCATTATTTTACCGTTTTCATCTAATTTAGGTGCTAATTTATTCATCTTTGCTAGTGGATCAGATATTGGAGTACTTAGTGGATCGTATACTGTTACTTCTTTATCTGGATTGTATTCGCAAGTACCATCTGGTTCATAAATACGATAGATGCCATCTTCATCTACCATCCATTCATCCCATATATGAACATTTCTTTTATGTAACTCACGTACATCATTTGAGGCCATTTGCCATATCCATAACATTTCTGTTATGGCTTGTCTTGAAAATAATTGTTTAGTCATAAGAATTGGAAATTCTTTAGTTAAGTCAAATTTAAAAGCATATTTATCTATCTTTATTGTATTTACTCCTGTTCTATTCTCTACTTCTTCCCCTCTTTGTAATATTTCTTTTAATAATTTTAAATATTCTTTATCGAATTCTGTCATATTTACCTCCCTATCTTATCTTATATAATGATATCATACTAATTTTTTTTAGGCAAGTAAATTAACTTATGGTTTACAAAAAAGGATTATCTATGTTTTAATCTAGATAATCGCATATTACCGGTAGGAACATCCTCTATTACGAAAGAAGAATCTATTTTCTCTAACTTATTCATAGCTTTATATAGTTGTTCATCTATCATATCTAATATAAAATTAAACCAGGCATTTATTTCAATATTACTATCATGTTTTATATCAAAATATATATTGTCTATTCTCTTTACATAAGTTATTTTATTTATTAATATACTCTCTGATATGTTAAGAGGACTTAGTTTTAGTCTTGTACCATATAATTTATTTATCATTTCAGTAAATTTTATATTATGTAATATTCTAGCAGTTCTTCCATTACCATCAGTATATGGGTGGATTCTTAAAAATAATAAATGAATGATACTACTTGCTAAAAAGGGATTACTATATATTAGAGAGGCTCCTCCTTGCTTATATATGTTTAGAAAATCTGACATGAATTTATTTACATCTTTTGCTTGTGCTCCTCTCCAGAAGATATTAATGCTACCATCTGGGTTTTTTCTACCGACAGTTGCCTCAGTACTTCTATAGGTGTAAGTTGGTTCCATTTCTCCTTCAGTTATAAAGTTATGTAAATTATGAATTCTTTTATGATTTATTCCTAATGTATCAAAAAATATTCTTTTATCTCCTAGTTTTTTTTCATCTTGAATTAAACTTTCTATTTTTTGATTAGACATAAGTTCTATATATAATAAATATATCCAATAATTTATTATATATTCTTCATCATACTTAGATAATTTATTCATATAACTATCAAATTCTTTATTTGTTTCTTCTAGATGTTCTAATACTTTGGGTAATAGTTTTATTTTATTTATATATTCTTCTAAGGGAAAATATTCTATATAATCATCATTCATTCCATCTACTATTGGCATAATAATCACCCACTTATTTCTTTAGTACTCTTCTTTTTATTTCATCACGTGCTTTAATTATTCCGTTATATTCACTATTAGATATCATAAGTCCATACCTTAATCTTTCATCTAAAGTAAATATTCTTTTAGTCTTAATATATTCTATTAGTCTACTATCACTACTAAAGCAATATTCTTTTAACACCTCTTCTTTATTTATATATTTAAAAAACATTTCACTAGGAGGTATTATTACTCTTTTCTTAGTATAGCCTGATATCTCTGACTTTAATATTAACCAGTTTAAATTAGCTAAAATATTTTCATGTATTAATCTATCACCATCAATAATACTTTTAACTACTTTAGGAGATGTTATATAAGCATCTCTTTCACAAGGATTGTAATAATAAGTAGCATTATATATATTATTTATTTCCTCTATATTATCAGAATCTTCTTTATCAAATTTACCAAAAGTAATACCATAATAAATAAGATTAGAAAATAAATTTTTGCCTTTCGATATTTCTCTTTGTTTTATATGCTCTAATTCATGAAATAAGCATATTAATAATTGAATATTTAAGTAAAAGTATCCTTGTATTTCATCTAATCTAAAATGTGTTATTCCTTCAGTAAATTCTTCTACTATTTTATTTACATTTATTGCAATATTCTTTTCTTTATAATTATATAAAGCATCTATATATCTTTTATCAGTAATACTTATACCATTAAAATATTTTTCTATATTTGGATAAGTATTTATAAATATGTTATATATTCTTTCAAATGCTAACTCATCAAATATTTTCTTATTTAGTGAATAAAAATATAATAGTCTCATTATTTCTCTTTCCATATTGTCTCCTTTATATACTTGTCTTCAAAGCGTTATATATTTTATCACAAACATAAGTATTAGTCAAATAAAATAATTTCCATATAAAGAAAAAAGACTCTTATTCAGAATCTTTAATACTAATAGTTTTCTTAGTTTCTATTTCTTTCTTTTTAGGTTCAACTAAATCTCCACTTAACGATTTTTTTAAATACTCAAAAGTTAGTTCTCTCTCCATTTTATCTTCTTCTTTAGTAATACCAAGTTGTTCTTTTTCTAATGTAATATCATAATTATAAATAAACATAGCTAAATCATGAAAATGTTTATAATTAATTTTAACTTCCCCAGTAGTAGAATCATATTTAGTAACTTCTCGCATATAGAATTCTCCTAATGTAACATTTAACAGTTCTCTTTTCCTAGATTCCATACAATATTTAATCTTAGATACATTAATATTATTCATATAACTATTACGATAATATGATACTAGTTTTTCTAAAAAAATATAATCTTTTTGTTTACTAAGTAATATAAACTTTAAACCATATAAATCAAAATAATTTTTAGTTCTTCTATAAAGTACTCCATTTCTTACTAGTTCATAAGAATTACTTTTTTTATATCTAATAGTAAGTTCTCTAGCAATATCCTCTAGTTTAATTAACCCAGCCTTATATAGGTTCTCCTTAAAGAAATATTCATTAATATAGTTCATAGTACATCTATCAATTTCTTCAAAAAATAACCACCACTTTTATATTTAGATAACTTAGTAAAGCAATCAAGACACTCTATATTAATAGGAATATAAGTATCTTTTTTCTTTATTGTTAAATAGTAAGCCCTAACATCCTCCTATAAACACTATTTATTATATAGTAAAGTAATATATTTGTTAATTAAAAAAACAGATAATTGATTATCTGTTTTTAACAAATCTAATATCACAATTATACCTTATGTAAATTATCAATTATTAAATCAATAGCCTTATCTAATGCATTATAATCTTTTTCTACTAATCCCATTACAAAGCGAACATGATTATCATCTGTTACATAATAAATACCAATAAATTGTCTTTCTTTAGTTCCCTCGCCAGCTTGGTTACCTTTCATAGTACCACTTGCTTTTAATATTGTTTCACCATATTTATTTGTCTTTTTTTCTGTTTTATCATTAGTTTGAACTGTTGGGTAAAATCCTGATGAACCATCTAGGGCATTTTCTACTCCCTTAAAAGATATTTCAGTTATATTATCCCATGTATCAAAATTAATGTTATCAAAACAATAAACAATAATAGAATAATTCTCTGTTTCTGATATAAGTCCACTTGTTATAGTTCGATAAATAACATCTCCCTCGAAAGTGTAGCTATAACCTAAAAGTTCAGAAACTCTAGTTGATTGTGTATCGTTATTGGTTTGATTGTTGTTTCCAGTATTAGACTGATTATTATCATTTACTTTAGATTTACCACATCCTGTTAGTACTCCAAGTACTAGTAGACAGCATGTAATGCTTAATACTAATTTTTTCATTTTATTCCTTACCTTTCTAAATTATACCTTATGTAAATTATCAATTATTAAATCAATAGCTTTGTCTAATGCATTATAATCTTCATCAACTAGTCCTATTGTAAAACGAACATGATTATCATTTGTTACATAATATGCACCAATAAACTGTCTTTCTTTAATTCCTTCACCAGTTTGATCACCATTCATAGTACCACTTACTTTTAATATTGTTTCTCCATACTTATTTGTCTTTTTCTCCGTTTTATCATTAGTTTGAGTAGTTGGACGAAAACGATATGCAGAATCAAGTGAATCCTTTATATACTTAAAAGCAACATCGGTTACATTGTCCCATGTGTTAAAATCTATGTCATTAATCATGTAAGTAAAGATAGAATAATCTTTTGTTCCAGCTATAGTTCCATCTACTATAGTTCGATAAATAATATTCGCATCGAAAGTATAGCTATAACCTAAAATTTCATCAGTAATAGTTGATTGTGTATCGTTATTGGTTTGATTGTTACCTCCAGTATTAGACTGATTATTATCATTTACTTTAGTTTTACCACATCCTGTTAGTACTCCAAGTACTAGTAGACAGCAGGCAATACTTAATACTAATTTTTTCATTTTATTCCTTACCTTTCTAAATTATACCTTATGCAAATTATCAATTATTAAATCAATAGCTTTGTCTAATGCATTATAATCTTCATCAACTAGTCCTATTGTAAAACGAACATGATTATCATCTGTTACATAATAAATACCAATAAATTGTCTTTCTTTAGTTCCTTCACCAGTTTGATCACCATTCATAGTACCACTTACCTTTAATATAGTTTCATCGTATTTGTTTGTTTTTTTCTCTATTTTGCCATTGTTCTGTTCAGTTGGATAAAATCTGAATGCACCATATAAAGCATTTTCTACTTCTTTAGAAGATATTTCAGTTATATTATCCCATGTATCAAAATTAATGTCATCGAAGCAATAAACAATAAGAGAGTAATTCTCTGTTTCAGCAATAAGTCCATCGACTATAGTTCTCTCAACAACATCTCCATCAAATGTATAACTATATCCAAAAAGTTCCTGAACTCTAGTTGATTGCGTATCATTATTGGTTTGATTGTTACCTCCAGTATTAGATTGATTATTATCATTTACTTTAGATTTACCACATCCTGTTAATACTCCAAGTGCTAGTAGACAGCATGTAATACTTAATACTATTTTTTTCATTTTATCCCTTACCTTTCTAAGATAATTCTATCATAGTTTATGAATACAGTCAACTTTATTTTTGTGACTTCAGGTATAAAAATACCTCGGAAAACTTAAGTTTACTTAAGGCCCACGAGGCAATAAAAGAGTAAGTACTAAATTAATACTTACTCACTATATTTACTATCAATACCATAATATTCTTCTAATGTTATCCATGAACCATTATTATATAGTTTATTTGCCATATCTTTACCCATATATCTAATATGCCATGGTTCATACATATAGCCTGTTATATTTTCTTTGCCTTTAAGATAACGAAGAACAAAACCGTATTTGTAGCAATTATCTCTAAGCCAATTACTTTCTGCTGTTCCATCAAAAGTCATATCGACGGTATTTACATCAATGGCTAAACCGGTTTGATGTTCTGAATAGCCTGCTCTTGCGGAATAGGTATCAGCATTTGTGACTCCATCTCTCGCTACATAACTATTATAGATATATTTTTGATCGTTATATGATCGGTATCCTGATGATGCATATATATTTAGTCCTAAGGCTTTGGCATCACTTACTAAAGAAGTAAAGGCATCTTTGACATAATCTACTATTTTGATATAACCATTTATGGTTACTAAGTTATTTGGAGCAAAATTACTAGGTAAAGAATATGTTTTATTAGCTATTACTACACCATCGACATATGTTACGCCATAGTAATTTTTTATTGTATATCCTTTAGTACTTTTACTTATTTTAACATTAGGGTTATCTTTTACTGTTAATTTAAATTCTTTAGTGGTTTCATTACCTGAAGAATCTTTAGCGGTATAACTTAAATTATATACTTTGGCTTCTTCAATGTTATATTCACCATTTACAGTAGCGGTTATTTCTTCTTTACTATTATCGGTTACGGTAATACCTTCTAGTAAATTTGGTTTATCACTAAAGGCTAATACTTCGATATCTTTAATACCTTCGATAACTGGTGATGTTGTATCTTGAACTATTAGGGTTACTTCTTTTTCTTCTCCTTTATAGGTAAAGGTTCCTTTATAAGTACCTGGTTTATATATTTTGTTATCTTCACTAAAGGTTTCTTTCCATGTTATTTCTTTTACTTTTTTATTATCTTTATATAAGTAATCTTTAACACTTGGTATTGTGTCTCCTACTTCGATAGTTATTTTATTTTTATAAGTAAAGATATCTCTTTTAAATATTAAGAAATATGCTAGTACTAGTAATAAGACTACAAAAATAGTAATTAAAGATATTATTAGTATTTTCTTTTTACTTTTCTTCCTTTTTCTTTCCATATTGTCTCCTTAATTTTTTATAACAAGGTCTACATACTGAGTCGTAGTCGGCATCTATTCCATCTATGGATATTTGTTCTCCTTCAAAGACAGGAATGTATTCATCGTTTACTCTATTTAATCTTAAATTGTATGTAGCTTTTTCTCCACATTTACAAATAGCTTTTAGTTCTTCTAGACGATCTGCTACTTCAAATAGTCTTTGACTTCCTGGAAAGGCATGACTAAAGGCATCTGCTCTTAAACCATAACATAATACTGGTATATTAAATTCGTCTACTACTTCAGTTAATTCGTCTACTTGTTTTGGGGTTAAGAACTGAGCTTCATCTACTATTATACAATCAGTATTATTTTCTATTAAATGATATGCTATTAGATTATAGATATCTACACTTGGTGATACTACATAATCGGTATTTAATTCGGCTCCAGCTCTATTTTGTATTTTACTACCTGCTTTTTTGTCATCTCCTGGTTTCATTATTAAAACATTCATATCTTTTTCTTTATAGTTATAATATGTTTTGATAATATCTGTTGTTTTACCACATTTCATTGGTCCATATTTAAAATATAATTTTGCCATAATTTACTCCTTACTTCTTAGCTCTTGGGTGAGCCATATTATATGTTTTCTTTATTTGTTCATTGGTTATATGGGTATATATACTTGTTGTATTTAGTGATTCATGTCCTAGTAATTCTTTTACTGTCATTAGATCTGCTCCTTCTTCTAGCATATCTGTTGCAAAGGTATGTCTAATGGTGTGTGGGCTTATTTTTATATCTAGATTGGCTTTTCTTACTAATTTATCAATAATCATTCTAATATATCTATCAGATAGTTTTCCACCATTATGATTTAATATTAGGTATTCACTATTCTTTTTATTAAAGATATGATAGGCATCATTTAGATAGATATCTAAGGCTCTACTTGTATGATTATTATATAAGACGATTCTTTCTTTATCTCCTTTACCTAGGACTTTAATACTTTTATTAGTTCTATCGATATCTTTTACTTTGATATTTACTAATTCACTTACTCTAATACCAGTAGCATATAATAATTCTATTATTAGAGTATCTCTTTCGTCACTAGGAGTATTCTCACTACATACACTAAATATTTTATTTAATTCTTTATCATTTAAAAATTTAGGTAAATATAAATCTTTCTTAGGATTAGGTATACTATTAAAGGGACTACTGGTAAGTATTTCTTCTTTTACTAAATAGTTATAGAAGCCTCTTATACTACTTAACTTTCTTGAAATGGAATTTTTATTTATTCCTCGTTCATATAAATATTTTAGATATTCTTTTGTTATATCGATATCTATATTTAATATGTTTTTGAAGTTATTACCTAAGAATTCGTTATATTCTATTAAATCATCATAGTAAGAAAGAATTGTTTTATTACTATATTTCTTTACTACTTTTAAATAATCTAAATACTTTTCTATATACTTCATATTTATCACATATTAATTATAAAACATATATTTTAATAAGTAAAGAAAATAAACTATTAGTTTACAGAAAAAAATATGTATCTATTTTCTAGATACATATTTACCATCTTTAGTAGATACTATTATTTCTTCATCTTGTTCTATGAATAATGGTACTTTAACTAACATACCAGTTTCAATGATTGCATCTTTAGTTGCGTTAGTAGCGGTATTTCCTTTAATACCTGGTTCTGTTTTTGTAATCTTGAATGATATTTTTTCAGGAAGTTCGATACCTAACATTTCTCCTTCAAAGAAGATAATGATTACTTCTAATCCTTCTTTAAGATACTTAACTTCATTTTCGATTTGTTTTTTATTTAATTCTACTTGTTCATATGTTTCCATATTCATGAAGCTATAGTTATCTCCATCAGCATAAAGAAATTGCATCTTTTGTTTTTCAACATGAGCAGTAGGTACTTTAATTCCAGCATTAAATGTATATTCTGCGATTGAACCAGTTCTTAGGTTTTTTAATTTAGCTTTTACAATAGCAGCTCCTTTACCTGGCTTTACATGGTTAAAATCTAATACTTGGTATAGATTACCATCATAATTAATTGTTTGACCATTTTTGAAATCATTTACATTAATCATTTAATTTACCTCCTATTTCTTTGTTTCTTTATGTTTAGTAGTCTTACGACAATGTTTACAATATTTGTTTAATTCTAATTTCTCTGGAGTGTTTTTTTTGTTTTTTTCTTCTGTATAATTAATATTTTTACACTCTTCACACATCAAAGAAACTAATACTCTGTTTTCATTCTTCTTTGCCATTTTAACTCCTCCTCCCGAAGACATCTACCTAATTATACCATAATTTATATGGTTTAGACAACTATTTTTTTGTTTTTTCTCTTTTTTCTTTATTTATGAAGCCTAATAGTAGTCTTCATAAATAGTTTTAAGCCTAATTTTAGTCTTAAAACTAACAATGTTTTGTATTATATATAAGTATAAATTATATACTTATTATTAGTTTATTACTTATTATTTTAAATTATAATTAAAAAGTTAAGGCTTATATTCACCTCAACTTTTATTTATTTTTTATATGAAGTAATAATCCAGTTATTATCTTTTAATTCTAATGTTATATTAACTTTATCATATGTTTTATTATTATCTGGATCTATTAATTCCATTGTTGCAACAGACTCTACTTTGTCAGCACTTTGATTTGTTATTTCTATTTCTACATTTCCCCAATTATAAATGTTTCCTTTATAAGTTTCATTACAATATAATTTTCCATCTTTTTCTAAATAATATTCTTTAGCAGTAGCACTCCATGGAGATTTACCGGCGATTACTTCGATACTCATATATTTCTTTAATGAGTTAAGCATTTCATCATATGTAGTAAATTCTGCTGATGCTTTTCTAGAGACTCCATTTATTTCTACAATTTCACTTTCTGTTTTTCCGCAGTAAACTGCTGGTAATTCATAATAATTATATGCTACTTTAAAAATTTCTTTGATATCTTCTGTTTTAATATTTTTTGTTTCTGAATTGTTATCAGTACTTTGATTTGGATTATTAACCTCCACATCAGTAGGTTTAAAAGTAATTGTACCTGTTGCAAATAAAACACATAGTGCTGACAATATAGCAATAATAATTATAAGTAATATTATGACTGTCTTGTTATTTTTTTCCATTCTTTACACTCCTCTCTATAATAAAATTATAGCATATGATTAAAAATAAATAAATAGTATTTAAAAAACTTTAGTTAATAATGAGACAAAGTTAAATTGGGCAGCCACTGGTTGCCCTTTTTCGGATAATAGATAAAACTTCCTCATATTCTTTAAATTTCTAGTAGAATACCCTTTACCTAATTCTTTTGTTAATCTTTCGGAATACTCTTTTATCAAATTATCTCCATACTTTGCCCTATCTTCACCACCTTGGGCTTCAATTAATAATTTACCTACATTATAGTAAGTACTAAGTTCATTTCTATTTTTAGTAAAAAGAAAAAGAATAAGCTGTTTAACTCATTCTTTTGTTTTGAAATATTTATTTAATACATTGTCAATATTTTCTTTATTAACTGGTTTTATAATATAGGCATTAAATCCATATTTAATATATTGTTCTTCAATTCTTTTATTATTAGGTGTTACCATTATAATTGTTGTGATATTATATCTTGCTTGTTTCTTAATATAATTCAAAATGCCATTTTGATCTTTAATAATTTCTTTTGTAAAACTATCTATTTCAAAATTTGGAATGATATCATCAATAATAATCATGTCAAAGGTTTCATCATCACTTAATTTATTTCCCATTTCTTCTAAGCTTTGGGCTACTGTTACATCAATGTTATATGGCTTTAATAATATTTTCATTTCTTTTAGTTTTAAATTGTTATTATCCACTAGTAGAAGTTTTTTACCACTATAATTATGATATTTAATTTTGATATTTCTATTTTCTTCTTTTTCACTTATTATATCATATTCACTTACTAATCTTTGATTAACACTTAATATTAAATTAACATTATCTTTATCTTTGATTATAGTTATATTACCATTTGTTTTTTCTAATAAATTATTTATTATTTCATAGTTAATACTATTCGTTATCTTTAATTTGAGTTCTTTTGTCTTTTTATCTTCTACTACATAGTTTAGAATAGATTTATCATTAGTTATAAATTTAAACCTTAACTTTGCAAAGTTACCTACTTTAATATTGTCTATTTCTAGTAATATATTCTTTTTACTTAATATAGATGAAACTAAATCAAAAAAATATAAAACCACTTTTATTATTCCAGCCTCATCACCATATAATACTGAAGGTAATTTGTTACTAATTTTCATTTCTAATTTAATCTTATCTTCCTTTTCTATTTCTAGAAATTGCTTTAATTTATCTAACATATCTAACGTTTCATATTTATATGTTACTATTCTTGACTTGCTTTTAACTACTGCTAGATCTAGAATACTAGATATTTTATCATTTAATTTAACTGAATTTTCTTGAAATGAAGATAAAACATTATTTAATTCTTTAATATTATTTTTATCTATTTTAGTGTTACTAATTAATTCTAAATCTTTAACTGAAGATTTTAACTCTTCAGACATATCTTCTATCAAACTTAATGTTTTTCTAGAAGATTCTTCTGCTAATTTCTTTTGGAAGACTAATTCTTTAGCCATTTTTACATCAGGATTTTCTATAGTGTTATACATAATAAATAAAATATATGCATAAAAGAAACCTTCGAATATTAGTTCTTTATAGCAGCTTCTTATTAAGAAACCTATTAAATAAAGTATTATCAATATTATATATGGAGATATCTTTTTAAGTGAATACTTTTTTATTAAGAGATATAAGGTAATTATTAAAAAGAAAGTAAAACTTAAAATTGTATGCCCTAAGGCAACATCATAAGATAATCCTTCACCATCTAATAAATCTCCTTCAAAAATAACATTTAATGGTAATGCTATTATAAGTAATATTGAAATAATGGTAATAGATAATAATATTTTTTTTAAATTAGATAGTTTTTCTTCTTTGTCATAAATTGATATACAATAAAACATTGAGTATAAATTAAGTAATGCTAAAATACTCATATATGTTTTTTGCAAAATGTTTATTAAATTAAAGTTGCCTATTAACTTAGCTACTATATATGTTGAGATACCTACTACTAAAAATAAGAAATTTAAACCTATTAATTTAGCATATGTTTTTGTTTCAACGCTTTCGATATTTGGTTTTGAATAGAATAATACTATTAAAGTTGTAATTATAAGTAACCCCACTATTTGCAATATAATTGCTTGCATATTTTTTACCTCTCTTTATCTTTTTAATGTTTTTGAATGACTTCTTAATAAAAATGCATTGTTTATATTAATATCTAAATTATCTAAAAAACTAAATACTTCTTCTTCATTAATAATTGTTTTATCATGAAAACTCTCACTTATAGCATCTTCTAAAGAGAAACCATAACCATAGTTACATCTTTCTACTATTTCTTTTTGAAATTCATGAATGTATCCTTCTGGTATATTTTTTCTTTGAAGTGAAGGTTGTGATTCTAATAGTTGCCATTTTAATGTTGCTAATTTATCTCTTAATTCATGATTTAGTTCTGTTTCGCTTTTGGTAGTATTCTTAGAAATACCATAGTTCTTTCCTATATTAAAATAGAATTTATTACCATATTGTTCTACTGCTATTGGAACTATTTGGGTGCCAGTTTCTTTAGCCATTCTAACAGTTCCAACAAATGTTTTCATTACTATGACATTTGGTGTTACATTCCATGCACCTTCTGGATATATTAGAAGATTACCTCCGTTATTTAGTAATTCTATTGATCTATTATAAGCAATTTTTCGATCTATTTTATTTTTGGTTTCTAACGGTATAACACCATTCATTTTTAGTCCTTGATAGATTGGCATCTTATATAGAATTCCAGGATCTCCTAGCATTAGATAGGCTGGTTCTTTAATAATTTGGAATGTTCTTTGTATATCATTACCACCTATATGAGTACAAGCAAATATTTTTGGTACACCTTCTTTGGCTTTATTTTCATTAGCAACAATTATATTTTCTTCTTTAGATAATACTTCATCTATTTTTAATATTAGATTAATTAATGGATGAATCTTTTTTCTAAGTTCAATTCCTTTTAATTTATCTCCTTTGTTATAACAATAGATTCTATATTCTGCATAATAATTAACTAGTTCTTCAATTGCCATTTTTCTTTTTTCAATTAAATTTAACTTTTTAAATGTATCCATAAACCCTCCATATAAATTAAATACATAATAATTAATTACTTCATGTATCATTATAACACAAGAATGATATTTTTTGTTACTTTTTTTATTTTTAATATATAGTTTTGGCTTATATATAATAGATATGGTTGATATTTCTTTTTAGATTATAAGCTAAAAAGAACACTCTAAGACCTGGGCTTAGAGTGCATATAGAATAAATTAATGTCGTGGTTTAAATATTAAGGCTAAAACAAAGGAAAGAAATAAGGCTATGGAAATGCCTGCGGATGTTAGGTTAAATATACCAAAGGCTAAGCCAAGTGGTCCCAAGGTAGTGCCTGTTTCCATAGCACCATGGATTAGTAAGTGACCAAAAGATGTAATTGGTATTAGAGCTCCTGCTCCAGCATATAAAACTATTCGATCATAGATACCTGCTATATCAAGGAAAGCTCCTATTACGACAAATAGACTTGTTACATGACCAGGGGTTAGTTTGGTATTATCTAATATTAACTGAGCTATCATACATACTAAACCACAAAATAGAAAAGCATAAACATAAGTCATCATATTATATTACCTCCAAACTAATAGCATTAGCTATACTAGGTATTGATTCTTTTTGAAATGTAAAAGTTGGTGAAAAGACAGCTCCTGTTGGTACTATTAATACTTTCTTATATCTTTTCTTTAGCATTTCTTTATATATATAACTAAATACTACTAATGGTAAGCAAGCTGGTCCTGATGCTCCCGCTAAGACGGGTTGTCTATCTAAATCATAAAGCATTGTACCACAGTCGTTATAGTTATCATTAAGCTTGATATTATATTTAGTCATCATATAATCTTTAAGTATATTCTTACCATATATTCCTAAGTCACCTGTTAAGATAAGATCATAATATGAGATATCTCTCTTGGTATCTTTTAAATGGTTATATATTACATCTCCTGCTGCTGGGGCCATTACTGCTCCCATATGATTTACATCTGTAGTACCCATATCTACTACTTTACCAATAGTAGAGGATTCTACTTTAACTTTACTCTTTTTGTTACTAAGTAAGATACTTACTCCTCCTGTTGAAGTAAAAGTAGCAGTCTTTGGTTTAGGTGTTCCATACTCAGTAGGATTTCTAAATTGTTTTTCAGCAGCCATATTATGACTTGAAGTAGATACTAATATTCTTTTAGCAAAGCCTCCTTCGATATAAGTACTTCCTATGGCTAGTCCTTCCCCACTAGTAGAACAAGCTTCAAATATACCAAGAAAAGGGATATTAAATTCTCTAGCCATATAGTTAGAGGCTGCGATCTGATTTTGTAAATCTCCAGATATTAATAAATCGATATCTTCTTCTTTTAATTTATTTTTCTTTAAAATATTAGTATTGGCTTCTTTTAATAAATGTACTTCAGCCTGCTCCCAAGATTTTTCACCAAAGTATAAATCTTTTGCATATTTTTTATCAAAATATTTTGATAATGGTCCATCATTCTCATAATTACCACATATGGTATAAGCATCTTCAATAAAGACATTGTTATATTTTATTGTCATATTAACCTCCTATTACCAGTAGCCTAATTAAGCCAAATATATATACAGAGACTACTCCATATAATATTACGGTACCTGCTAATTTAAAGATATTGGCTCCTATTCCAAGTACTAATCCTTCATTTTTATATTCTAAGGCTGCTGATGTCATAGAATGGGCAAAGCCAGTTATTGGTATTATTAAAGCTGCTTTTACTTTAGTTACTAAGGTATCAAATATTCCTAGAGCAGTAAGTATTGAGGCTATAGTTATTAATGTTAATATTACGAGTACTCCTGATTCTTTTCTAGGTAAGTTAAGCCACATACTATAACACCTTAGTAATAGTTCTGATAATGAGCCTAGAAAGCCTCCTACTACAAAAGCTATTATAGCATTCTTAATATAGTTCTCTTTAGGAGTATTTTTATCTACTATTTCTTTATATTTCTTATTATCCATATTATCACCAGTAATAGTATTTACTTATAATGGTAAAATTATGTAAAAAATATTTACTTATATATTTTATTATGATATATTTATGATAGTTATTAGATAAGGAGTGTATAAATATGGATAATAATGAAAATATTTTTGATAATGAGAAATTAAATGATATATGTCAAAAGGTAGTAAATGGTGAAATTACTAGTACTGCTGGTCTTAATCTAACTTTGGATGAACTTTTTACTAAGGATAAAAATGGAAACTTTTTATTAATAGATTTACTTGAAAACAATGTTGATATAGATTTGGAAAATGAAAAAATTAGAAATAATGGTTTTGTATTTTTTTACTTCCTTATATATGGACAAGACATATCACAATTTTCTTATGATAAAATAGATTATACATATGGTGAAAATGGTAACATGAATGTTTTAAATTATCTTTTAGAAGAATATGATCTTTCAATTAATGATCTTTTAATTAAAGATAAAAATGGTACTACTTTGTTGGAACAAATGCTTAAAGAGAATATAGATATAAGTAATATTGATATAGATGATGATATAATGGATTTAGAAAAAATAATTAAAATTATTGATATTATTACTTATAAAAATAATAAAGTCCCAGAAAAAATTAAAAATACATTTGAGAATACTTTATTTTCTACGAATAATAATGAGTTTTTTAAAGATTTAGTAATGAAAGACATACTATTATTTGAGAAAATGATAGGTTTTATTGTAGAACACACTGAGATTGTTGATTTACTTTGTAAGTATCATTTGGAATATCATTTAAGATATCTTAATCCAGAAATTATTAAGAAATTAATTACTAAAGACGAAAATGGTAACTACCCTATCGATAAGTATGTCTCTAATTCCACGGCAATTAAAAATATGTCTAGTTTAATTAATTTTGATGAAAATATTGATTTTATGATTCATTTTATTAAGTTACTTGTAGATAATAAATTATATAGTTTCTTTTATGATGCCGATGAGAATATTCTTTTATATAAGGTATATCCCCCTAAAACATTATTAGAAACTCTTATAGAAAATAATGTTAATATTAAAGTTAATAAT
>CDZH01005370.1_pt1 | contig 22259 bp, 23 predicted proteins | sample 557721 | NCBI WGS metagenome assembly CDZH01 (sample SAMEA3182062, study PRJEB8094) | gut metagenome | biome: human; feature: gut; material: Stool; isolation source: human stools | place: Canada | collected 2013-01-14 | reverse complement strand
TCGTCCGACAGCTGTCGGACGATAATTCAACAACTGTCGGACGATAAGGTTACATATGTCGGACGAATACTTTTTAGTAAAAGGAATATTTGTCCATCGTAATGCCGGAAAGAATCCGTACCTCCCCTCCAAAGTGTCTGTATAAGGAGGCCGTGAAGAGGGATAGAATAGAGAATCTAAAAAAACAAATAAAAAAATCGCCGCAAGCTATTGCAGATTTCAAAATAATGCCTACCTTTGCAACCGCAAAACGAAAACGGGTAAGTCCTATACGGCCAGCTCCCTTCGAATCCTCCAGGGCTTGATCGCAGCAAAGGTAGTTGGTTGTAGCGGCGCGATATAGCAAGCTTACCCACCCGCCTCTTTAGCTCAGTTGGCCAGAGCACGTGATTTGTAATCTCGGGGTCGTTGGTTCGAATCCGACAAGAGGCTCGAAAGAAAAGCAGATGATACGAAAGTGTTACCTGCTTTTTTCTTTTTGCCCCGCAAAGAATCCTCTAATTTATTTAAAATCTACACATCGGCTTGCCCTTGAATCCAACTATATTTGTACCTTTGCATATTATTTCTAAGAAAGATGGCAGAAAATAGAGGTTACATGCAACGATACGCAATGCTGTTCGGTACCTATATGGGAGGTTTTTGGATATTGAAGTTCATACTCTTTCCTGTGGGGCTGTCGGTTCCTTTTTTACTTTTCCTTTTCATGGGACTCACGCTATGCGTACCTTTTATGGGATATTATTATGCACGGATGTATCGTAATCAGGTATGCGGAGGCGGCATCAGCTTCCTGCATGCATGGGTATTCACCGTTTTCATGTATATGTTTGCTGCGCTGCTTGCCGCCGTGGCACACTACATCTACTTCAGGTTCATAGACCACGGATATGTGATAAACACGTGCGAAACGATGGTAGACACGCTTGCCCAAAGCAACATGCCGGGAATGGATTCGTACATCGCCACCTATCAGGAAGCTCTGGAGACAGCCCGACTGCTCAGCCCTATCGACATTACGCTACAGATGATATCGTCCAATGTATTTTGGGGTTCGATACTGGCTTTCCCCACCGCCTTGTTCGTGATGAGACGCAAGAAAGACGACGCTCCGGCAGAGTGACGGAACAGCAAAAAGAAATGTTATTTCAATTGTAAAATAGAAAAATCATACATCAATGGATATTTCAGTTGTCGTACCACTATATAATGAAGAAGAATCACTCCCCGAATTGTTCGCATGGATTGAGCGGGTGATGAATGCCAACGGCTTTTCATACGAAGTGATTTTCGTTAACGACGGAAGTACCGACCGTTCGTGGCAGGTTATCGAGCAATTGCAGGCACAAGCTCCGGACAAGGTACGGGGCATTAAGTTCCGCCGCAACTACGGGAAGTCGCCGGCATTGTTCTGTGGTTTCGAACAAGCACAAGGCGACGTCGTGATAACCATGGACGCCGACCTGCAGGACAGTCCCGACGAAATACCCGAACTCTACCGCATGATTACCCAGGAGGGCTACGACCTCGTATCGGGCTGGAAGCAGAAACGTTACGACCCGTTGTCGAAGACCCTCCCCACCAAATTGTTCAATGCCACCGCCCGCAAAGTATCGGGCATCAAAAACCTGCACGACTTTAATTGCGGACTGAAGGCATATCGCAAAGAGGTTGTCAAGAATATAGAGGTATACGGCGAAATGCACCGCTACATCCCCTACCTGGCCAAGAACGCCGGCTTCAAGAAAATCGGCGAGAAAGTGGTGCACCACCAGGCACGCAAATACGGAAAGACCAAGTTCGGGCTGAACCGATTTGTAAACGGGTATCTGGACTTGCTTTCCCTTTGGTTCCTTTCCCGGTTCGGCATCAAGCCCATGCATTTTTTCGGATTGCTGGGTTCATTGATGTTCATCTTCGGCTTCATAGCCGTGGTCATAGTAGGTGTCAGCAAGTTGTACTACATGCACCATGGCATGCCCTACCGCCTTGTGACGGACTCTCCCTACTTCTACCTCTCGTTGACCTCCATGATTATCGGCACACAACTATTCGTGGCAGGATTCCTCGGAGAGCTGATTTCACGTAATGCCCCGGAACGAAACAAATATCAAATAGAGAAAACCATTTAACGATGAAAAAATTAGTCAGACTTGTCATACTCGGAGCTATCCTTTGCCCGATAATAAGCATAGCTATCTCCTGCTCGGAGGAGGCAGATTGCTCCATGACGGCACGCCCCATGGTGAATTGCATTCTTTATAGAGTAGACCCCGAAACCCAATATGTGGAGAACGACACGCTCGACTCGCTCACCGTGACAGCATACGGCACCGACTCCATCATCATCAACAACCAGAAGAAGGTACACGACATCTCCCTGCCACTGCGCTATACGGAGGATTCCACCAAGCTGATATTCAAGTATAGCCGGACCAAGAGTGACACGATGGTGATACGCCACACCAACACCCCCTATTTTCTATCGATGGATTGCGGCTATCAGATGAAGCAGGCCATCACAGACGTAACGTGCACCCGCATCTCTCTGGACTCGATATACATCAAAGACAATGAAGCAGGCATCTATGGAAAGGAAAATCTTAAGTTATTCTATTAGTCTGGCACTCTGCCTGCTGATGTTCCTCCCCCTACGGGCGCAGAACGGGAATCCTACCGCTCCCCCCCAGGGAGCACCTCCCAAGAAGGAGAAGAAGGACGCGAAAGAAGAAGTGCACTATCCGTTATACAACGGCATGTCCGTCGGCTTGGACTTGTGGGGAATCGGAAGCTCCGTATTTGGAGGAGATTTTCTGAGTTCCGAAGTATCCGTGGACGTAAACCTCAAGAACCGCTTCTTCCCTATTGCCGAATTGGGATATGGCTCCACGGACACCTGGAGTGACAAAGGCATACACTACAAAAGCAATGCCCCCTACTTCCGCATAGGAATGGACTATAACACGCTATACAAGAAGCAGCACGGACACATGCTACTCGTAGGCTTGCGTTACGGTGTAAGTAGCTTCAAGTACGATGTAGACGCCTTGGGACTGGACGACCCGATATACGGTGGCATCGTAGGCAATCCGAATCTGGACGACGAGATATGGGGAGGCAGCCTGCCCTATAACCATAAAGGAATGAAAGGCTCCATGCAATGGGCGGAATTTTGTGTCGGTATCCGGGCGCACGTCTGGAAGGCATTGTACATGGGCTGGTCACTACGCTTCAAGTTCAAATTGTCCGCCTCGGCCGATGAATACGGTGACCCGTGGTATGTGCCCGGTTTCGGGAAATATGGCTCCAACACGATGGGAGTAACCTATACGATAACTTATAAACTACCTCTTTAAGCGACTTATGACAGGGTTAGAGATTTGGCTACTGGCCGTAGGACTTGCGATGGATTGTTTCGCCGTTTCTATAGCCAGCGGAATTATATTGAAACGCGCCCGGCTGCGCCCTATGCTGGTGATGGCCATCAGCTTCGGCTTTTTCCAGGCTTTGATGCCTCTGCTGGGATGGATAGGCGCCAGTTTTTTCAGCCACCTGATAGAAAGTATTGACCATTGGATTGCATTCGGTATCCTTGCCTTCCTGGGCGGACGCATGATAATGGAATCCTTCAAGGACGAAGATTGCAAGCACGAGTATGACCCTACCAGCCTGAAGGTGGTGCTCGCTCTGGCCGTGGCAACCAGCATCGATGCATTGGCGGTAGGTGTTTCGTTTGCATTCCTCGGTATCAAGCAATTCTCGGCTATTCTTTCCCCCATCGGCATTATCGGTTTTGTATCATTCGCCTTGTCGATGGTCGGCCTGATGTTCGGCATCCGTTTCGGATGTGGCATAGCCCGCAGACTGCGCGCCGAACTTTGGGGAGGGATTATCCTCGTCATCATCGGTACCAAGATATTGGTAGAGCATCTCTTCTTTTAATTAAAAAGTAAAAACTCAGATAGGATATGGAAAAGAAAGTACAACGGAATTTTTTATGGATTGCCCTACTGGTACTGGGAACCATCTGGATACTTGCCCGCCACAACCAAGTCACTCCTTATCAGACGGATAACGGACTGATATTCGGTACGGTATATAAAGTGACTTATCAATGTGACCAAAATCTGAAGGCGGAGATAGAAGCGGAACTCAAACGTTTCGACGGTTCCTTGTCCCCTTTCAATGACACGGCGACCATTACGCGCATCAACCGCAACGAGGACATTGTGCCCGACACATTCTTTACCAACGTCTTCCGACGTAGCATGGAAATCTCCCGGGAGACCGATGGTGCCTTCGATATCACCGTTGCCCCTCTTGCCAATGCCTGGGGATTTGGCTTCAAGAAGGGTAACTTCCCCGACTCTGCCATGATAGACAGCCTGCTGGAGATGACAGGATACGAAAAAGTAAAATTGTCCGATGAAGGGAAAGTGGTGAAAACAGACTCGCGTATAATGCTCTCGTGCAGCGCTGTGGCAAAAGGATATGCAGTAGATGTCATAGCCCAACTTCTGAAGAAGAAAGGTATCCGCAACTTCATGGTCGATATAGGCGGAGAAGTAGTTGTTCACGGGCAAAACCCTCAAAATGGACTTTGGCGCATCGGTTTGAACAAGCCGATAGACGACTCACTGGCAGTGAACCAAGAATTGCAAGCAGTGCTGCAAGTCACAGATTTAGGCATGGCTACATCGGGCAATTATCGCAACTACTACTATAAAGACGGAAAGAAATATGCGCATACCATCGACCCGCGTACCGGCTATCCGGTACAGCACAGCATCTTGTCCGCCACCGTCATCGCCAAAGATTGCATGAGTGCAGACGCCTATGCCACGGCATTCATGGTGATGGGGCTGGAAGAAGCAGAACGCGTGGCGGATGCACATCCGGATATCGACGCCTGTTTCATTTATACGGATGAAGAAGGAAAGCTTCAAACGTTCTTAACAAAAGGAATGGAGAAGTATATGAAATAATGTGCAAATGCGATTAACCCATCATTTATAAAATACAAAATATACCGCCAGTACCAGACATACAAAAGCGGCAAAATGATTCCAATGCAGCGTTTCCCCCTTGAAAAGAACCGTTGTAAACACCGTAAAGATTATCAAAGTGATTACTTCCTGAATCACTTTGAGTTGCATCAATGAGAACGGGCCTCCATTGCCTAAAAAGCCTATCCGATTGGCCGGAACCTGACAAGAATACTCAGCCAGAGCTATTACCCAAGAAAACAGCACCACGGCATACAACGGCCAGTTGGAGATGACTTTTGTCTCTTGTAGCTTCAGATGCCCATACCAGGCAAACGTCATGAAAATATTAGATACAATCAATAGCAAAATGGTATAAAATGCTTTCATATAGTGATTAATGATTAGTGATTAATGATTAATGATTGCAGGCAGCAATTCCTCTTGCACATTCGTCATACTCCCCCATAGACTATAGCGTGCCTCAGGATTCATTTCCTCCAACTGTTTCAGAATGCCTTTCATTGTACTACGGCTGGATTGTGACTCATACGGACAATTCTTCACCTGCTTACGATACCCCCTCACTTGCGCCAACTCCATCAAATCCGCCTCATGTACCAGACACATCGGACGGATAATCGTCATATCAAACTTCTTCATTACCAGCCGAGGAGGCATGGAGCTGAACGCTCCCTGATAGGTGATATTCATCAGCAAGGTCTCCAGAATATCATCCATGTGATGGCCTAACGCGATTTTATTGCATCCCTGCTCCTTGGCTACGGTAAACAATGCCTTCCGTCTATTCCAAGAGCAAAGAAAACAAGGAGACTTGCGGGTATCTGTCGTGGCATCAAACTCCGTTTCAAAGAGAACAAAAGGCACTCCCCACGACTCTACGTACTCCCTCAGATAGTCCACATCACTTTGATAAGGTATATTCTTCATCACTACATGTACGGCGACAACGGAAAAACGGGGTTTATAGACACGGGCACGCCGTGCCAACAATTCCACCAGCGCCAAAGAGTCCTTGCCTCCCGAAAGCCCGATGAGAATCTTATCGCCGTCCTCTATCAGCCCATATTCCACCACACCTTTGCTAAACCGCTTGTCTATGCGGCGCAACATCTTTTCTTCTTCAGTAAATTGTGCCATTGATACGAGTTATGAGTTATAAGTTATGAATTATAGCTCTTCCGGTTGCAAAAGTAAGGCAAAAGAACGATTTAAAGAAGAATTAACAAAATAGAATTACGGAAACCAGCTTTATTCACGATAAATTTGTATTTTTGACCTTCTGAACAAATCAGCATGTATCAATATGAATAAAAAATATATCCTTTTCTTTCTATTCGGCCTTTTGAGCATAACAATTTCCGCACAAAGCCTGGCAGAAGCCAAAGCCTTGTACGAGAAGGGAGAATACGAAGAAGCCAAGCCCGCCTTCAAAAAACTCGTCAAGACACAACCTGGCAATGGAAATTACAACCTATGGTACGGTGTATGTTGCCTGGAAACCGGCGAACCCGCAGAAGCCTTGAAACACCTGGAAAGCGCCGTCAAGAGACGCGTCCCCAGCGGGCAACTCTATTTGGCCCGGGCATACAATGATCTATATCGGTTCGAAGAAGCCATCGAGACTTATGAGACCTACATTTCCGACCTGAGAAAGAGAAAACGCTCCACCGAAGAGGCCGAACAATTATTGGAAAAAAGCAAATCCAACTTGCGCATGCTGAAAGGCGTGGAAGAGGTCTGCTTCATCGACAGCTTTGTGGTAGACAAGGAAAAATTCCTGGATGCATACAAAATCAGCCCCGAATCGGGCAAGCTGTTCATGTACGACACCTACTTCAATGATTCCGGTAAGGAAGGCGGAACGGTATACGAAACGGAGCTGGGCAATAAACTATATTATAGCGAAATGCAACCGGACAGCACCCTCAGTATCCTTTCGCGCAACAAGTTGCTGGACAAATGGAGTGATGGCAGCTTGTTGCCCGGAAGCATCAACGAGGCCATGAATGCAGACTACCCTTATGTACTTACGGACGGTATCACTATCTACTATGCCTCGGATGGCCCTGGCTCGATGGGAGGATATGACATTTTCGTCACCCGTTACAATACGAATACCGACTCCTATCTGATGCCGGAAAATGTGGGCATGCCGTTCAATTCGCCCTACAACGACTATATGTACGTCATCGACGAATTCAACGACTTGGGATGGTTTGCCTCCGACCGCTACCAGCCCGAAGGCAAAGTGTGTATCTATGTATTCATTCCCAACTCATCCAAGCAAGTGTACAACTACGAAGGGATGGACCCGGACAAGATGATATCATTGGCGCAACTTCACTCTATCAAGGACACATGGACGGACACCGATGCGGTAAAGGGCGCCCGAGAAAGGCTTCGGACCGCTGCCAACGCAAAGCCGCAGACCACCAAGAAGCATGATTTCCAATTCATCATTGACGACCACTCCACCTACTACCAGCTGGACGATTTCCGCTCCCCGCAGGCCAAAGCCTCGTATGGCAAATACAATCAGCTGGAGCAGAGCTACAAACAACTGCAGGAGAAACTGGAAGATATGCGTTCGGAATACTCCCGAGCCAACAAGCAGGAAAAGGACAAGATGTCCGCCGCCATCCTCGACCTGGAGCAACGTGTACGGCAATTGTCCACTGAGATGGAGCAAACTGCCATTCAAGTGCGCAACCTGGAAAAACAAGCCACCAAATAAAGACAACTATGGATATACTCATTATCGCCTCATTGATTATAGGAGCAGTAATCTTGTTCTTAGTGGAATTATTCGTAATTCCGGGCATCAGCGTTGCCGGTTTTCTGGCAGGAGGTTGCATCATCTTTGCCAACTACTATGCCTTTGCCTATATGGGCACCACGGCAGGTGTCATTACGCTTATCATATCTGCCCTGGCTTGTATCGGCTCGTTGGTATGGTTCATGCGCTCCAAGACACTCGACAAAATTGCATTGAAAAAAAACATCACCTCCAAAGTAGACCGTAGTGCCGAGGAAAAAGTCAAGGTAGGCGATATAGGCGTAACCACTACCCGCCTGGCTCTTATCGGCTATGCCGAAATCAACGGAGACATCGTGGAAGTAAAGTCATCAGACGGCTTCCTGAACGAAAAGACTCCGATTATCGTAGACCGTATTGCCGACGGAGTCCTCTTAGTGGAACGGCTCAAGCAGTGAAATTTCTGAAATCAACCTATTATTTATAACTAACAATTAATATTTAATCTCATGGATCCAAGCACAATGTATTTAACCGCCTTCCTCATTATAGGAGGCATTATTTTCCTGGTACTTTTCTTCCATTATGTACCGTTCTTCTTGTGGCTGTCCGCCAAAGTATCGGGAGTAAACATCTCGCTGGTACAACTTTTCCTGATGCGCATCCGTAATGTCCCTCCTTATATCATTGTGCCCGGCATGATTGAAGCTCATAAAGCAGGATTGCAAAACATCACGCGCGACGAACTGGAAGCGCACTACCTTGCCGGAGGTCACGTAGAGCGGGTGGTACACGCACTGGTATCCGCCTCTAAAGCCAATATCGAGCTGCCGTTCCAGATGGCAACCGCCATCGACCTTGCCGGCCGTGACGTGTTCGAAGCCGTACAGATGTCCGTTAACCCCAAAGTAATTGACACCCCTCCCGTGACAGCTGTTGCCAAAGACGGTATCCAGCTGATTGCCAAGGCCCGTGTAACGGTGCGCGCCAATATCCGCCAATTGGTGGGCGGTGCCGGAGAAGACACGATTCTGGCCCGTGTAGGCGAGGGTATTGTGTCTTCCATCGGTTCGTCAGAGAATCATAAGTCTGTATTGGAGAATCCGGATTCTATCTCCAAACTGGTATTGCGCAAGGGGTTGGATGCCGGAACAGCATTCGAAATTCTGTCCATTGACATTGCTGATATTGACATAGGTAAGAATATCGGTGCCGCCCTGCAGATAGACCAAGCCAATGCCGACAAGAACATTGCTCAAGCCAAGGCAGAGGAACGCCGCGCCATGGCCGTAGCCACAGAGCAGGAAATGAAGGCAAAGGCCCAGGAAGCCCGTGCCAAAGTTATCGAGGCAGAAGCGGAAGTACCCAAGGCCATGGCCGAAGCATTCCGCAACGGCAATCTGGGTATCATGGACTATTACCGGATGAAGAATATAGAAGCCGACACTTCCATGCGCGAAAACATTGCCAAACCGACGACGGGCAATACCAGCCAGCCGTTGAGCAAATAACTCGAAAAGTAACTGACAGAAACGCCGGAACCGGTGAACAAGAATCGGTTCCCGGCGTTTCTATTTATAAACAAAAGATTAAAAGCTCAATCAAATGAAAAAATATTTCGCCTCTTCCGAACTGATCATCAATGAAGACGGTTCTGTATTTCATCTTCACGTAAAGCCCGAATGGCTGGCAGACAAAGTCATCTTGGTAGGTGACCCCGGACGGGTGGCACTGGTTGCCTCCCATTTCGAGAACAAGGAATGTGAAGTGGAAAGCCGCGAGTTCAAGACTATCACCGGTACTTACCAAGGGAAACGTATTACGGTGGTTTCCACCGGTATCGGATGTGACAACATCGATATCGTGATGAATGAACTGGATGCCCTGGCAAACATCGACTTCGAGACGCGCGAAGAAAAGCCCCGCCTACGTAGCCTTGAGCTGGTACGTATCGGCACCTGCGGCGGCTTGCAACCCTACACTCCGGTGGGTACATTTGTATGTTCTGAAAAATCCATCGGTTTCGACGGTCTGCTCAACTTCTATGCCGGACGCAACTCCGTGTGCGACCTACCCATGGAGCGTGCCTTCCTCAACCATATGGGATGGTCCGGCAACATGTGTGCCCCTGCCCCCTACGTCATTGATGCAAGTGCTGAACTGATAGACCGCATCGCACAAGACGACATGGTACGTGGCGTAACGATTGCCGCCGGGGGCTTCTTCGGACCTCAAGGACGCGAGTTACGCGTGCCGCTTGCCGACCCGCATCAGAACGAGAAGATTGAAAAATTTGAATACAACGGCTACCATATCACCAACTTCGAGATGGAAAGTTCTGCCTTGGCAGGCTTGAGCCGTCTGATGGGACACAAGGCCATGACGGTATGCATGGTCATTGCCAACCGCCTGATAAAAGAAGCGAACACGGGATACAAAAATACGATAGATACTCTTATCAAAACAGTACTCGACCGTATCTAAGTATCCTTCAAGAAATGCTCCTCCCTTTCCTTCAGCCAATCCTAGGAGTAAGGTTTAGTAATGACTTCATCACATCCTGCCTGACGTGCCCGTTGCTGGTCTGTATAGTGTAGCAATGTCCTGCTATACCCACAATGGGCACAGAGGCGGATTAGGCTTTATAAGCATCTATCCATTATCGATTTGCACAAAGTTACGATAAAAGCCCATAAGTTGAATCACCATCTCTCTTTTTTGTAAAGAAACCATTATCTTTGCTGAATAAAAATAAGCCGGATAAAATGAACCAAGATACCATTTGTGCCATAGCCACCGCCCAAGGGGGAGCCATAGGATGCATCCGTGTCTCCGGACCGGATGCCATAGAGATAACATCCCGCATATTTACCCCTGCCCGGAAGGGGAAGAAGCTGAAGGATGCCAAGCCATACACACTTACCTTCGGTCATATCCATGAAGAAGAAAACATCATAGACGAAGTACTTGTAAGCTTATTCCGTGCCCCCCACTCGTACACGGGCGAGGATAGCACGGAAATCATGTGCCACGGTTCGAGCTATATTCTTCAGAAGGTGTTGCAACTGCTCATCGGTAATGGTTGCCGCCTGGCCGCTCCCGGTGAGTACACGCAACGGGCCTTCTTGGGCGGCAAAATGGACCTAAGCCAGGCCGAAGCCGTGGCCGACCTCATCGCCTCCACCTCTGCCGCCACTCACCGCCTCGCCATGAGCCAAATGCGCGGTGGGTTCAGTAAAGAGCTGGCCTCACTACGCGACCAATTGCTGCACTTCACATCACTCATAGAACTGGAGCTGGACTTCAGCGACCACGAAGAACTGGAATTTGCAGACCGCTCCGAGCTATGTCTCCTAGCAGACGGCATAGAGCAGGTAATTTCCCGTTTAGTACAATCCTTCAGTGTAGGCAATGCCATCAAGAACGGTGTGCCCGTAGCCATCATCGGCGAAACGAATGCTGGTAAATCCACCCTGCTGAATGCACTACTAAACGAGGAACGAGCCATTGTAAGCGACATACACGGGACAACCCGAGATGTGATAGAAGACACAGTCAATCTTGGCGGGATAACTTTCCGGTTTATTGATACGGCAGGCATACGCGAAACGAGCGACACCATCGAGAGCCTAGGAATTGAGCGAACCTTCCAGAAATTGGAGCAGGCGGAAATCGTGCTCTGGGTAGTTGATGCCACGAATGCCGTCTCACGGATACCACAACTAACTGCCCAGATACTTCCCCGTTGCGAAGGGAAACGGCTCATTCTCGTATTCAACAAGACCGATCTGGTGCAAGATGCCTCAACCATCCCCAACTCCAGTTTCACCGTGGCCGCTACTAATGTGCAATGCATCTCCATCTCTGCCAAAGGACGTACCAACCTCGACAAGCTTCAGCAAATGCTAATCTCTGCCGCTAACCTGCCCACGGTTACCCAAAACGATGTCATTGTCACGAATATACGCCACTACGAGGCTTTGACCCATGCCTTGGAAGCCATCCACCGGGTCCAACAAGGGATAGCAGAAAATCTATCCGGAGATTTTGTTTCACAAGATATCCGCGAATGTATTTTCCATCTAAGCGATATTGCGGGGGAAGTTACGAACGATATGGTACTTGGGAATATTTTCGAACATTTTTGCATCGGCAAGTAAGGGGTGATTACCAACGATTAGCATATATCATCAATGATTATTAAGGCGTTCATTTTGAATGCCTTTCTTTTTAGCCTTATAAGCGATGGTTATCGTTTATAGGGCTTTTTCAGCTCATTTTTGTACCGTATTTGTTGCTCGCTTGTTACTCTCCGATTTTAGGTCGGAAAGGTCGTGGAGAAAGTTGACTATAGTTGACTATGATTTACGATAGTTGAACAAAATGGAGAAATAACCAGAGAAATAAACCTCTAAAAGTAACGAATATGGCAACAAGTAAAATGAAAATCAAGAAGGTATGTGAATGGTGTGGCGCAACATTCTATGCTCAAAAGCTAACAACACGCTTCTGTTCTCATCGGTGCAATAATCTTGCATACAAAGAAGCCGTTCGGCAGAAGAAAATACAAGAAGTAGAAACTAAAGTCCAAGCGGTCATTAGTGAACAACCCATATCCGATTTCAAGGACAAAGAATATCTATCATTCAAAGAGGCTGCAACTTTATTAGGGCTGAGCAAACAAGCCATCTATAAAATGGTATATGCTGGAAAGCTGCAAGCATTCCGCATAAGTAGCAGGTTATCTTTTATCCGTAAAGGAGATATTGACCGAATGTTAGAAGCTCGTCCCTATGAACAGCGACAGCCTAAAGACACCATTCCCATCACCGACTTCTACACCACTGCCGAAGTGAAAGAGAAATACCATGTAAACGAGTCATGGATATTTGTGGTAGCCAAGAAGAACAACATCCCCCGAACTTTCAATCGTGGCAGGACCTACTGGAGCAAGAAGCACATGGATGCTTACTTTGCCAAGAAAGCCCCGAATCCCGACATTACAGAGTGGTATAGCACCCAAGAAATGCAAGATAAATTCGGGATGACCTTATCCGCTATCTACACTTTCGTTTCCAAGAACGCCATCCCAAAGAAGAAAGAGGGTATCATGGTGTACTACTCCAAAAAGCACGTGGATATAGCAAAAGGTATAGCTGCACCCGAAGAACCGCAATATTATACGGTAGCCGAAGCGATGGAGAAGTTCAACCTAACCCGTGACCAACTCTATCATTACGCAAAATATCATAATATCTCAAAGGTCAAGAAAGGCAAATACACGCTTATCTCCAAGCCAGAACTGGATAAGTTGCTTGCAGCACCGAAGATTGAATAAGTTATTTATCGGTGAATGTACCCACTATCGAATCACCATATTCCTTTGCACCAAACAAATGTAAAACTCTAAATATTAAACAGTATGACACACACGTGTACAAAAGTAACAGTTCGTCAGAGAGCGATTCGGAATAATCGCATCTCCTTGTATCTGGATTATTATCCGGCAGTTCGTAACCCCGAAACGATGCAGATGAGCCGCAGGGAATATCTCGGTATTTACATCTATGCCCATCCGAAGAACGAAATGGAACGGGAGTTCAACAACGATATGTTGAATAAGGCAGAAGCTATCCGCTGTATCAGAGTGCAATCGCTCATCAATGAAGAATTTGGCTTCTTGGATAAGACCAAACAGAAAGCCGACTTTCTCGCCTACTTCAAAAAGATGTGCCAAAGCAAAGACCAGAAATGGATGTTTGTCTATCAGCATTTCTACAACTTCGTTAAAGGGCAATGTACCTTCGGTGAAGTGAATGTGGATTTATGTAAGAAGTTCCGTGAGTACCTGTTGAATGCCAAGCAGCTCAAACACAGCAATCGTCCCATATCTCTCAATTCGGCATCCGGCTACTACTCCACTTTCAGAGGATTGTTGAAGATTGCCTATCGGGACAAATGGTTTCGGGAGAACATCAACGATTACCTTGATAAGATTGAGCCACAAGATGTAAAGAAAGAGTATCTGACATTGGACGAAGTGAAACAACTTGCCGCCACTCCTTGCGACATCCCAGTTTTGAAATCAGCTTCTTTATTCGCTTGTATAACAGGCTTACGCATCAGTGATATTCTAAACCTGCAATGGGAAGACTTCACTATCGCTCCCGACCAAGGCTATTGCTTGCGTATCAGAACACAGAAAACCCAAACGGAAGCGACCCTTCCCATAAGTTACGAAGCCTACGAGCTATGTGGTACACCCGGCACTGGCAAGGTATTCAAAGACTTGAAACGAAGTATGATTAATTATCCGCTGAAAAGCTGGCTCAAAAAGGCAGGAATAACGAAACCGATAACCTTCCACGGATTTCGTCACTCATATGCCGTCATCCAAATATCCTTAGGTACAGATATTTACACGGTCTCAAAGATGCTGACGCATAAAAACGTATCCACAACTCAAATATATGCCGATTTGGTCAATTCCAAGAAACGAGAGACTGCCAATAAAATATCACTCAAATAGATATAATTATGAAACGAGGAATCATAACAAATAACGAACAAGACATCTATATTTCTGATGGCGAAGTATGGATGACCTCTTGGGAGATTGCCGCCTTGCTTTATACAACAGCAGGAACTATCCATGCAGCAATCAAGAGAATCTTGAAAGCTAATGTTTTAAAGAGCTACGAAGTTTGCAAGTACATCAAATTGGAGAATGGGAACAATGCCGATGTGTATAATCTCGATATGGTTATAATCCTATCCTATCAGATTGACACCGGGCATTCCGCTGCATTTAGGAAATGGCTAATAAACAAAGTCGCTCGTAAACAAGATTACAACCTCCTGTTATATTTCAACAAGGATACAAACCATACATTGTATTGCTAATAAGCAAGATCTCTATACCCTATTGATTATCTGCATTGTTTACCTTAAATGATGCAGATAATTTTTGTTTTTAAGATACACAAGCCTATTTACCCAACTATTTTCATCCAAAAGCAAGAAATTTGCAATACGCTTATTATTAGGAGTGTAACGTAGTGAAAAGTGATGAAATATATCGTCAAAAGCCCATTAACAGGCAAAACTATGGATTTTCTCAAAAATTAATCCTATATATTTGCACACAAACGATTAATACATCTCACTATGGAACAGAGAAAGATAGAACATATAACATTGCATCTGATTGTTTTTGGTACAATCATTATCATTGGTGTTTTAGCCCGCCAGACCGTACTTCACTATGGTTGGGACGAGTTCAGCAGCTACCTTATTCTTGTAGTATGCTCTATTGTCATTGGAGCAATCTATCTCAATCTGCAAATGGTATTCAGACAACTCCTTTCACCTACAATAGAAAAGTGCTTTATGAGATTTGAATGCTATCGCAATAAGGCTGTAGTCGTAGAAGCTCCAGCAGCAAACTCGGAACTTGCCGGAAGTTCTATAAATTCAAAACCTATCATTTCTGAACCTGAAATTGAAATCGGAACTACATCTGACATAACAGAAGAAGTTTCTACTCTATCATATTACGAACCCAACGAAGATGTGGCAGAACTTCCAAAGGAGGAAACCACGCCTTCTACCAACAACACATCTATCGAAGAATCCGACCAGCCATCAGAATACGAGATTCTTCGTGCAAACGCTATGGCAGAGAAAGAACGCGCCTCACAAGAAAAACTCAATAAGGTTATCGCATACACAAAACAAACTTTGGTTTCCTATCTTGATGAAACGGCACTTAATCGCTTGTGTGGATATGTGGCAGAATATTACTTGTTAGATACTCTGCCTAAAGTTGAACCAATAAAGGTCGATTCTCAGTTAAAGACCATTGACATCATGCACTTTGGATGGAATATCGGCAAGGCATTCAGTAAGCCACGCTTACAGACCGCCACTTTTATAAAGAGGGTATTTACCCATACCCTCCGTGATTCGGAAATATCTACTATTGAACGTAAAATGTCGCATACAGAATCAGAATGCAAGATTAAATTAGATAGAAAAATTGCATAACGCAATACCATTAGGCATTGTCCATTGCATCCCAGTAGTCCATATCCATTTTCATGACTTTAAGGACTTTCTCTGTTTGCAATCCCAAGCCATAGTCATAAATATATTCTGTTAATTGCTGACCATTTATCAGGATAATAGTTGGTGAACCGTTAAGGCTTTCCACATATTCCATCGCACCTTTAGAATAATCAGAGGTGGTGATGAATACACCTTTCTTGGATGGTGTTCCTGCAACAGCTCCTACAAAGCTCTGAACCTCATGACGCTGAACATTATTATCTAAAGCATATCGCTTTGCCTGTATGGATATATGATTAAATCCTAAAATATCTTCTTTAATGATACCATCTATACCACCATCATTAGATAGTTTCGTTACAACACCTGAGTTTTTGACCTCGCCACCATACCCCATTGCTTGAAGTAATTTCACAACTAACCGTTCAAATTCTTGTGGCTTTTTACTTAATATAGTTGTCAGAATTTGAGATTGCACATTCTGCTTTATCCTATCATAAGAATCAGCTAATTCTTCTTCCGGTGTACGTTCATCATCATTTCCCAAATGGGAAGAAGTGTTGTTAGCATCCTTATTTTTAGAACTTTTCTTCGGAGTTTTCGCATTCACTGTTAATTTGATGAACTCATTTATTTGTTTCTCCGTGCATGAAGAAAGCATAGACAGTCCCTTTTCGCTGATTTTATAATCACCTCTTTGGGGCTTTTCTACAAGACCTGCAATAAAAAGATACGATAAAGCCCACGAAATACGGTCTAAGAATATTTCGCCATTACCAGAAGGATACCAAGCATTCATTTCCTCATCGGTCAATCCAAAATGCTTAGCCAAAGGAATGCGTAAATCTTTAGCTCTCATAACTATCCCGGCACTTAATTCTTTCAATGCCTGTATCCGTATTTCTTCAAATTGCGGTATCATAAACGACAAATTTGTTTTATAGCTTCAATAACCACTAGTATTTCATGACACAAAGGTACTTAAATTACTCGTAATCATCACTTATTACCATCAAAAAGTTATTCATCAGTTATATTTTGGTGAATGATTCCACCATTGAAACACCTGTTTCCTTTGCCGTCGAACAATTAAAAACGATTGGCGTATGCAAAAAGAAACAGTAACATTTGATAAGCTGCCCGAAGCGGTAGGTTATCTGACCGAACAGGTCATCGAGTTGAAAAAGATGGTAGCGGAACTCCAGCCACAGCTATCTGACAAACATGTGTTGGTAGAAATAGAGGATGCTTGCCGTATCATCCGAAAAGCAAAGCCTACCATCTATACATTGGTACGCAAAGGGCTGCTTCCGGCTTACAAGAAAGGAAAGAAACTCTATTTCTATGAGGACGAACTTCTTGCTTGGATTGAGAACGGGCGTAGAAAGAGTGCAGAACAGACTTACGAGGAGATGCTGGCAAATATGCAAGGCGGTGTCCGTCATAAGTCCAAATCATCCATGAAGTTTTAATGAGTAGAACTATGGATACATCCTCTATTAATCCGGCATCCATCATTGACGAAGCGGTTGATTTAAGTATGCGATTGGCTGGCACTGATTTTCCTGTCAGCATATTCCCGACAAAAATCCAACGCATCATCAGTGAGGTTCACGAATGCCATAACTACCCGACTGACTACATTGCCTCTGCAATTCTTACAGCGATTGCAGTTGGCATCGGCAACACGCATCTTGCCCAAATCAAGCAAGGCTGGATAGAAAGTCCTATTCTGTATATGGCATTGATTGGAAGACCGGGAGCAAACAAAAGCCATCCGCTCAGTTTTGCTATGAAACCGTTTCTTGATTATGACTACCAGCAGAATCAAGTCTTTGAAAAGGCTCTTGCCAAGTATGATGAGCTGATGAGTATGAGCCGCAAAGAACGAGCGGAAAGCGGTGAAGAACAATTTCCTCAGGAGCCAGTTCGTAAACGCTTCTTAATTTCGGATGTAACGCCTGAAGGTTTGAGCCTTATCCATGCGCAAAACAAACGTGGTTTATGCTTGTGGGCTGACGAGTTATCCGCTTGGTTCAAGAACTTCAACCGTTATAACAACGGTTCGGAAGAACAGTTCTGGCTGTCGGTGTTCAGTGCCAAGACCACTATATCCGACCGCAAGAATGCCAAAAGTTCCATCTTCATCAAGCGACCGTATATCTCAGTTATTGGTACTATTCAAAAGAAGATTCTCAGTGAGTTGGCTAAAGGTGAACGTTCCAGTAACGGATTCATCGACCGCATTCTGTTTGTGATGCCCAATCTGCAACAGAAGGCTCGTTGGAATGACAAGGAACTACCGGAGAACATCGAACAAGAATGGAATGCCATTATTGACAAACTGATACAACAAGAGTATGCCCTCAATGAGTTTGGAGAGATAGAACCGCAGATTCTTCTTTTCACGGAGGATGCCAAGAGACGGCTTTACGAATGGCAGCACCACTTCTCAGAATTGTGCGACCAAGAGACAAATGACACCATTGTGAGTATCTATTGCAAGCTGGAGATATACATCATCCGTTTCTGCCTGATTATCCAATTAGCACGATGGACTTGCGGAGAGTGTGGTAAAACATATATCGACCTGTTGACGGTAGAACGAGCCATTAAACTGACGGAGTATTTCAAGGAATCCGCATTGAGCGTTCAAAATATACTCAATGAGAACATGCTCAACAGCCAACAACAGGCGATAGTCAATCTACTTCCTCCATCCTTTACAACTGCCCAAGCTATACAGATAGCCGAGCAAAATGGGATGAAGGAACGCACATTTCAACGCTTTCTCAATGATAACATCGGAACATTGTTCTGCAAAGAGAAGCATGGAGAATATTCAAAGATTAACCCGTGACATTTTTGTCGGTTTTGACACTTTCCAAACGAAAACGACAATAACGACAAAAGTGACACACCAAAAAGAAACATACAATGAGTACACATAGATTCATATTAGAACCCTACAAAGGTGTCAGCACTCGGCATACTTGTCCGAACTGCCACCGTCAAAGATGCTTTTCAAAGTACATCGATACGGAGAAGCAAATCAAGTTCCCAGAATACGTGGGGCGTTGTGACCATGAGCAGAAATGTGGTTATCACTTCACGCCTCGTGATTACTTTGAGCAGAACCCGTCTGAGAAAGAAAAGTTCGCAGAGAATAGTTTCAGGAGCTATGCCCCTATTAAGGAAGCAAAACCCATAGCCACTTCCTACATTGATTTGGATATAGTCAATCAATCATTGCGTGGCTATCCTGCAAACAAGTTGTTTCAATTTCTATCGGCTCAGTTCGGAGAAACAGAAACATTAAAGCTCATGAAGAGATACAAGGTTGGTACATCCAAGTATTGGGACGGTGCAACTGTATTCTGGCAGACGGATAACCAAAATAAAGTCCGCACGGGTAAGATAATGCTTTACAATTCCGAAACTGGCAAGCGGATAAAAGAGCCATACAATCATGTCACATGGGTACACTCCGTACTGCACAAGGGCGATTATAATCTGAAGCAATGCTTCTTCGGTGAGCATTTGCTTCCTGAAGACAAAAGCCGTCCTGTTGCACTGGTCGAAAGTGAGAAAACGACACTCATTGCTTCCTACTATCTACCGCAATTCCTATGGATAGCATCCGGTGGAAAGAACGGTTGCTTCAATGCCAACAGCCTATCCGTTCTGGCTGGAAGAAGCGTTGTATTATTTCCCGATTTAGGAGCGACAGACTATTGGCAGAGCAAAATCGGTCTGATGAAAAGCTACGGAATTAAGGTGCAGATGTTCGATTATCTGGAAGCCAACGCCACCGAAAACGAGCGAAAAGAGGGGTACGACATAGCCGATTATCTGCTCAAAGTGAAGCCTGATGAAGCTATCCTCCAACAGATGATAAGGATGAATCCTGCCTTGAAAATACTGATAAAAACATTCGATTTGAAACTCATTAGCATACAACAAGGCACTCCACAACCGAAGGTTTCACCACCTAAGAAACGAGGATTCAGACTTTGAACTCAGAGAGAGAAATTGAGACTTTTTTACTGTAGCAAGTTAATGTCGGTGTATTACATTTCCCGACCACTTGCTCCTCAAAAAGTCTGAGGAGGCAGCTCCCGATGGTCACAAATTATTCACTAAAACAAATTCAAATGGAAAAGAAATATACAATAACAATCCGTCTGTCATATCAGCAACACGCATGGCTTGGTGCGCTTTGCAGACGGAGCAAGCAGACTCAAAGTGAAGTCATCCGTTCGCTCATCGAGAACGGTTCGGTACGTGAAAGAATCACGCAAGAGCATATTCACATCATCCGGCAACTGATTGGTGAAAGTACCAATCTTAATCAGTTGGCAAGACAAGCGAACACCTACGGTTTCTTTGCCGTTGCGGATAGATGCGAGGAAATGGCTCAGCATATTAATCAACTTATAAAACAACTGAAAAATGATAGGTAAACAGACTAAAGGAACATCGTTCGGTGGTTGTGTCCGCTATGTCCTCAAAGAGGAAAAATCCAAGCTATTAGAAGCGGCCGGAGTAGAAGGTACACCCGAACAAATAGCAGAGCAATTTGAGTTACAGGCATTATTCAATGACAAGGTAAAGAATATTGTCGGACACACTTCGCTCAACTTTTCACCAGAAGACAGTGCAAGGCTAAAGTCTGATGATGTTCTGATGCTAAACATAGCGCACGACTATATGAAGCTGATGGGTATTGAAAATACGCAATACATCATTGCCCGACATATCGACCGTGAGCATCCGCATTGCCATATCGTATTCAACCGGGTGGACAATGACGGTAAAACAATTAGCGACAAGAATGACTTCCGTAAGAATGAGAAAGTCTGCAAAATGCTGACCGCCAAATATCGCTTGCACTTTGCCAATGGTAAAGACCATATCAAAGAGGAACGCTTGCGCCCATACGATAAGGCAAAGCACGAGATATACAAGGCATTGAAAGAAGAACTGCCCACAGCTCATAGTTGGGATGATTTGAAAGATGCGCTTGCCAACCGGGAGATTGATATGAAATTCAAAGTCAGCCGGACTACACGGGAAATACAAGGTGTCAAGTTTGAACATAACGGCTTTTCTTTCTCCGGCTCAAAAGTAGGTCGAGAGTTCAGCTACTTGAATATCGACAACCGACTGGAAGAGAATGCTTGTGCATCTTTGTTGGAGTCTGCCAAACAGGAATCCAAACAACAAAAAGAAGAGGTACAGCAAAGCGTTTCCCATTCCGATGATAGCTTTGGCATCAATCTCGGTTTGCTAAACGGTAGCTCATCCTACGATGCCACTGCCGCAGAAGAAGCAGAGTTCAATCGCCTAATGAGAAAGAAAAAGGCTAAGCGTAAGCGAGGCTTTCATTTATAATTCTCTATTTATTAATTTTTAAAACCCAATTATTTATGGTACAAAAAGATTTAATTCTTGATTTCAATCTCTACTTGTGTGAGAAATTTGGCTACAGAGAAAGTTGTAGCGTGATGTCCCATGCCAACGGCTTTTGTGTGGACATTCGTGAACGTGATTTAGACTGCTATATCCGCTTCTGGGAGTATAGCTGTGGAAGAGGCAACTTTCCCGACTGGTCTATCATCATTGTGCACAGTAATTTCAAAAAGAACCAAGAAGAAAGCCTGAAAGACTTGGCTCGGTTCTTCAAGGAGTACATGCCACGCTACGGTTACAAATACCTCTGCACCGAAGATGATGACTACAAGTATTATCAGACACTTGGTTTAAAGTGTATAATGGACGGTTTTTATCCCAATTATGCACTTGCACTGAAGGATTTGAATGTCTGAGACATGGTTTAGAGTTAAGGAGGGGATTTTTCCTCTCCTTTTCTTATATACCGATAAATCAGAATTTACCAACACTTGACCATTCAGCAGAAGTGGGAGAAGTTCGTCTCGCTGCTTAATCAAAGTATCAATCTCTTCACCTAAAAGCATTTGTCTATCAAACATAGGTGAGCAAATCTTGTCAAAAGCACTTATAACCTCTTTTGCGGGAATAACAATTGGTAGGTTGTATAGATCTTCTTTAGTAATAGAGCCAAATGTTGTACCAGCAGCATTCCTTTGATCAAATGCAATTCTCAAATCATTGAGTATATAATACAAGTGCGTTGTAGAACCTATTTTTGAATTAAGTGCTGATAAACCTCGTCCAATACAGCAGTCATTGTTTGCTATATTAACGGCGCCAACAGGTGCTCGCACACTCATTAGTATGTCACCTTTCTTTGCAAATCGAGATGGTGCCGTTGTATATTGTCTGACTGATGGGAATCTCATCCCAAAATCTGTACTTCCTTGATAAAAGAGCACCCCTTCCCCTATTTCATTGTAACTGGTACCGTCTGGTGATTGCCCCATTGTTATATTGGCGATGTCTATAAG
>CDZH01022096.1_pt1 | contig 22470 bp, 18 predicted proteins | sample 557721 | NCBI WGS metagenome assembly CDZH01 (sample SAMEA3182062, study PRJEB8094) | gut metagenome | biome: human; feature: gut; material: Stool; isolation source: human stools | place: Canada | collected 2013-01-14 | reverse complement strand
GCAAAGATTGTCCCTGCAGAAGCGTTTGTGGTGCAAATGAAAACGGACAGCGGATGCTCACAACCCATATCTGGCAGGAATTTCTCGACTTAGTTGAACAGCTGCGGAAAACGGAACGCGGCAAAGAAATCTATGCCATGAGAAAACAAACCATTGAGCGTGTTTTTGCGGATGCAAAAGAAAAACATGCCATGCGCTATACACACCACCGAGGCCTGGCCCGTGTCTCAGCATGGGTGAGGCTTAAATATGCTGCTATGAATCTCAAAAAACTGGCCCTCTGGAAGTGGAGCCGCTCTGATTTCTTTGTTTTTCTGCCCTATTTCTTCTTTGATACGACTAAAACGCCAGCTCTCGCATAACGAGAACTGGCGTTCTTTGACAGGCTGAGACGTGCTTTCCATGGGAAAGCACGTCTTTTTTTGCTCGATTAATAATAGCGCTTGTTGCGGTTCTTGCGGGCAGCCTCGGACTTCTTGCGGCGCTTGACGCTGGGGCTTTCGTAGCACTCGCGACGGCGCACCTCGGCAACGATACCGGCCTTAGCGCAGCTTCTCTTGAAGCGCTTCAGGGCGCTATCCAGAGATTCGCCTTCCTTGACATGAATTTCGGACATCTATTTTTCCCTCCCTCCGATGCACCCGGCTCGATCCAGGGCGCTCTTTAAGAGTCATTAGGCATGACTTAACGAATGATATTATACTGATTCGGGCATATCTTGTCAAGATGCTTTTCACATTTTTTACGCAAAAACACGAAAAAGCGGGACGATCTTATGGATCGCCCCGCTTTTTTGCCGTGTTACTTGGCGGGCTTCACGATCAGGTTGATGAGCTTGTTCTTTACCAGAATGGTCTTGACCACGCTCATACCCTCGGTGGCCTTCTGCACCTTCTCCACGGACTTGACAGCCTCCAGCACAGCGGCCTCGTCGCTGTCCATGGGAACGGTGACGGTGCCCTTCAGCTTGCCGTTGACCTGCACGGCCATCTCCACGTGGCTGTCCACGGTCTTGGCCTCGTCGTGGGCAGGCCAATCCATCTGCATGGCCATCTTGCCGTACTTGGCGGCAAAGCCCATGTTCTCCCACATTTCCTCTACCATGTGAGGGGCAAAGGGGCTCAACAGCAGGCAGAGCATTTCCATGTCGCCCTTGGAGCAGCCGTTGGCGTAGAACTCGTTGACCATGGTCATCATGGCGGCGATGGCGGTGTTCATCTTCAGCTCGTCAATGTCCTGAGAGACCTTCTTGATGGTCTTGTGGACGATGGATTCATTCTTGGCGGAGATCGTCTCCTCGCCGGTAGCGATATCCTGCAGGTTGAAGCAGCGATCCAGGAAGCGCTTGGAGCCCTTGACGGCCTCGTTGCTCCAGCTGACGGCCTTCTCGAAGTCGCCGATGAACATGATGTGCAGGCGCATGGTGTCGGCGCCGTACTGGGCCACTATGTCGTTGGGGTTCACCACGTTGCCGCGGGACTTGGACATTTTTTCGCCGCCTTCGCCCAGGATCATGCCGTGGCTGGTGCGCTTGGCGTAGGGCTCCTTGGTGGGCACCACGCCGATATCGTACAGGAACTTATGCCAGAAGCGGGAGTACAGCAGGTGCAGCGTGGTATGCTCCATGCCGCCGTTGTACCAGTCCACGGGAGACCAGTAGTCCAGCGCTTCCTTGCTGGCCAGCGCCTTGTCGTTGTGGGGATCCATATACCGCAGGAAGTACCAGCTGGAGCCGGCCCACTGGGGCATGGTGTCGGTTTCCCGCTTGGCGGGGCCGCCGCAGCAAGGGCAGGTGGTGTTGACCCAGTCGGTCATCTTGCTGAGGGGGCTTTCACCGTCGTCGGTGGGCTCGTAGCTCTCCACCTGAGGCAGCACCAGCGGCAGCTGATCCTCAGGCAACGCCACCCAGCCGCACTTTTCGCAGTTCACCAGAGGGATAGGCTCGCCCCAGTAGCGCTGGCGGGAGAACACCCAGTCACGCAGCTTGTAGTTGACCTTCTCCTTGCCGAAGCCCTGCTCCACCACGTACTTCTTCATGGCGGGGATGGCCTCCTTCACGGTCATGCCGTTCAAGAAACCGGAGTTTACCATGATGGCGCTGTCATCCTTGGCCACGAAAGCCTCCTTGGTGACGTCGCCGCCGGAGACCACCTCGATGATGGGCAGGCCGAACTTCTTGGCGAACTCCCAGTCGCGCTGGTCGTGGCCTGGCACGCCCATGACGATGCCGGTGCCGTAGCCCATCAGCACGTAATCGGAGACGAACATGGGCAGCGCCTGGTGGGTGACGGGGTTCATGACCTCGATACCATCCAGCCGAACGCCGGTCTTGTCCTTGTTCAGCTCGCCGCGCTCAAAGTCAGACTTGTGAGCGGCTTCCTCCTGATAGGTGGCCACCTCGTCCCAGTTCTTGATGAGGGGCTGCCACTCCTTCAGTAGAGGATGCTCGGGAGAAATGACCATATAGGTGGTGCCGAACAGAGTGTCGGCACGGGTGGTGTACACGGTGACGTCGGTGCCCACGTTGGTCTTGAAAGTGACCTCGGCACCGGTGGAGCGGCCGATCCAGTTGCGCTGCTGGATCTTCACGCGCTCGATATAGTCCACGTCGTCCAGATCGTCGATGAGCCGCTGGGCATAGGCAGTGATCTTCAGCATCCACTGGCTCTTTTCCTTGCGGATGACCTCGCTGCCGCAGCGCTCGCACACGCCGTTGACCACTTCCTCGTTGGCCAGCACGCACTTGCAGCTGGTGCACCAGTTGACGGGCATGGTGGTCTTATAGGCCAGACCGTGCTTGAACATCTGCAGGAAGATCCACTGGGTCCACTTGTAGTAGTTGGGGTCAGTGGTGTCCACGCAGCGATCCCAGTCAAAGCCATAACCCAGCATCTTCAGCTGGCTGGTGAAGTTGGCGATGTTATTCTTGGTGATGACAGCGGGGTGGATATGGTTCTTGATGGCGTAGTTCTCCGTGGGCAGACCGAACGCGTCAAAGCCGATGGGGAACAGGACGTTATAGCCCTCCATTCTCTTTTTACGGGTGACAATATCCATGGCCGTAAAGGGACGGGGATGACCCACGTGCAGACCCTGACCGGAGGGATAGGGGAACTCGATCAGACCGTAGAACTTGGGGCGCTTGTCGCCGGTGACGGCGGCATAGGGCTTGGTCTTTTCCCAATTGGCTTGCCATTTCTTTTCAATGGCCGCAAAATCGTAATTCATGGTTGCTTCTCCTTATATCCGAATTTGTTATGGCAAAATATAAAGTCCCTGACTTCCGAAGAAGTCAGGGACGTGAAAACGTGTTACCACCCTGATTCCGCCGCCGGTCGCCCGGCTGGCGCTCAGTTCCCCTCTTTTTATAATGTAAAAGGGGCGTCGCCTGTAACGGGGCGCGGCCGTTCCGCCCTGTTCAGGCGGAAAGCTCCGGGGCCAGTATCACGGAGCGCTTCCACCGGCTCGCACCAGACCGCCGGCTCTCTTGCGTAAAGCATGCTTCCGCGTTTTTCCCATCATCGCTTCTGTTTCATTTTGCAAAACATTGCTCACATTGTACCCACTTTGCCGCCGTTTGTCAAGGGATTTTCACCTTATATGAGCCATTTTCATACAATATACCATATCCCATTCCGCGGCGGCTCCGGGCCGCCGCCCACAGGAGGTTTTTTATGGCAACGCAGGATTTTTCTTTACAGCAGCTTCAGCCGTTTCTGGAGGGCAATCCGGAGCGGGGCGTGTTGCGGGTGCAGGTATCCACGGCGCTGGGCGCCTTCCCGGTGAACCGGGCGCTGGTGGAGGTGGCGGTGATGCTGGGCGGCGGACGGGTGCCCCTGTACCGCAGGCGCACCGACAGCAGCGGTATCGCCGACGGCTTCATCCTTCCAGCAAAGCCCTTTTACGAGTCCCAGAGCCCCAGCACCGCTGCCGAGAGCATGGCCAATTACGTGGTGTCGGTGAGCCATCCCAGCTACGAGACGGTCACCGACCTGCCGGTGGGGGTGTTTATCGGCACAAAAACCATTCTGCCGGTGGTGCTGACCCCGGCCACAAAGTAAGGAGGGGAGAGCCATGCCCACCTATCCGGTCGTTCCCACCTTCATCACCGTTCATCTGGGCCTGCCCGACAGCAGCGCCCCCAATGTGACCGTTCCCTTTACCAGCTACATCAAGAACGTGGCCTCCCACGAGCTGTACCCCACCTGGCCGGAGGCGGCGCTGCGGGCCAATATCATGGCCCAGATCTCCTTTGCCCTGAACCGGGTGTACACAGAGTTTTACCGCAGCCGGGGCTATGACTTCGATATCACCAGCACCACCCAGCGGGATCAGGCCTACGTGTCCGGCGGCAATGTGTTTGAGAATATCAGCCAGATCGTGGACGATATCTTCAACAACTACATCGTGCGGCAGGGGAATATTGAGCCGCTGTTCGCCGCCTTCTGCGATGGGGTGCGTACCCGGTGCAACGGCTTGAGCCAGTGGGGCAGCGTGGATCTGGCAGAGGCGGGGTACATCCCCTATGAGATCTTGCAGTACTACTATGGAGACGATATCAACATCGTCTTTGACGCCCCGGTGGCCGACAATATCCCCTCCTACCCCGGCCGACCGCTGGAACGGGGCTCCTACGGCCAGAGCGTCCGCACCATTCAGCAGCAGTTGAACCGCATCCATGAGAACTACCCCGGCATCCCTGTCATCTCCCCGGTGTCCAACGCCTATGACCGCAATACCGAGGACGCGGTGCGGGAGTTTCAGCGGGTGTTCAATCTGGATACCGACGGCATCGTGGGTAAGGCCACATGGTATAAGATCAAGGAGGTCTGGACAGGGGTGAAGCAGCTCAGCGAGCTGGCCAGCGAGGGCCTGACCCTGACGGAGGTACAGCCCACCTTTCCGGAGGTGCTGCGGTATGGCGACGAGGGGGTGACTGTCAGCACCGTGCAGTACTATCTGGCGTTTCTGGGCTACTTCCTGCCGGAGCAGCCGCCGGTGGCTCTGACCGGCGTATTCGACGACGATACCCGTGACGCGGTGTATACCTTCCAGAGCAATTACGGTCTTCCCGTGGATGGTATCGTGGGGCGGGATACCTGGAACCGGCTGCTGAATGTCTACGACCAGCTGCTGCGTGATCTGCCCCAGGACTATCAGAACTACATCGAGCAGGTGTACCCCGGTCGCTTTCTGGTGCTGGGGGACGAGGGGCGGGCCGTCCGGCAGTTACAGGAAAACATCCGCAAAATCGCCGCGCAGGATCCGGCCATCCCCACGGTGGAGGTGGACGGCGTGTTCGGCCCGGCCACCCAGCGAGCGGTGCTGGCCCTCCAGCGGCAGCAGGGTATCGACCAGAGCGGCGCGGTGGGGCCGGTGCTGTGGACCCGCGTGGCAGAGCTGGCGTCGGGCTTGTGAAAAAATTCCCGCCGCCGCTTTTCAAATGGCGCCTGCGGTGTTATACTACCACTGATAAAACATTCTCAAAAAGGAGCGATTACCTATGAAAAAAACCGTATTGCGCAGCTATGCCCGTCTCATTGCCCGTGCCGGCGTCAACATACGGCCGGGGCAGGAGGTCTTTATCGAGGCGGATCTGGATCAGCCGGAGTTCGTGCAGATGCTGGTGGAGGAGTGCTATAAGTGCAAGGCCAAAAAGGTGGTGGTGGACTGGAACTACCAGCCCCTGCAGAAGATCCACTACCGCTATCGCACCCTGACCACTCTGGGCAAGGTGGAGAACTACGAGGAGGCCCGCTGGCAGCACTATGTGGATACCATCCCCTGCCGCATCTACCTCATCAGCGAAGATCCCGACGGCCTGAAGGGCATCAATCAAGAGAAGATGGCCAAGGCACAGCAGAAGCGCTATCCCATCGCCAAGCCCTACCGGGACGCCATCGAGAACAAGTACCAGTGGTGCATCGCCGCCGTCCCCGGCAAGGCGTGGGCCAAAAAGCTGTTCCCGGAGCTGCGGCCTGCCGCCGCGGTGGAGAAGCTGTGGGAGAACGTTCTGGCTACCTCGCGGGTGGACGACGATCCCATCGCCGCGTGGGAGACTCACAATAAGGATCTCCACGACCGCTGCGCCTACCTCAACAGCCTGCATATCGAGAAGCTCCACTACACCAGCGCCACCGGCACCGATTTCACCGTGGGCATGATCCCGGAGGGACGCTTCTGCGGCGGCAGCGAAAAGAGCCTGCAGGGCATCGTCTTTAATCCCAACATCCCCAGCGAGGAATGCTTCATCTCCCCTAAACGGGGTCAGGCGGAGGGTATCGTCTACGCCACCAAGCCTCTCAGCTATCAGGGCCAGCTGATCGACAAGTTCTGGATCAAATTCCACGAGGGCAAGGCAGTGGAGTGGCACGCCGACGTGAATAATGAGCTACTGACCAAGCTTATCACCATGGACGAGGGCAGCGCCTATCTGGGCGAGTGCGCGCTGGTGCCCTACGATTCCCCCATCCGCAAGTCCGGCATCCTGTTCTACAACACCCTGTTTGACGAGAATGCTGCCTGCCATCTGGCGCTGGGCATGGGCTTTGCCGACACCATTGAGAATTTCCACGAAAAGACGCTGGCCGAGTGCCGTGCGCTGGGTGTCAACGACTCCATGATCCACGAGGATTTCATGATCGGCTCTCGAGATATGAACATTGACGCTGTGTGCGCCGATGGAAAGACCGTTCCAATCTTCCGCAGCGGCAACTGGGCGTTTTAAGTGACTAGCAAAAAGGAAGTGATAAAAAGGACGCTGTTCCGATGGAACAGCGTCCTTTTTTATGTGCTTAGTCGAACCCAAACAACCCCATGATGCGGTGGTACAGATCCTTGTGCTCCTCGTACCAGTCCTTGCGCTCTTTCAACAGACGCTCCGCGTCGGCGTATTCCTCCAGCGCCTGACTGGCCTCCAGATAGCCGCGGGTCAGCACCCGCATACGCTTGCTCATATACTGCATCAGGCTCATGATCTTGGCAGGCCGCTCCTGAAAGTAGTGGCTGAAGCTCTCATGAGTGATCACCATACAGGCCGTTTTTTCCAGCGCCACGGCGGTGGCGTTCTGCGGACGGCTTTCCAGAAAGCCCACGATGCCGAAAAAGCCGTCGGCCTCCACCTCGTTCAGCAGACGCTGGGTGGGCTTGTGGTAGTCCACGTACAGAGCCACCTGCCCCCACAGCACGTCAAAGATGGCCGTTACATAGTCGCCCTGCTGGTAAATGACTTCGCCCTTTTTGAAGATTTTTTCTCCGGCTTCCGGATGGTTGGTTGTCACAGTTATCGCCGCCTTTCTGCTATAGAATAATCGTTTAGAAATGATTTAGAACATCTTATCCACGTAAGCGTTCAGCTTTTTCGCGTCGTAGCTGTCCTTATAGGTGGTCTTGAACCGCTGCACCGTCAGGGAGTTGAACTGCAGCACCTTGCGGTACTTCATAATGCCCGCTGCCAGACCGAACAGGGCGCAGATAGGGCCGTAGGGCAGCATTTTCACGCACGTATAGGCCAGCGCCGCCACCACGATCACAGAGATGACCACGCCTGCGATCTGCTTTTTCGGCTGAAGCAGCTTCACTTCCTCGGCGCTGATGATCCCCTCGTCGATCATGGCCTGGGCAAAGCGCTTCTGTACGCCGAACTGAGAGACTGCCGACAGTACGATGGGGGCCACCGCCAGAAATGAAAACAGCGTAATGACCGCGTTCCAGAGAAAAACGCCAAATCCTTCCATATTTCCCATGGTAAATACTCCTTTAGTTATTCAAAATTTGATTTTCTTGCCGGATGAAGGCCTGCCGCACATCCTCACGGCCCGACAGGTACAGCAGATGGCTGTAGCGCAGGGCAAAGGACACCGTGTCACCTACCTGTAGGGAGCGGGGACAGTCGGTCACGTCCAGAATGCAGTGGTCGGAGCTGCCGCCCACCACAGTGACGCCGCTGTCCAGCGGCGTCAGGCTCTCCAGCTCGCCCACGTCGGCCCGACCCAGCGCCAGCAGCGCACGGCGGCGGACACCGTAATCCTCATACACCGGCTTGCGGCCGAAGGCGTCGATGCAGAACTCCCCCTGGGGATAGGTGGGCTTTTCCCGCACCTCGATGACCTCTGCCGTCAGGGTGAAGGTGTCCTGCCGCAGATAGTCCATATCCTCGATATGCCACAGGTTGGGCAGGTCGTAGCCCAGAAGGATGTTTTCCCCAATGCGCAGGTGGTTGATCCCCTCCGGCATGGTGCCCCAGTGCACCAGCGTATAGGAGCTGGTGGCGCCGCCGGAGACGATCTCCAGCTTGCGGCCGATGGCCTCCTCTACACGACGAGCCAGCGCGGTCAGCTGCCCCATCTTCTCCGGCGTGGGCTGGATGGAGCCGTAGCAGCTCAGGTTCACGCCGATACCGGAAAGGTGCACGTGGGGCAGATCGCGTTCCACGTGGACGCAGGCGTCAACAAATTCGTCCTCATCCCAGAAGCCCTCCCGCAGGTCGCCCAGATCGGCCATGACGATAACGCCGTGGGTCTTGTTCTGCCTGCGGCACTCCTGCTCCAGCGCGTCCAGCGTCGACCTGTCGCTTTGCAGCGACAGGTCGCACAGCGCCACTGTGTCGGGAAGCTCCGTCAGTCCGGGAATGCGGATCAGCAGGAACGGGCCGTCCACGCCTGCGGCGCGGCAGCGTGCCACCTGCTCCAGACGGCTGGTGCCGATCTGCGCCGCGCCGTTCTGGCGCATGACCTGCGCCACCTGCGGCATGCCGCCGCAGCCCTTGATGATCCCGCAGACCTGAATGTTCTGCGCCCGGCAACGGGACAGGATCTCCTGTGCGTTATGGTTCAGCCTGTCCAGATGTACCTCCAGACAGGGATATTGCCGATTCATGGTTTCACCTCATTTTTAGTCAGTACACATTAGTATATCATACCTTATCCAATAAAGCCACCCTATTTTTTCCCGCGGACGAAAAGTCTTGCAAAAACTTGTCCTATTGCCTATAATCATCACATAGTAATAGAGACAGACCCCCATGAGAAAGGAAGCGTTCCATGAAAAAGATCATATGTTTGGCAGCGGCGCTGCTTTTGCTGGCGCTGGCGCTGACCGGCTGCCACAAGCACGTGTCCGCCGCGCCCGCTACCTGTACCGAGCCGGAGATTTGCACCGAGTGCGGCAAGGTGATGACTGAGGCGCTGGGTCACGACCCCGGCCCCGAGGCCACCTGCGCCGCGCCCCAGACCTGCCGGCGGTGCGGTATTGAGCTGTCGCCCCAGCTGCCCCACACTTCTGCCGGCCCTGCCACCTGCACGGAGGCCGAGGTCTGTGCGGTGTGCGGCGCGGTCATCAGCCCTGCGCTGGGTCACACGGTAGGGGAGGACGGCGTGTGCACTACCTGCGGACAGCAGGTGGTTCCGGCCGGACAGCGGTACATCGCACCCGGTAAGGGCAGCGCTGTTTCCTCCGACAACGCCTCTGCCGTCACGGCGGAGACGGCCAGTGACGGCCACTATCACAACAACATCGCCGCCTATTATGCCAACGCGGTGCTGGTGTGCGGTGACTACGGCGTGGAGTATTTCGACCCCGACCCCACCGGCTCCAGCGCCTATGCCGAAACGGTGAACAAGTTTGCCGCCAAGTACCCCGACATCCACGTGACCTGCCTGCTGACGCCAAAGTGCTGCGCCTATCATTCTCCGGCAGACTATGACGATCCCCATGACAACATCGCCAGCTTCATCAAGTCTACCTACGGCATGATGGACAGCTCTGTCACCACTGTGGACTGCATGGGCCTGATGGATCAGCACGCCGGAGAGTACATGTTCTACCGCACCGACCACCATTGGACCAGTCTGGGCGCCTACTATGCCTCGGCGGCCTACTGTCAGGCCAACGGCCTGACGCCCTGGACGCTGGACAGCTATGACACGGTGGTGCGCACCGGCTACACCGGTTCTCTGTACATGTACGGCAATCATCCTGCCGAGCTGACAGCCAACCCGGATTACTCTGTGGCCCGTTTCCCCCATGTGGGCTATTCCATGGTGTACTATCGGGACGGCGTGCAGTATAACGGTCAGGCGGTCAACGGCGGCGTCAGCGACTATGCCGGAATGTTCCTGTGCGGCGACCAGCCCCTGACGGTCATCACCACCGACAACAAGAACGGCAAAACCCTGCTGGTATTCAAGGAGTCCTACGGCAACGCCTTCGTCCCCTATATGATCGACTACTACGAGCGGATCGTGGTGGTGGATATCCGGGAGGATGTGGGCAGCGTCAGCGGCATTATCTCCCAGTACGGCGTCACCGACGCCCTCATTATCAACAACTGTCAGGCTGCCACCAGCCTGCGGAGCAATCTGGAGAGCCGGGCGCTTTCATAAACCCTGCGCAAAAAAATGGCCACCCTTTCGGGTGGCCATTTTTTATGCAATTGTGATACCTCTTACGCGAACAGGTAGCTGTACTTGTCACGCATGGTGACGATCAGCGTCTCCAGATCGGCGGGCAGGCCGTTCTTGGCGTCGCTCAGGTCGTAGTCCTTGGGCTCACCGAAGGTACGGACGCGCACCTTGTCGCCGCCCAGGAACAGAACGCCTGCGTTGTGGGAATCCACCATGTCCTCAGCGGTCTGGAACAGGGTGAATTTGTCGTGACAGGGCTCGGAGGAGTAGGGGCAGAACTGGGTGCAGTTGCCGCACTCGTTGCACATCTTGTCCACGTGGACGATCTGGTGCTTGCCGTCGGCCATGGCGATGGCCACGTTGGCGCGGTTGGGGCAGGAATCCACGCAGTTCTCGCACACGGTTTTGCACTGCAGGCAGCGCTGGCCCTCATGGCAGGGATATTCCGCCATCTTCAGGGTGCCCTTCTTGGCGGCGGCGTCCGCAATGGTGACGTAGGCCTGCCCGGGGATCTCGTAGGTGTGGGGCGCACCGATAACCTCAGCGGCGAAAGCGGCGGCGTCGGCAATGCCCTCCACCACAGTGGCGGGACCACGGGTGGCATCGCCTGCGGCGTACACACCCTCGATGTTGGTCTTGAAGGCGGGACGGCCCTTCTTGTCCAGCTCGATGCCGTTGGCGGTCATGAGAGCGTCGTCCACCTGCTCACCTACGGCGGAGATCACCAGATCGCAGGGGATCTCAAAGAACTCACCGCTGCCCACGGGGCTGCGGCGGCCGGAAGCGTCAGCCTCACCCAGCACCATTTTTTCGCACGTCAGCACGCCGTCGGCCTGCTTCACGGGAGCGGCCAGCTCGGCGAAGGTCACGCCGTCAGCCAGCGCCAGCGCCAGCTCATGCTCGTCGGCGGGCATGTACTTGCGGGTGCGGCGATAGACCAGCGTCACGTTCTTGGCGCCGCTGCGCTTGGCAAGACGGGCCGCATCCATGGCGGTGTTGCCGCCGCCGATCACGGCGATATTACCGGCCACGGAGATGTTGCCGGCCTTCACGCCCTTCATCCACTGGATGGCGCCGGCCACGTCGCCTGCGATGTCCAGCTTGCCGGGCTTCCAGGCACCAACGGCGAACAGAATGTGGGTGTAGCCCTGCTTCTTCAGCTCGTCCACAGAGGGAGCGGGTGCGCCGCACTTGACCTCAACGCCGTACTTCTCCATCATGGCGATATCCTTGGCGATGGTCTCGTTGGCGATACGGAAGCTGGGAATCACGTGACGGGGTACGCCGCCCAGCTCCTTTTCACGCTCGAAGATCGTCACGGCGATACCGGCGCGGGCCAGGAAGTTGGCGGCGGCGATACCGGTGGGGCCGCCGCCGATGATGGCGGCCTTCTTGCCGGAGATCTTCTCGATGGGACGGATGTTGGCCATGACGGCACTGTAGCCGTTCTTGGCGGCCACCAGCTTGGCGTCACGGATGTGGACGGACTCCTCGTAGAAGTTGCGGCTGCACTTGTTCTGGCAGCGGTGGGCGCAGATGGTGCCGGTCAGGAAGGGCAGGGGATTCTTCTCGGTGATAAGCTTCAGCGCCGGGCCGTACAGGCCCTTGTTCACCAGCTCCAGATACTCGGGAATGTCCTGTGCGATGGGGCAGCCGCCCTTGCAGGGTGCGCTGAAGCAGTCAATCCAGGGCACGTTCTTCTCGCTCTTGCGGCTGGGCAGGGGCTTGATGGGCTTCACGTGGTGCACGTCGGTGTGGCTGGCGGTGGACATTTCGCAGATGGCCTGGGTATCGGTGCCGCAGAAGGGCTTATAGGTCATGTGCTCCACCTTTTCCACCATCTGCAGCAGGCGGTTGTATCCGCCGGGCTTCAGGATGGTGGTGGCCACGGTGATGGGCCAGATACCTGCGGCAAACAGCTTGTCGCAGTTGAAGTACTCGGCGCCGCCGGCGAAGGAGATGCGCATCTTGCCCTGGAACTGGCGGGAAATGCGATGGCACATCTCGATGGTCAGGGGGAACAGGGAGCGGCCGGACATGTACATCTCGTCGTTGGGCAGCTCGCCGCGGGTGGTGTCGACGGGGAAGGTGTTGGACAGCTTCAGGCCGAACTCCAGACCCTTACTGTCGGCCAGCGCCTGCAGACGCTCGAACATGGGCACGGCGTCGGCCCACTGGAGATCCTCGTTGAAGTGGTGCTCGTCAAACACGATGTAGTCATAGCCCATGCTGTCCAGCGTGCGGCGTGCAGTCTCGTAGCCCAGAATGGTGGGGTTGCACTTTACGAAGGTGTGCAGCTGCTTCTCGGTGATGAGGTAGCTGGCAATGCGCTCAATCTCATCGGGAGGGCAGCCGTGGAGGGTGGAAACGGTGACGCTGCGGCTGACGCGGGGGTCAATGGCGTCGATGTAGGCGCTCTCCTCGGGGAACAGCTCCTTCAGAACGGCCTTGCACTCGCCGAAGATGGCGGTCTTGTTGGCGTCCTTCATGCCCTCGATATAGGTGTTGACCTTGTCGCCCTTGATGCCTTCCAGATCGTAGCCCACGGACATGTTGAATACGAAGCCGTTGGGATCGCCCAGACCGTACACCTTGCTGAGCACCTTCAGGGCGCACCAGGCCTTGATGTACTCGTCCATTGCCTGGGGAATGGTCAGCTCGGTGGACCACTCCTGGTTGTAGCCCTCGTCATTGGCCAGAATGCAGGGACGGGGCACACAGGCGGCCAGATCGGCGCCGTCCATCTTCTGAACGGTCTTGACCTCGAAGAACCGGGCGCCTGCCATGTAGGCGGCGATGATGTTCTGGGCCAGCTGGCTGTTGGGGCCTGCGGCGGGGCCGAAGGGAGTTTCAATGCGCTCGCCGAAAATGGGCAGGGATTTGCCGGTGGCGTGGTAAGCCTTGCGCACACCAAAAATTTCGCCGCAGTTGGCGTATTCCGTGACCACCCAGTTCATCAGAGACTTGAACGGGATGGGATACATTTTTTCAGACATGGGATGTCCTCCTTGTCGTGAGATTGTGTTATTTTGTGACGGGGCGGACAGAGTCGTCTGCCCCTACAGGTGGGTATATCAATACTCTCTGTGGTTCAGATCGCCCCACAGCTTCTTGGCGGCCTCGAGGATATGGGCGTTCTCGGCCTCCTCGTCGATGCCCACCAGCACGCGGTCCTTCATCAGCAGCTTACCGGCGGCGATGGTGGTCTGGCACTGGCGGCCGGTCATGCCGAAGATCATGTGACCGTCGATATTTTCGTCGGAGAAAGGAGTGAAGGGCTTGTAGTCCATGACGATGATGTCCGCTGCGGCGCCGGCCTTCAGCACGCCCAACTGCTGGGGGAAGTACTTGGCGCCGATCTTGGCGTTATTCTTGAACAGCATGTCCGTGACCTCGCACCAGCCCACGTTGGGCAGGCAGTTCTGGCTGCGCTGGGAGCACAGGGCCACCTTGATGGACTCCAGCATGTCGTTGGTATAGGCATCGGTACCCATGCCCAGCAGGATGCCCCGCTTGTAGAGCTGGAGCACCGGGCAGATGCCGATGGCGTTGCCCATGTTGGACTCGGGGTTGTTGACCACCATGGTGTTGGTCTCCTTGATGATCTCCATCTCGGCGGTGTTCACGTGGATGCAGTGGCCCAGAATGGTCTTTTCGCCCAGAATGCCGTGATCCTGCAGACGCTGCACGGGACGGCGGCCGTAGTTCTGGAGAGAGTCGTACACATCGTTCATGCCCTCGGACACGTGGATGTGATAGCCGGTGCGGCCGTTGTTGGCCTCCACCATGCGGTCAAAGGTCTTGTCGGAGATGGTGAACAGAGCATGGCCGCCGAACATGGCCGCCAGCATGGGATCCTTCCGTTGCTCGCACTCGGTGATGAAGTCGGCGTTCTCCTTGATGGCCTGCAGGCACTTCTCCTCGCCGTCACGGTCGGACACCTCATAGCACAGGCAGGAGCGCAGGCCCAGACGCTTGCTCTCCTCGGCGATGGTGTGCAGCGTGCCGGGGATCTCGCCGTAGCTGGCGTGATGGTCGAACACGGTGGTGACGCCCTGCTTGATGGAGTCCATGTACAGCGCGGTGGCGCTGGCGCGGGTGCCGTCCATCATCAGGTGGCGGTCGATGGCCCACCATGTGCCGTCCAGCACCTCATAGAAATTGGTGGGGTTGTTGCCCACGATGCTCAGGCCGCGGGCCAGAGCGGAATAGATGTGGGTGTGGGCGTTGATGAGAGCGGGCATGATGACGCCGCCCCTGGCGTCGATGATCTCCGCCTGGGGGTACTTGGCACGCAGAGCGGCTTCCTCGCCTACCTCAACGATGTTGGCCCCTTCGTAGGCTACGGCGCCGTGCTCGTAATAGCCCTTCCCCTCGCTGTCGCGGGTGATCAGTCTGCCATTGGTCACTAGAGTCATATGGTTTTCCCTCCTGTAAAAAAGTTCCAATTCACCATCACTGCCGCTAAATGCAAAAAATGTTCCAAACCTCCGGGGAGGTCTGAAACACTCAAGCCATTGCGCCGAGTGATAGTTGCAGCCCGTGCGCGAAGCACTTCCTTACAGCTACCAATCTTGGATTGTCTCTTCTATTTTACCTGAAAAACGTGTCGTATGCAAGACCTAATTGTTGCCTTTGCATGAAAAATCCCTGAAATTTTTCAGCCCCCAACTTACAAATTGTATATTGACGCAGTTCATCTTGCGTGCTATATTAGATGTAAAGCTTTGGGAGGTGCTGTGTGATGCGCAACGTGTATATTTACGGAGATTCGCTGCTGAAGGCCACTGTGCCGGACGAGGAGCTGAAATATCATTTTCACCTGCCGGAGATCATGGCCCGCTATCCCTCTGACCGGGTGCAGGTGACGAACCGGGCCAAGATGGGCGCCACCGTGTCCAAGGGCCTGTCGCTGGTGGAGCACGACGCGGCCCGGGGACTGGACGCGGATTACGCCCTGATCTGCTACGGCGGCAACGACAGCGACTATGACTGGGCCGCCATCGCCGCCGACCCCGCTGCCGACCACCAGCCCCATACGAAGCGGGAGACCTTCCGCCAGACGCTGGAGAGCATGCTGAACGTGCTGTACCGGCAGGGCGTGCAGCCGGTGCTGATGAGCCTTCCGCCCATCGATCCCCGGCGGTATCTGAATTTCATCTGCCGCAATGGGCTGGATCGCAGCGCCATCCTACGCTGGCTGGGGGACGAGGATATGATCTACCGCCATCAGGAGCTGTACAGCGACACGGTGACGGAACTGGCCTACGCCAACAGCGTGCCGCTGATCCATGTGCGGCAGGCGTTTCTGGCGGATCACCATATGAACGACATGCTGTCCGCCGACGGTATCCACATGACCATGGAGGGCTACGGCAAGCTGTTTGACACGCTGGCCGACTGGCTGCGGCCGAAATTGGATCAAGAATGAAATAAACCGAAACCCCCGCCATACGGCGGGGGTTTTCGGCTGCTTCACGTCCCGGCACAGAGACGCAAGACTGACAGGGTATAACGACAGGGGAGAGAGAAAATAGCAAAGTTAGCGCTCGGGATCCCAGTTGGAGTTTTTGTCCTCCTTATCAGCCTGAGCCTTCTGAGCTGCGGCAGAAGCGCGGGGCAGATCCTCGCCCGTCAGATACTTCTTCAGGGGCTTATAGGCCACGGCGAACACCACCAGCGTGATGGCGATGTTGGGCAGCATGTAGGCCAGATTGTACAGCAGGGAGTAGAACCAGGGAGACTTCATGGTCATGCCGAAGAACACGTCGGGCATATACGCGGCCCAGATGGTGGCGCCCACCACATAGTGCACCAGGAACCGGGCAAAGCCGGCAATCAGCGTACCGGTGAAAACGCCGCTTTTCTTACGGGCCGCCAGACCGGCAAAGCCCAGCACCGTAAACGCCAGCAGATAGTCGCCGATAATGGACTGCCAGCCGATGGCAAAGCCGCCGTCAAATACGAACTGTAGCACGCCGAAAACAAAGCCGCTCAGCAGGCCAGGCCCAAGGCCCCAGCGCACGGCATACAGCACCAGCGGAACCATGGACAGCACGACGCTGCCGCCCCAGGGCATCTCCCACAGCTTGATAAAGCTGAGGATCTCGGCCACAGCCACCAGAACAGCGCCTTCGCACAGGGCGCGAAGCTTCATGTGATTCATTTGTTGTTACCTCCTAAGAAAACATAGTCTGACCGCTGCGGTCTTTCCGTGGGAGGTACGCTCCGCAAAAGAAACACCGCATTGCGGCGATGCAATGCGGTGAAAATCATCACTATGACCACATTCCTACGCCGGCATTATCCGGATCAGGTTCGAGGGATCACAGCAGCGATACGCTGTATCTCAGCCGGTTTGCACCAGCACCCCTTGTATTGTAGCGTCATCATAGCACACAGGTAGGTTTTTGTCAATACGTGTCGGCAGAAAAATCTGCCATTTTTTTACACCTGATCCAGATGGCCGGTGGCCTCCAGCGTGGCGAAGCGATCCAGCGCGATATATCCGGCGGCGAAGATCACGTACAGGCCCGCCAGCGCCAGCAGCGGCTTCAGAACGTTGGCCCAGCCCGGCTCGCTGAATACCACGCTGCCGCTGTCCGTGACCACCTGTGCCGCCAGCATCTCATGGCGCAGGGTGTACACCGTGCCGTCAGCGGCGGTGAAGCTGCGGCGCTGGGCCTTCAGCTCCTTGTACAGCGCGCCGTCCTCGTCGGCCTGCTGCTCCACCTCATTGCCCTGCAGATCCAGTGTGACAACAGTTTTTCCGGTGGACAGCAGCAGCTGTCCGTCCCGCACGGTGAACAGAAAGCTCTTGTCCACGTGGGGCGTGATGGCGGACACCTTTTGTCCCGCCTCATATACCTCGATCTTTCCGCCCCGGCCCAGATACAGCCGTCCGGCGTCGTCCGCCGCGATGCCCTCATAGGACAGGGCCATACGGCCCGTCACCATGGCGATGACGGACAGCAGGAAGATCAGTATAGCCGGGATAGCCAGCGCCCGCATCAAACGGCGGTATTTCGGTTTCAACAGTTTCATAGGTCTACCTCATGTTCCGGAGAATTACATCCACATGGCGAACAGCCGCAGCAGCGTGCCAAGAGCCTTGTGATACCAGGGACGGCTTTTCCAGCGCTTCATGGTCATGCGTTCGCCGGAGGCGGCGATGCGCGCCATGTCCTCTGCCAGCGGCTGGGACACCGCCGTGCCGTACAGCAGCGTACCGCACTCGAAATGCAGCTGGAAGCTGCGGTAATCCATGTTCACCGAGCCGACAAACGCCATTTTCCCGTCTGCCAGCACGGTCTTGCCGTGCAGCAGGCCCGGCGTGAAAATGTCGATCTCCACCCCGTGGCGCATCAGCTCACCCCAGTAGCTTTCCGCCACCAGATAGGCGAACTTGTGGTCGGGGATGCCGGGCATCAGCAGCTGCACCTTGACGCCGCTGTCCGCCGCCAGACACAGGGCGCGCATCATGGGCTCGTCAATGGCCAGATACGGCGTGGTGATGGTCAGCGTCTCCCGCGCCCCGGCGATCAGCTGCAAGAATGCGTCCTCGGCGGTGTTGATGGGGTTGTTGTCCGGGCCGTCCACAAAGGGCTGGACGAAGCCCTGACCCTCCGCGCCGAAGCGGGGACGGTAGTAGTCGTAGCCGTTGTCCAGCGTGCCGCCCATCCGCTCCCACAGGTGGATGAAGTCCCGTGTGAGACCCCAGGCGCCCCGGCCTGTCAGCCGCACGCCGCAGTCCTTCCAATAGCCGAACCGCTCCGTGATGTTGGCGTATTCGTCTGCCAGATTGGCGCCGCCGGTATAGGCCACCTCGCCGTCGATGCAGGCGATCTTCCGGTGGTCGCGGTAGTTGAAGTACAGCCGGTTCACGTACTGGTGCACCGGGTTGAAGATCATGACCTCCACGCCGATGCTTTGCAGTGCGTCGATCTCCTCGTTGCCGAAGCGCATCATGCTGCCGAAGTCATCAAAGAGGAACTTGATCTCCACGCCCTCCGCCCGCTTGCGGCGGAAGATATCCAGCATCCGGTCGAAGATCTCGCCCCGTGCCACAATGTAGTATTCCAGAAAGATGAAGCGCTTCGCCTGCTCCATGTGCTCCAGCAGATCGCTGAGATACGCCTCGCCGGTGGCGAGATATTCCGCCCCGGTGCCGTCGTAAACGTGGAAGCCGCCCCGCGCCATGTAGCAGGCCAGACGGTTCCACTCCGGCATTTGCTCTGCCAGCGCCGACGCCGCGGCGGCGCACTGCTCCGTCTGGGCGGGACTCTCCGCCGGAAGCGGCACCTTTTTCAGCGTCAGCCGCTTGGCACTGCTTTCGCCGTTCCACAGCCAGTACAGGATCAGGCCCGCGGCGGGCACCGCCAGGATCAGCAGGATCCAGCCGATCTTGTAGCTGCTGCTGCCGGGACGGGTGTAGACGCGTCCGGCCACGATCAGCGCCAGCACTTGCAGCAGCGTATAGGCCAGCGCCATCTTCTGCTGCAGCAGCACGGACAGACCCACCACCAGCGCGATCTGCACCAGCAGCAGCAGCGCCACCAGTGCCAGCCGCAGTCCGGCGCTGATCCGCCGTTCCGTTTTCTGTTGTATCCGGGGCTTTTTCATACGGCTCCTTTCGGGGAGCGATCCGAGCGCTGCCTGTGGCAGGTAAAGCGAGGTGAGCGAGTGGCCGTGGTCAAAATTTCGGCGGCTTAAATGCCGCAGCGAAATTTTGGGTACCACAACAGGGCCAGACAGCCTACGGACCGGTTGTCGATAGAATCCGTAGGGGCCGATGCCTACATCGGCCCGCACGGTATGCGCAGGCATTTCGTTAAACGGCGGGCGGGATAAAAGCCCGCCCCTACGGGTGCGGTATACGGTGATGCCTTGCGTTGGGGCGGCGGGGTGAGGGCACCCCGCCCTACGAAGTGGACGGTGGTTGTTGTGTAGGGCAGCCTGCCCTCAGGCCGCCGCGTATCGTGCGGCAGGTTCTTGCTGCCGGATCTTCCGCCTCAGTTCCGGTTCTTCCGCAGCAGCTCCTGCTGGATGTCCCACAGCTTCTGGCTGAGATCCACGTAATAGGTCTGGGGGTTATCAAAGCGCTTGATCTCGTCCCACAGGGTGTTCACCTGCTGCTTGCAGTAGGCCTGAATGTCCTTCAGCGTCGGGGACTGGTACACCTTTTTGCCGTTCAGGAACACCGGTACCAGCAGCTCACGGGCCTCAAAGTTGCACACGTTCTTGGTTTTCCACGTGGCATAGGGGTCGAACAGCATCAGCGGCTCATTCTCGTCCACCACCTCGTCGTGAACGGTCATGTAGTCGGCAATGGCCTTGTCGTTGTCTCTGTTATAAAGGCGATACACCTTCTTGAAGTGGGGAATGGTGATCTTCTCCACGTTTTCGCTGCACTTGATCTTGGGAATGATCTCGCCCTTGTCGTTCTCCACGGCGGTCAGCTTGTACACGCCGCCGAACACCGGCTCGCTCTTGGCGGTGATCATCCGCTCGCCCACGCCGAACATATCGATTTGAGCGCCCTGCAAAAACAGGTTCTGGATCAGCCGCTCGTCCAGCGAGTTGGACACGCTGATCTGACACTCCGGCCAGCCGGCCTCGTCCAGCATCTTGCGGGCCTTCTGGCTGAGATAGGCCATGTCGCCGCTGTCCAGCCGGATACCGCACTTGCTGATGCCCATGGGGCGCAGTACCTCGTTAAAAGCGCGGATAGCGTTGGGCACGCCGGATTTCAGAGTGTTGTAGGTATCCACCAGCAGCGTGGCGTTGGTGGGGTATGTCTCACAGTAGGTCTTGAAGGCCTCATACTCCGTGTCAAACATCTGCACCCAGGCGTGGGCCATGGTGCCGCCGGCGGGAACGCCGTACAGCTGGTCGGAAATGGTGCAGGCCGTACCGGCGCAGCCGCCGATATAGGCCGCCCGCGCGCCGATGATAGCCGCGTCCGCGCCCTGTGCCCGGCGGGAGCCAAACTCCAGCACCGTGCGGCCGTTGGCGGCCCGGCAGATGCGGTTGGCCTTGGTGGCGATCAGGCTCTGGTGGTTGATGGTCAGCAGCGTGAACGTCTCGATCAGCTGGGCCTCGATAGACGGGGCCCGTACCACCACCAGCGGCTCGCGAGGGAACACAGGGGTGCCCTCGGGGATGGCGTAGATATCACCGGTGAAGCGGAAGTTCTTCAGATAGTCCAGAAACTCCTCACAGAACAGGCTGCGGCCCCGGAGATAGGCGATATCCTCCTCGCTGAAGTGGAGATTTTCAATGTAGTCGATCAGCTGCTCCAGACCTGCGGCGATGGCGAAGCCGCCCTGATCGGGCACCTTGCGGAAGAACACATCGAAATAGGTGATGCGATCCTTGTATCCGTTGCGGAAGTATCCGTTGCCCATGGTCAACTCATAGAAGTCGCACAGCATGGTCATGTTCAGCTTTTCAGCAGTATTCATTTCCTGTCAAACCTCAAATTCTCAATAATACCCCGGTGTCGGGGCGCAAGAGTATCTACTTAATTATAGCACAAATTTAACATTTCGCAACCGTTTCTCCCATATAATTCAGCGTTTTGGGGCAGCTAAACCGCTGGTCGGTTGCTTTTTTCGCCCCGTCTGGTACAATGGATGGCGAGGTGATCACTTTGGATAAGCAGCAGCTCGGCGCTTTTATCGCCGAAAACCGAAAGCGGCAGGGACTGACCCAGCAGCAGCTGGCGCAGATACTGCATATCACGGACAAAGCCGTCAGCAAATGGGAGCGCGGGCTCAGCTACCCCGACGTGACCCTTTTGCAGCCGCTGGCGGCGGCGTTCGGCGTCCGTGTGGATGACCTGCTGACCTGCCGCGCCGCCGAAAAGGAGGAGCATTTGAAACCTGACATTACCCCCGTTCCGGAGCCGCCCGCTCCGGAAACGACGTCCCCCGCCGTGCAGGCGGTGCTGGATATTTCCCGGGAAAACCTCGACCAGCGCCGAAAAAAACTGATCCGCCGTATACTGGCCGGCGTTCTCGCCTTTGCCGTGCTGGCGTTCGTTGGCGTCTTTGCCTTTCTGGTGCTGAACCAGCGCTCGGGCGAGACCAATAATATTTTTAAGCGCCAGCATTCCCCTGTCGATTATTCCATCAGCATCGAGGCCTATCCCGCCAGCCTGTTTTCTGACGAGCAGGTGCTGGTGCGGGCGTGGAAGGGCCGATACTATCTGGCGGATGACGAGAGCCAAAAGACCCGCGTCAGCATCGCCGCAGAGAAGGGCGACACCTTCCGGGGCTTTCATTGGTCAGACGACGGTGTGTATGCCGCCGCCGTCACGGACTCGGCGGAGCCGTCCCGCAGCAGCGATTTCTCCCTTTGGAACTTCACGGATTTCAAGGAAACGCGCTTGGCTGCTGTCCGTCCGGATATGGGCGGTCACGTCCGGGAGCTGCTGGCTCAGAGCGGCCTGCTGTCGGAAAATTGCGATGTATCAGCTGGAACGCTGCGGCTCCATGGTTTTCAGGTGGGAAGCCATCTGCTGCGGATGACCTTTGCCGTTGACGGCGCGGCGTATCACTTTGTCTATGATTGCGATGATGATACTGTGACAGAGTGGAACGGATAAAAGAGAGAGCCATTCGGCTCTCTCTCAGCTTGTCAAAAAACTACCCAAACGCCCCTGTTTCTGCTATAATAGAGGAAACGGGGGTGTTTTCATGGAAGGCTGGAGAAAAGATGCACGGCATGAGCCAATCATCGTAGACTTGGAGGCGCTGGTGCCAAAGGAGCATCTGCTGCGGAAAATAGAAAAGGTCATGGATTATGAGTGGCTGTATGAACGGCTGGACCCGTACTACTGCCATGGCAATGGCCGTCCCGGCACAGATCCGGTTGTGCTGGTCAAGATGGTACTCATTCAGCATTTGTTTGGGATACCGTCTTTGCGGCAGACCTACCAGAGGATCCAGGATACGCTCTCCTACCGCTGGTTTTTAGGCTATGGGCTGCTGGATCATATTCCGCACTTTGCGACAGTGAGCTATGCCTTCTGCCAGCGCTTCCCGGATGAGCTGACCAGTGAGAT
>CDZH01077779.1_pt1 | contig 22522 bp, 15 predicted proteins | sample 557721 | NCBI WGS metagenome assembly CDZH01 (sample SAMEA3182062, study PRJEB8094) | gut metagenome | biome: human; feature: gut; material: Stool; isolation source: human stools | place: Canada | collected 2013-01-14 | reverse complement strand
AAGTCGCCGTCGATGCGCTCCACCAGCAGCGCGCCCTGCCCCTGTACGCCGTAGGCCCCGGCCTTGTCCATGGGCTCGCCCCCGGCGATGTAGGCCTTCAGCTCCCGCTGTGTGGCCGGACGGAAATACACGTCCGTGTGCTGGGCGCGGGTCAGGGCTTTCTCCCCCTGCCGCACCGTCACACCGGTACAGACGGTGTGGCGCCGACCCTGCAGGGCCGTCAGCATTTGCAGGGCCTCCGCCTCGTCGGCGGGCTTGCCCAGCTTCTTGTCGTCCAGAAACACCATCGTATCCGCCGTGATGACGATCTCGTCCGCGTCGGACGCCACCGCCTGGGATTTCTCCCGGGAGATGTAGCACACCGTCTCCTCCGGCGTCAGCCCGGCGGGGAAGTATTCCTCCACCTCCGGCACCCGGACGGTAAAGTCGGTGATGCCCATCCGACGCAAAAGCTCCTGCCGCCGGGGGGACCCGGAGGCCAGCACGATCTTTGCCATATACGTCACCTGCCTGTGGAGCCGAAGCCGCCGGCGCCCCGGTCCGTCTCGTCCAGGTCCTCCGCCACCGTCACCGTGGGCTGCACCACCGGCACCACCATCAGCTGGGCGATCCGGTCCCCGGGCTGCACCGTGTACGGTTCGCTTCCCAGGTTCACCAGCCCCACGCCGATCTCACCCCGGTAGTCGCTGTCGATGACGCCCACGCCGTTGGAAAGGCACACGCCCTTCTTGATGCCCAGCCCGCTGCGGGCGAACACCAGCGCCGCGTAGTCCGCCGACGGCAGGGCGATGGCGATGCCGGTGGGCACCAGCCGCCGTTCCCCGGCTGCCAGCGTCACCGCCTCGTCGATGCAGGCACACAGGTCCATGCAGGCCGCGCCGGCGGTGGCAAAGCGGGGGAGGGGTATCTCCGTCCCGATCTTGGGGGACAGGGCCTTGATCTTCAGCTCCATAGTAACACCTTTTTCTCCTGAAATTGAATACGGTTTGTAAATTATAACGAGTGTTATACCATTTGTTTTACTCTACGCCCCGGTAGAACAGCCCGCGTGTGCTGTTGTCGTCGGCGGTGACGGTCCCGGCCCTGTGGGCGCGGAGAAGCGCCGCGCACTCCGCCGCCGTCTCTGTGGTAAACCGCAGGCGTCCGTACCGCAGGCCACACCGGAACACCTCCGGCTTGTCCGCCAGCACCAGCGTCTTTCCGTTCTCGATCTCGCACCGGCACCCGTAGGCGCACAGCACCGGGAATTGCTCGCCCCGCCGGTCGGTCAGCACGCTGCCCGCCCCATGGGCGCAGCCCGCGCTGTTCTTCGTCACGCAGTTTTCGGTGATCATCAGCGGCAGGCGGCCATAGACAAGGGCCTCGCAGTCCGCATATTTTCCCAGGTCCCGCACCTGCTGCCACCGCAGCTCAAAGCTGGCCGTCACGGACGACAGCCCCTGCTCCTGCCAGAAGCGCACCGCCCGGCTGTTGTACACGTTCAGGCCGAAGTCGCCGCGGAGCGTTTTGCCCAGTCCCTTCACGATGGCCAGATGGCCCAGGTTGCCGATGGCCGCGGAGGCGACCTCCGGGTGCCGCTGCAGAATATCCCGGAACACCGGTTCGTCCGCCGTGCGGAATATCCGGGGCAGCACCGCGCAGAACTCCGCCTGCCCGGTATAGGGCATCAGGTCCATCTTATCCAGCAGCTCCGCCGGGATATACACGATGGCGGGGCGTTCCGCCAGCAGCTCGGCCGTCAGCTGATCGGGCCTGCTGATGGACACGGTAAAGTCCAGCTTCGCCGCGCCCGCCGGGGCCTCCGGCAGGGGAGAGGCGGGCAGCTCACGGCGCTTTGGAGTGTCCATCCGCCGATCCGCCAGCTCGTCCAGCAGCTCCCGCCGCAGCGCGTTCACCGCGCTGGCGGACACCATCAGCCCCTCGTCCAGCTCTATTTCGATCTGATCCGCCGCGAACACCGTGCCGCCAGTCTTGGTCAGCCGCTGCCGCAGTTCCTCCTCCGTCACGGCGCGGTTCCGGGCTTCCTCCGGCGCATCGCCCGTGGCTAAGGCTATGGTCACGCCGTTCCGGACGGCGCACGCGCCGCTCAGCCGCACCGGTTCGCCCCGGCGCACCGTCAGATGCAGGTTCACCGGTATTTTCCGGTTCTCTTTTCCGTTTTCATAGGTCTCACGGGCCGCGGCGAACAGCGCCTTCGGCTCCGGTACGTTCTCCGGCCGGGTGCCGAACATGGCCTTGCCCTTTTTACCAAGCCAGTAGCCGTCGGTGAAGCCGCTGCGGGAGAAGGCCTGTTCCAGCGCCCGGGACTCCTCCGCCGTGGGCAGTCGCCTTTCGTCCAGCAGGCGGCGGTAGATGCCCGTTACCACGGCCACGTATTCCGGGCGCTTCAGCCGTCCCTCCAGCTTCAGGCAGTCCACGCCCATAGACGCCATATCCCGCAGATAGGCGGACAGGTTGGCGTCCTTCAGGCTCAGGGGATGCGCGTCCCGGCAGGGGTCGTTCACGCCGTAGGGCAGACGGCAGGGCTGGGCGCAGGCGCCCCGGTTGCCGCTGCGCTGTCCCAGCACGGCGCTCATCTCGCACTGGCCGGAGTAGCACATACACAGCGCCCCGTGGCCGAACACCTCGATCTCCGCGCCGCAGCCGGCGCAGATCTCCCGTACCTCGTCCCGGTCCAGCTCCCGGGCCAGCACCACGCGCTCCATGCCCAACGCCGCGGCCGCATTGGCGCCGCCCAGCGTGAACAGGCTCATCTGCGTGCTGGCGTGAAGAGGCAGGTCCGGCACGATCTCCTTTGCCAGGGTCAGCAGGCTCCAGTCCTGCACCAGCACCGCGTCCACGCCCATGGCGCTGGCCTTCCGCAGCGCCGCGGCCGCCCCGGGCAGCTCCCGGTCGGTCAGCAGGGTGTTCAGGGTCAAAAAGACCCGCACGCCCCGCAGATGGCAATACCGCACCGCCGACGCGAATTCCTCGTCGGTAAAGTTTTTCGCGCTCCGCCGCGCGTTAAACGCACCGAAGCCCATATACACCGCGTCCGCGCCGTTCTGCACCGCGGCGGTCAGTGCCTCATATCCCCCCGCGGGGGCCAAAAGCTCCATCATCACCGGCGGTTGTTCTGGTTCTGGGCGTTCTGCAGCTTCCGGCGCAGCTCCGCCGCCTCGTTCTTGGCGCGGCTGGCCTCGTCCAGATAGGTCTTTACCTGCCGGCGCAGATTTTCCGCGCCCTCCTGCGCCTTGGTGAGCTGGTCCGCCAGATTGACCGCCGCCAGCACCGCCGCCGCGTCACGGCTTATGTGGGCGCTGTCCATCAGCTTCTGCATCTCCGCATCCACCATGTTGCCGATCTTCTCCATGTAGGCGGCGTCCTCCTCCGCTACGAGGATATACTCCGTGCCGCAGATAGACATCGTTACCCGGTTCGCCATGCCAAAACCCTCCTTAATTCATTTCGTTGGGTATATATACTTATACAGATAGCATTATACCACAAAACCCGCCGGAGAAAAGTCTATTTTGGCGAAAAGCGGAAATTTGTAAAAAGTTGTCCCGCCCCGCTTTACGCCGACCCCTTTTTCGTGTAGAATGGAGAGCACGAATGAGAGGGGAGGTCATCGCCATGGACGGCTATATACTTCGGAACAGGCAGGAGCAACTGACGCTGCCCGCCGATGCGGCCGACAAGCTGCTGCAAAGCGGGCAGGGCGACGCCGCCCTGCTGTATCTGGCCCTGCGCCGCTTCGGCCGGGGCGTCACACCGGAGGAGCTGGAAAAGGTCCTGCCCATCAGCCGCCTGCGGATCGACGCGGCGGAGAAGGTCCTTCAGGACCTGGACCTGCTGCCTCGACCAGCCCGCCAGGCACCGCCCGATCCGGCGGACGAACGCCCGGTCTACACCGCTCAGGACATCGCCGGACTGCTGACGGACAACGAGGGCTTCCGCCTGCTGGTGCCACAGACGGAGCAGCAGCTGGGCAAGAAGCTCCGCACCGCCGACTTGCAGATCCTGGCCGGTCTTTACGATGACCTGGGTATGCCCGCCGACGTGATCTATCTGCTGGTGTGCCACTGTGTCGAACGGGCCCGCAGCCAGTGGGGCGAGGGCAGACGACCAACCATGCGCCAAGTCGAAAAAGAGGGCTATCGCTGGGCACAGCTTGGCATATTTGACCAGAATTCTGCCGCGGTATACCTAAAAAAATGGGCAGAGCGCAACAGGAAGTACACTTCCTATTTGTCAAATTTACGAATTCTTAACAGGCCGCCGGTGGAGGCCGAACGCCGCTACATCGACCAGTGGATGGACATGGGCTTCCCACCGGAGACGGTGGCTCTGGCCTATGAGCGCACGGTGTTCTACAAGAAGGACCTGAACTGGCGCTATCTTAACGGCATTCTGCGCCGCTGGCACGACGCCGGCTGGCACACGCCCCACCAGGTGGAGCAGGGCGAGGCGGCCGGCAAGCGGCCCGCTGCCGCCGGTAAGTCCGCCGCCCCCGCCGGGGACAAGGACGCCTGGATGCGCCGCTATATCAAGAGGTGAGAGTATGTCATACGACGGTATCATCATGCAGCGGGCCATTGCCCGCTTTGACCAGGCCCGCCAGCGTCGGGAGGCCGAGCTGGACCAGCGCCGCCGGGAGGTCTTTGCCCGCCAGCCCCGCCTGCGGGACATTGACCGAACCCTCCGCACCACCATGAGCCGTATCGTGGCCGCCGCCGCCAAAAAGGGCGAGGACCCGCTGCCCGCCCTGCGGGTCCTGCGGGATGAGAACCTCTCCCTGCAGCGCGAGCGCGCCGCCCTGCTGGAGGACATGGGCTATCCCGCCGACTATCTGGAGGACAAGCCTGCCTGTCCCCTCTGCGGCGACACCGGCTACACCCGGTCCGGCGTCTGCGCCTGCCTGAAGCAGTACTACGCCCGCGAACAGCTGGCGGAGCTCTCCCGGCTCCTGCCGCTGGGCGAGGCCCGGTTCGACACCTTCCGCTTCGACCTGTACGACAGCGCCGTGTGGGACAGCTACGGCGTTTCGCCCCGGGCCAACATGGAGCGCAACTTCGACGTCTGCCGGGACTTTGCCCGCCAGTTCTCCCGGGGCAGCGGCAGCCTGCTGCTCTCCGGCGGCACCGGTCTGGGCAAGACGTTCCTCTCCGCCTGCATCGCCCGGGAGGTCAGCGACGCCGGCTTCTCCGTGGTCTACGACACCGCTATCAGCGTTTTCTCCCGCTATGAGGACGCCAAATTCCGCCCCGACGAGGTCAGCGATGCCGACGTCCGCCGCTGTGAGAGCTGCGACCTGCTGATCCTGGATGACCTGGGCACCGAGATGACCACCGCCTTTGTCCAGAGCGCCCTCTATCAGATCGTCAACGGCCGTATGCTCTCCGGCAGGTCCACCATCATCAGCACCAACCTGGCCCCGGAGGAGCTGGGCCATCGCTACGGCGCGCCCATCCTCTCCCGTATCGAGGGCGCCTACCAGATCCTGCCCTTCTTCGGCGAGGATATCCGCACAAAGCAGTGACCGCCGCACCCGCCCCGACAGGGGCGGGTGCATTTTTTTATTTCCCGACGGTCTTCGCCCGCTTTCGACAGGCCTCCCGCCGTACAATAGGCGAAAAAAGGAGGCGACCGCCATGAAAAAAGACCAGAAGACCGATTTCCTCTCTGCCCGTGTGCGATACATACCCATCAACGATATCCGTCCCAATCCCCAGCAGCCCCGCCGCCGCTTTGACCCGGAGAGTTTACAGGAGATGGCGGCCAGCATCGCCGCCTACGGCATTCTGCAGCCGCTCACCGTCCGGCAGCAGGGCGCAGTCTACGAGCTGGTGGCCGGCGAGCGCCGCTGGCGGGCGGCGCGGATCGCCGGGCTGCGGCAGGTGCCCTGTCTGCTGGCTCGGGGGGATGAGGAGGACGCCGCCCTGCTGGCCCTGATCGAGAACCTCCAGCGCCGCGACCTGGACTACATGGAGGAGGCGGCCGCCATCGCCCGCCTGCTCCGCCGCTACGGGCTCAGCCAGCAGCAGGCGGCGGAAAAGCTGGGCCGCAGCCAGTCCGCCGTGGCCAACAAGCTGCGTCTGCTGCGGCTGGAGGAGCCGGTGGCGGAGGCTCTGCACCACTACGGCCTGACCGAGCGCCACGCCCGCGCCCTCCTGCGTCTGGAGGACCCGGAGCAGCGCCTTGCCGCCGTCGAACACATCGGCAAAAACCAGCTGAACGTCGCCGATGCCGAAGGTTACATAGACCGTCTGGTCGCGCAAAACCAGACGACGCAGCCCCGCCGCCGCAGCGCGTATATCATCAAGGACGTCCGGCTGTTTCTCAACAGCGTGGACCGGGGCGTCCGGCTCATGCAGACCGCCGGCGTCGGCGCCAAAGTCTCCCGCCGGGACACGGAGGACGCCATCTGCCTCACCGTCACCATTCCCCGCGCAAAGCCGCAGAAAGATGTGTCGTAACGCTTTTGTAACCCATTCCTTGACAAACCGTGATACAATGCAGTAACGGCACGGCATTTTGCCGGTATTGCCCAAACCTGATGATACAAAGGAGGGGACACCATGAGCGACGAGTTGAATATGTCCTCTGTTACCGCCGATCCCGCGCCGGAGACGGCCGGCAAGCGCGCGGCCCCGGAAGAAAAGCCTCCCAAGACCCCCGGAAAAAGAGCCGGACTGATCATCGGCATCGCCGCGGCGGTGCTGGTGCTGGCCTACGCGGGCTGCTGTGTGGCCGCCAACGCGCTGTATTCCCACACGGCGTTTCCCAACACCTCCGTGCTGGGCATGGATATGTCCGGCCTGTCGGCGCAGGAGGCCGAGCAGCGCTGGACGGAGCAGGGGAGTGCCCTGCTGGACGGCATGACCATCCGCCTGACCCGTGACGGGCAGGAGATCGGCAGCACCACCCTTTCCGACCTGGGCGTCACCATTTTGCCCGTCTATGTCTCCAAGGCTGCCGGCTGCGACGTGCAGGACCGGGGCTGGGGCAGCGATGTGACCGCGTTCCTCCGCGGCGGCTGGCGCTTTATCGAGAGCTGGTTCAGGGCCGTGGATGTCACGCCCCAGCTGGACGTGGACGAGGCGAAGCTTACCGCCGCCTGTGAACAGCTGTCCGACACCGTGGGCTGCACCGTAACGGACGGCGGCTACCGGCTGGCGGAGGGTGAGGGCCTGTACATCACCAAGCCGCAGGACGGCGAGAAGCTGGACGCGGCGGCGCTGCGCGCCGAGTTGGCGCAGCGCTTCGAGAGCCGCGACCTGTCCGCGGCAGCCCGGTCCGTGGAATGTGTGTTCGCGGCCCGCACCGCCGCGCCCATGGACGTGCAGGCGCTCCACGACGAGATCGCCGGCACCATGGCCGCCGCCATCTGCGACAAATCCACCGGCAAGCCCACCCAGTCCCGCGTGGGCGTACAGTTCGATGTGGAGACGGTGCAAAAGCAACTGGACGCCGCCCAGCCGGGCGAGGAATTCCTGGCCGATGCCCAGGTGCAGTTCCCGCCCGCCGCCACCGAGGAGCTGGAGCAGGCCATGTTCCGGGATGTGATCGGCACCTGCACCACCACCTGCGCCGGCCCCTGGGGCCGCCGCCAGAACATCAAGCTGGCCTCCGCCGCCATCAACGGCCGTATCTATAACCCCGGCGAGGAGTTCTGGTACAACGCCACTGTGGGCCAGCGCACCGAGGCCCGGGGCTTCCAGCCCGCCGCCGCCTACTCCGGCGGCAAGACCGTCACCTCCATCGGCGGCGGTATCTGCCAGGTATCCTCCACGCTGTACTATTCCGCCCTCATGGCGGACCTGCAGATCGTCTTGCGCTACGCCCATATGTTCGACCCCGGCTATATGCCCGTCACGGGCTGTGACGCCACGGTCAGCTGGGGCGGCCCGGACTTTGCCTTCCGCAACAGCACCAACTACCCCATCAAGATCACCACCAGCTACAATGACGAGACGAACCAGCTGACCATCACCCTGCTGGGCACCAAGACCGACGACCACTATGTGGAGATGACCAACCAGTTCCTCTCCTACTCTGAGCGCAAGACGGTCTATCAGGAGTCCGAGTCCGTGGCCCCCGGCACCACCGAGGTGGAGCAGTACGGCCACAACGGCTACGCCGTCCAGACCTACCGCAACGTCTACGCCGGCGACGGTACGCTCCTCCGCAGCACCAAGGAGGCGTACAGCGACTATGACCGGGCCGACAAGATCATCCTGGTCGCCCCCGGCGAGCTGCCGCAGTAAATAAAGAAACAGCCCCCTGCCGGGGGCTGTTTTCTGCTTTCGCTGTGTCTTCGCCGGGAGCAGACAGAGAAAAAGACCGGCGAAAGCCGGTCTTTTCTTTCTGCGTATCATTCTCTCCGCAGGGCTTCGATGGGGTTCAGCTTCGATGCCTTCATGGCCGGCACCAGGCCGAACACCACGCCGATGACCATGGAGAAGGCCACCGCGATGATGCACGCCGGTACGCTGATGGCCACCGGTGTCCCCATGATGTGGGACATCATCTCCGCCAGGCCGATGCCCGTGGCCACGCCCAGTATGCCGCCCATGCTGGTCAGCACCGCCGCCTCCGTCAGGAACTGCCAGAGGATGCGGCTCTGCTGCGCGCCGATGGCGATCTTCAATCCGATCTCGCGGGTGCGCTCTGTCACGGACACCAGCATGATGTTCATCACGCCGATGCCGCCCACTACCAGCGAGATGGCCGCGATCCAGATCAGCTGCTTGTTGGTGGACTCCGACAGGCTTTGCAGGTCGCTGGCCTGCTGGAGGAGATCCTTGGACTCGTATTTGTACTTCGTGGTCCGGATGGCGTTCTCGTTCAGATACTTGGCCACATTGTCACCGGCGGCGGTCATGTCGTTGGTGCTGGTGGCCCGCACCGCCGCGTACTGGGGTTCATCATACCGGTACGGCACCGACCAGCACACGTCCGGGATGAAAATGGTCCCCGCCGTGCTGCCGGCGTACATCTGATAATCCTTAAAGCTGTTGATCACCGGTCCGCTGCTGGACCGGGAGGACACCACACCCACCACGGTGAACGGCATCCCGTTGATCTCGATGGTGCCGCCGATGGGGTTCTCGCCCTGGAACAGCGACTTTGCCGACTTCGCGTCGATCAGCGCCACATTCCGCCGGTTCTCATAGTCCGCCGCCGTGAAGGAGCGTCCGTAGTTCACCGCGTAGTCCACGGCCGTCAGATAGTGGTCGTCCACGCCGTACAGCGACCCGCTGAACGCCGTATTGCCCACGTACACGTTGTCGCACCAATCCCGGGAGTAGTACATACTCACCAGCGACACGCTGCCCAGCTTCTCCATCTCATCCCGCATCTCCCGGGTCACTGGGTCGATACCCTCCGGCAGCGCCGAGTAGTTCAGGTCGAAATAGTTTTGGCTGTCCGTGGCGCCGATGGTCACCCGCACCACGTTGTTGCCCGCGCCGATCAGGTTCTGCTTGATCTGCTCGTTGGTGCCCTGAATGGTGGACACGATGGTGATGATCGCGGCGATACCGATAATAATGCCCAGCATGGTCAGAAACGACCGCAGCTTGTGGCTCCACACGCCCTGAAAGGCGAGATTTATATTTTCCAACATATGGTTATCCCGCCTCCTTTATATGCCGTAGTTGTACAGCTGGTCGGTCGTGGCCTCCTGGGTGTGGGCACCCTCCACCACGTCGCGTCCATAGGGGAACGCCACATAGTCGTCGATGGTCAGCCCGCCCCGTATCTGGGTGTAGCTGCCCCACAGATCCCGGCCGGTCTGCACCCACCGCTGCTCCAGTCTGCCGTCCTCGCCCCGGGCCATCACATAGCTCTTGCCGTTGTCGGTCCGGATGAACATGCTCTGCAAATACAGTGAGCTGCCGCTTTCTTCCGCGCTGGTGTCCTTCTGGTACTGTATATCCACATAGTCATTGGGCTGCAAATTCGCGTCCTCGGTGACAAACACCTTGAAGGGGTAGTAGGACACGTTACTGTTGCCGTCGCCCCAGTTGTTGCCGTTGCTGGTGGGATAGTCGTCGATGGACACGATGGTGCCCTCGCAGGCCGCTCCGGTCATCCAGCTGCTGATGGATACGCTGTCGCCCACCTGCACGCTGCCCAGATCCATCTCGCTGAGGGTGCCGGTGACGTAATATCCGCCGCCGCCGGACAGCTCCACCACGGCCTCGCTGTTGTTATAGGCCTCGTCCGGGTCCCGCACGGCCTTCACCGTGCCGTCGAACTCCGCGTACACGTTGCCGTCGCCCAGCTCCGCCAGCTTCTTGTCCAGCTTCAGCTTCGCCACCTTCAGGTTGACCTCCTGCTCCTTTACCGCCTGAGCCTTCTCCAGAATGGCCTTGTTCAGATCCAGCTGGGTCATGGAGGACTCCAGCAGCTCGTCGATCTGGGCGATCTTCTTCTGCAGGTCCTGGATTTCCTTGGTGTTGTATTCCCGTGCCTTTTCGGGATAGTCGGGCATACCATTCAGCAGTTCCAGGGAAATTTTCTTCTCAGCTGCGGCGGGCTTGTCGTTGTTGTCGCTGCCATTGCCTTCGTTGGTCAGTACGGTGACGGTGGTCTGACCGGAACCGGTGTCCTCGCCGGAGCTGGTATTGCCGCCGGTCTCACCGCCAGGGGTGGGGTCGGGAGCTGCGTTTACCAGCTTCAGGTGCAGGCCCCAGCTCTCTGTAATGGCGCCGCCGGCGATGTCGCCCTCCCGCTTGAAGGCAACGATATAGGCTTCCGTTTTCTCTGCCAGCAGCGTTTCCAGCGTGGTCTGATCCAGTGTCAGTGTGCCGGTGTAGATGTAGTACAGGGGCTTATCCTTGGTGTTGCCAAGATTGCCCTCCACGGTGACAAAACCGGGGGTTACCGGGTCTTTGTACCCGGCGGCCTTGTCCGCATCCTCTATCAGCTTATCCAGCTTGCTCTGCAGGCCGTTGCGCTCCGCCTGCAGCGTCTCCTTGTTCTTCGCCTTCTTCAGCAGCTCCAGCTCGTTTTTCATGACCTCCAGGTTCTCCGTCTGCCGGTCATAGTCGATCTTGGCGCGCTCCACGGTGGCCTGTGTCAGGGTGGAGTCATAGCTCACCAGCACCGTACCCTTCTTGACGCTGTCGCCCTCCTTGACCCACACCTTCTTCACCGTCTGGCTCTGGGAGATGTAGATCTTCTGCAATTTGTCCGTGGTCACCATGCCGCTGGTGTTGGAGGTGTCCCCCCAGTAGTCGGTCATGGCGCACTCGTTGACGGCGTATACGTTCACGTCGCCCCGCTGGGCGTTCCGGGCGATGGTCAGTCCGCCCCACACCGCGCCGCACACGCCCACCACGCAGGCGGCGGCGATAATGCCCTTTTTCAGCTTCTTGCTCATGCGGGGCTTCTCACCGTCGGGGCGCTTTTCGCCGATATGCAGCTTTTCCCGCAGCGTCAGCTTCTCACTCATAGTCGTCACCTCCCGACAGTACGCCGTCCCGTATGGTCATGACCTTGGCGGCGTGGTTGGCGATGGAATGGTCGTGGGTGATCATGATGATGGTGGAGCCGCCGTCGTGCAGCTGCTGAAACAGCTCCATCACCGCCGCGCCGCTGGCACTGTCCAGCGCGCCGGTGGGCTCGTCGGCCAGCAGCAGCTTCGGATTGCCCACGATGGCCCGTGCGATGGCCACCCGCTGGCACTGTCCGCCGGACAGCTGGTCCGGCCGGTGCTCCACCCGGTCGGAAAGCCCCACCGTCTCCAGCGCGGCCCGGGCCCGTTCCAGCCGTTCCGCCTTCTTCACCCCGCCGTACAGCAGGGGCAGCGCCACGTTTTCCAGCGCCGTCAGCTTCGGCAGCAGATTAAAGCTCTGGAACACGAAGCCCAGCTCCTTGTTCCGCACCTCCGCCAGCTGCTTGTTGTTGCAGGTGGTCACGTCCCGCCCGCCCAGCAGATAGCTGCCGCTGGTGGGCACGTCCAGACACCCGATCAAATTCATCAGCGTGGTCTTTCCGCTGCCGGAGGGGCCCATAATGGCGAGGTACTCCCCCTCCTCCACGTCCAGATTCACGTTTTTCAGGATATGTGCCACGGACTTTCCCATGGGGTAGTCCTTGCATATATCGCGCATTTCCAAAATCATGCTCAGCCCTCCATCGGCGGAATGACCGCTGACGCGGAGGCGGCCTCGCCGCCGGGAATCACGGCTGCGGTGCTGCCGTCGTCCGTGACGGTGTCGTTCTCAGCGGGCATATCGCCGCCGTCCATGCCGTCCATGCTGCCCGTGCCGTCCATATCCTCCATGCCGTCCGTGTCAACCATACCGTCCATATCTCCCGTGCTGCCGCCGGCGCTGGGGTCAAAGGTGGCGTCGTCATAGGTGATGCACGTCATGCCCGCCTTCAGGCTGTCGTCGGGATAGGCGATGTAGTCCTCCGCCGTCAGGCCGTCCGTCACGGGATAGGTGTCCGTCTCCGTGTTGTACTCGCCCAGGGTGACGCTCCGCTTTTCCAGCTTGCCCTTGCTGTTCTGAGCCCACACCCAGGGCTTGCCCTCGGCGTCGTTGATGAAGTAGCTGGGCAGGTTGATCAGGCTCTCGTCCTGGGTGTCCTCCTGACCGTAGTCCGGCTCTATGTACACGTGCTGGCCCATCAGCAGCCCCTCGCCGTCGCCCTCCAGCGTCACATAGAAGGGGTACTTGCTGGACATGGCCGTGTCGCTGTCGCCGTAGTCGCTGCGGCTCTGCTGGGCGTTGTTCCAGTCGATGGAGCTGATGCTGCCCTTCCACGTCTGGTCGCTGACCCGGGAACGGATGACAACCGCCGTGCCCTCGGTCAGCACGCTGGCGTTGTTTTCATTCACATAGCCCTTGATGCGGAAGCCGCCCGTCTCCACGATGGTCATGAACGGCAGGGCGTTGCCGGAGTTGTCCGTGCCGCCGTCCGGGTTCAGGGACTGCACCTCGCCGTCCACCGGAGACTTGACGGTGCTGTCGGCGGTGTTGGCCTTCAGCTTCTCAATGTCCTTTTTCTTGGTGGCGATGTTGGCCTTCGTCTCCAGCACCTTCACGTTCTGCTCCCGCAGATCCAGGGCGTACTGCCGCTTGGTGGCGTCGTCATAGGTGCTGTCCATCAGCTTCTGTATACGCTCCAGCTCCGCCTGCTGGTCCTCCAGCGTGGCGTTCAGCTGCTCCAGCTCCAGCTGGGCCATCTCCAGGTCGGTGCGGATCTGGCTGAGGTCATAGGTCAGAAGCACGTCGCCCTTTTTCACGCTGTCGCCCACCTTCACCTTGATGGTGTCGATGGTCATGGCGTCGTTTTTCTTGATGGTCGTCTCGCCCAGCGGGCTGACGATGCCTGCGAACCGGTCCGCCAGACCTACGGACCCCAGCCCGCAGATCATAGACACCGACTGCACGGAGGCCTCGCCCTCCGCTGCGCCGCAGCCGGACACACAGCCCAGCAGCATCACCAGCGCCAGTACAAAAGCCGCTTTTTTCATGTCGTGTTCTCCTTTTTCCTTCCCGCGCGCCCGCGGGATGATTTTCCTATTTACTTAGACGGCAGAAATTGTCATTCCGTTCCGCCGCTGCCCCCGACAATATCATATCATGCGCCTGGCCCTCAAAATGTGAACAAATCGTGAACACACGCTTAAGACCTTACTAAGGTTCCGTATCAAAACGGTGGCAAAACGCCCCGCGGAATATTGACAGCGTGCGGGGGAGTGTCCTATTATTATGGTGTGCCGTGTCCATCCCGGACATCTTACCGGTGTACGGGCACCTTTCGGCGGACACGGCCCGCGTACGATACCACCGGCAGGAGGTTTTGCCATGAACAGAAAACGTATCCGCCAGATGGATCTGGCCCTGCGCCGCCGCCTTTCCGACCGTCCCGCCGCGGACTATTTTGCCCCCGGGGACGCCCTGCTCCGCACCCTCGAGACCGAGGGCTATATGCAGCGCTTTGCCGGGCTGTTCAGCGGCGCGCGCCTTCGCTGCGCCGACGTGCTGGCCCTCTGCCGCCCGGAGCTGGAGGTGCTGTGCCCCGGCGAACCGTCCGAGGGCTGGCTGGCCTATGCCTACGACTATGCCCGCCGCCTGCTCTACCCGGAAAAGACCGATGCGGAGCCCTTCGCCCCCGGTGCGGTGTTCCTGCTGTCGGTGCTGCAGGTGCTGTTTGCCGCCGAGGCGGAGCTGCTGCCCCACGACCCGGCCTGGACCTTCGATTTCCTGACCGATGATGAGCTGGCCGGCAGTCCCTGTGCCCCGTCCTATCAGCGCTTCCTGCGCCTGTGGAGACGGGAGTTCGTCTATGAGCTGATGCGTTTGGGCCTGGAGGTCACGCCCTACCGCACCCTTGAGCATATCGCCGGTGTCCACCACCTCGCCGTCACCGCCGCCCGCGCCCTGCGGAAAAGCGGCGTGGCCGTGGATGTGGCCCTGGTCTCCGGCGCCGCCGCCGGCCACGATCTGGGCAAGTTCGGCTGCCGCCCCGGCGAGCGCGTGCCCTACCTGCACTATTTCTACACCGACCAGTGGTTCCGCCGCCGCCGGATGACCGATATCGGCCACGTGGCCGCCAACCACTCCGTCTGGGACCTGGAGCCCGACTACCTCTCCGTGGAGGCGCTGCTGCTGATCTACGCCGACTTCCGCGTCAAGCAGCTCCACGATGCGCAGGGCCGGGAGATCACACGTATCTCCACCCTGGCTCAGGCCTTTCAGGTGATCCTGGATAAGCTGGATGACGTGGACGGCGAGAAGCAGAAGCGCTATACCCGGGTCTACGCCCGGCTGGAGGACTTTGAGCAGTTCATGGTCAGCCGCGGCGTGGATGTCACCATGTCCGGCGGCGATACGCCCCCTCTGCCGGAGAAGCACACCGCCCTTATGACCGACGACGAGGCCCTCCGCGCCCTGACGCTCCGCTGCGTGGGCCACAATATGGAGCTGATGCACCGCCTCACCGATCAGCGCAGCTTCGCCCGTCTGCTGGAGGAGGCCCGCGGCGAGACGGATTGGCGCCGTCTCCGCGCCTATCTGGCGGTGATGGAGTCCTACTCCCTCTATCTGCATATCCCACAGAAGGTCCAGACCCTGACGTTCCTCTACGAGCTGCTGATGCACCGCGAGGGCGATATCCGCCGTCAGGCGGCGGCGCTGCTGGGCGAGATCATCGCCGGCTTCCACGCCGGCTACGCCAAGGAGCGCCCCGCCGACATCCGCCCGGACCCCCGGGCCATCACCGACGTGGACCAGTGGAGGCTCTATCTGGACAAGATACTGTATCCCGACCATAAGCTCATGCCCCAGCACCGCCGCTGGATCGGCTATACCCTGAAATTCGCCGTCGGCTCCCTGCTGAGCCACTGCCCCGGCCGGGAGGAGCGCTTCCTGGCCCCGGTGTTCGCCTACTACCGCAGGCCGGAGGATCTGGACGACTACACCGCCTTCCAGCTGCTGGATACCGCCGCCGCCCTGCCGGATACGGCCTATACGGCCAGCCGCGCCCGGCAGATGATGGACTTTGCCGCCGCCCTGTCCCTGCGTAAGGACCTGACCATCCGCATGGCCGCCGTGCTGCTGCTGGACCGTCTCGCCCGCCTGTACCCGGAGGACGGCCGCGCGCTGGAGGCCGTGACCGCCGTCCCCGACGGCGACAGCGGCACCCTGCGCTATCTCAAGCAGGATGTGCTCTCTCAGGGCGCGCCCCTTCTTCTGCCGGAGGACGTGGTCTCCGAGATCTTCCTGGACAACCTGAAGACTGCCACGCCGTGGATCACCAAGCAGGGCAACCTGCGCCTGCTGACGGACTTTGCCCGCAGCGGCAAAAGCCCCGCCCTCCATATCGCCACCCACCTGTCCAATCTCATCAAGGTCAGCGACCGCGTCACCGTCCGCCACAGCGCCGGCAACGCCCTGCTGGCCCTGGCGCCCCGCCTGACGGCCGACCAGCGCAACGAGGTGGCGGTGGAGCTGTGCCGCGGCCTGGAGCTGGGCCAGCAGGAGTTCACCAAGTATATCCCCGACTACCTGGGCCGTTTTGCCCTGTGGCTGCCCCCGGCGGAGCTGGATGAGGTGCTGGACGACCTTCGCGTGAACCTCAGCTCCTCCGACAGCCGCGTTACCGCCTCCGTGCTGGATACCGTGGGCGTCATCTATGAGGCGTACGATGCCTATCGCGCCCGCTTCCCGGAGACGGACGACGCCTACCGCCGCCGCCGTGAACGGCTGCTGGGCCTGCTGATGCGGGGCCTCAGCGGCATTGACGGCGCCACCCGGCAGGAGGCCCTGTTCGTGTTGGGCCGCCGGGTCTTCGGCTCCGGAGAGCTGGGCCGCCACGAAAAGCGCCGCGCCTTTATGCTCACCCAGCGCAAACTGCTCTCCGCCCAGGACGAATTCCCCGGCGAGGGCCTGACGTTCTACTACCGGGCCGCCATGCTGGGCAAGCTCTACCGCTTCATCACCGAGGAGCGCCTGTTCCACAAGGGCTTTGACTTCGGCGTGCCCCGCCCCGTGGCCTTCTTCCCCGGTACCTTCGACCCCTTCACCCTGTCCCACAAGGGCATCGTCCGGGCCATCCGCGACCAGGGCTTCGAGGTCCTGCTGGCCATTGACGAGTTCTCCTGGTCCAAAAAGACCCAGCCCTACCGCCTGCGCCGGCGCATCGCCGCCATGGCCGTGGCCGACGTGTTCCACGTCAGCATTTTCCCGGAGGACTTCCCGGTGAACATCGCCAACCCGGAGAACCTCCACGAGCTGCGCGCCGCCTTCCCGGGCCGCAGCGTGTCCATCGTGGTGGGCAGCGACGTGGTGCTCCACGCCTCGTCCTACAAAAAGTCCGTCACGCCGGACTCCATCCACACCTTCGACCACGTGGTCTTCCGCCGCACCGAGCCGGACGCCGAGCCGGCGGATTACAGCTGCATCACCGGCAAGGTGCTGGAGCTGACGCTCCCGCCCCAGCTGGAGGAGATCAGCTCCACCCGCATCCGCGAGGCGGTGGATGCCAACCGCGACATCTCCAACCTCATCGATCCCACGGTGCAGGAGTTCATCTATCGCCGCGGCCTGTACCTCCGCGAGCCCCAGGACAAGCCCGTTCTCCGCACCGAGGACCTGAGCTTCCTGCCCGCATCGCCGGAGACGGCGGAGAAATTCCTCCGCACCATGCTCTCCGTGCCCACCGCCGCGGCGCTGCGGACGCAGATCGAGAGCCGCGGCGACGACGTGATGGTCTGCCGGGACACCGACGGCACCATTCTGGGCGCGGCCAGCTACGCCTGCCTGGACTCCGCCCGCATCTTCGCCCGCCTGGGCGACCCGGCCCTCTCCGGTCTGGTCCGCCAGAACGCCGGCGGCCGCACCCTGCTCATCAGCGGGCTGTTCGTGCCCCGGGGCGAGCGCCAGAGCGACCTCTGCCAGCTGCTCATCACCGAGGTGCTGACCCTGGCTCTCAGCCGTGAGTTCACCTATGCCCTCTACCTTCCCCTGGAGGGCGCCGTCTCCGGCTACGGCCGCCAGCTGCTGACGCTCCAGGGCTTCGTCCCGGCTGGTGACAGCACGGATGCCCTGGCCGTGGATATGCGCTGCCCCATCGTTCTCAGCCGCAACGTGGACACCGCGGTGAAGGCGCCCTTCAGCTCCTCGCCCCGGGTGCTTGCCGCCATCGCCGCCGCCCACCGCCGCCTGCAGGCGGCGCTGACGAAGCTGCAGCCCGGATCTCTGGTGCTCAGCCTGTCCGCCGGCGTCATCTACCACCGGCTGCTCCAGCGTATCACCGGCCGCAACGGCGTCCCCGCGGAGCCCACCACGCCCCGCGTCCTCGGCCCGGATATCTGCGTCCCCTACGGCAAGATCCTCCGCGGCGTGGCCGTGCCCAACACCGTCACCAAGACCCTGCGTACCGACAAGGTCTACGAGCCGGACCTCAGCACCTATTCCATCGAAGCCTACCCCGACTACTCGCCCCTGCCCGACCAGGTCCGCACCATCCACGCCTTTGCCCGCCCCGTCATTCTCGTGGACGATATGCTCCACGACGGCAAGCGCATCCGCCGCCTGGCCCCGCTGCTCGCCGAGACGAACACCCCCGTGGACCAGGTGCTGGTGGGCTACCTCACCGGCATGGGCCGCGATCTCATGGAGCAGCTGGGCTACGACGTGGACGCCATCTACTACCTGCCCAACCTGCGCCTGCGCTTCGTCGAGTCCACGCTCTATCCCTTCATCGGCGGCGATACCGTCCGCCACAGCGAGGCCCTGCCCGGCGGCCTCCAGCCCGCCGTCAACCGCATCCTGCCCTACGCCGCCCCCGAATACACCGGCATGGACGACGAGACCGCCTGGGAGCTCTCCCTCTGCTGCCTTGAGAATGCCCGCGATATCCTCCTGGCCCTTGAAACGGAATTCCGTTCCCTCTACGCCCGCAACCTCACCCTCAGCCGTCTCGGCGAAGCGGTCATCCTGCCCCTCTGCCCCGACAAGGGCGGCTGCATGACCTACGATCTCTCCCGCGCCGCCAGCACGTATTTGGAGGGAGATATAGAGCTCCTGAAACGTATGCGTCCCAGATAAAGGCACATCTTTTGCGCCAATACTTCGTTGCGTCGGCTTGACGTACACACGGTACGCCTGCGCCTCCGCGCCTCGTCTTGACACAAAATCTGAACCTTTATCAAGACTGTGCGGCGCCACCTCGTCATCGGCAGGACGCAAAATCCATCGCTTTTACGGGCATGACGTGTGCCGTCCCGCTATCGCAGGACGCAAGATCCGGCACATTCTCTATTCCTCAAAGGGGGGGCCTGCGCCGCCGCGCCTCGTCTTGACACAAAATCTGAACCTTTATCAAGGCTGTGCGGCGCCGCCTCGTCATCGGCAGGACGCAAAATCCGGCACATTCTCTGCTCCTCAGGGGGCCTGCCGTGGCGTGAAATTTGCGCGTCAGCACCCCGCCGGAGGCAAAAAGATAGAAACAGGAGAAGCTACTATGATCGATCTCAACGATACCGCCCTGCCGCGCATCCCGTCTAAGTGCCGCGTCACCCTGCTGGCCCTGGGCGATGTGGGCAGCACGCTGCTGATGGGCCTGCGGCTCATGGGCGGCGACGTGATAGGCTCCATCGGCATCTGCGACGTGCGCCCCGGTGTCTCCGACCGCTGGGAGTTCGAGCTGAACCAGATACAGTCCCCGGACGGTGCGGCGCTGCCCCCGGTGGACATCATCGCGCCGGAGCAGCTGTTCGACGGCGACGTGTTCCTGTTCTGCGCCTCCCGGATGATCCCGGATACCTCCGTTACGGCGGGGGATGTCCGCATGGCCCAGTACGGCCTGAACCGGGAGCTGGTGTCCATCTACGCCCGCATGGCCCGGGACAGGCGGTACAGGGGCCTGTTCTGCGTGGTCAGCGATCCGGTGGACCCCCTCTGCCGTGCCGTCCTGCGTGAAAGCGGCCTGTCCCCGGCCCAGGTCCGGGGCTTCGGCCTGGGCGTTATGCACGCCCGCGCCCTGTACTACGCCCGGAGGGACCCTCGCTTCGCGTCCTACCTTACCGAGGGCCGCGCCTTCGGCCCCCACGGCGAGGACCTGGTGCTGGCCAACTCCATTGCGCACTACGACGACGCCCTCTCCCGTGAGTTGACGGAGAAGGTGGCCCACGCCAATCTGGAGATGCGTAAGCTGGGCTACAAGCCCTATGTGGCCCCGGCCCTGTCCTCCGGCGCGCTGAGCCTGCTGGCCCTGCTGCGGGGGCAGTGGCATTATTCCTCCGTCTACGACGGCCAGGTGTTCATGGGATGCCGCAATCGTCTGACCCCCGCCGGCATCGAGACGGAGGCGCTGACCCTGCCGCCTACCCTGCAAAAGCGTATCGACGACACCCGCGCCAAGCTGAACGCCATAGAATAACGGAGGTATCCGCCATGCTCACCGTTCTGCTCCCCGAAAACGACCGCAGCCCCGCCCTGCGGGACCTGCTGGTGCCCCTGCTGCCCCCGGGCAGCGATATCCGCGACCCCGATGACGGGCTGGAGGACCTGGCCGGCCGCCGTCTGCTGTTCGCTGTGGCGCTGGACGAGGGCGGCTGCAATATGGCCTATTACCGTATGCTCTCCCGCCTGCGCCGCAGCACAGACCTGCTCTCCGACAGTATCGGCGCGTGCATCGTCACCGGCGTGGGCGAGTTCTACACCAAGGATGTGGCCCGGGACATGGTCTTCGCCGCCAACCAGGCGGGCTGCGGCTTCCTCGGCCGCCCGCTGGTGGAGGCCACCGGTTCCCTGCGGAATTTCCGCACCCAGGCCCAGATCGGCGGTACCGACGAGGTCACGGCCTTCCATGCCGCCGTGGCGGAGCTGCTCTCCCGCCTGAACGGCTGGGAAAAGCCCGCCCCCATCCGCCATGTGCTGGCTCTCCACGCCTCCCAGCGCGCCACGTCCAACACCCTGGCCCTGTGGGAGCTGGTGAAGGCCGGTCTTCCGTCGGACCTCGGCGTGCAGGAGATCTGCCTCCGCAACGGCACCATGGCCGACTGCAACGGGTGCAGCTATACCGCCTGTCTCCACTTCGGCGAGCAGGGCGGCTGCTTCTACGGCGGCCCCATGGTGGACGAGGTCTATCCCGCCGTGCGGAAATGCGACGCCCTGGTCATGCTCTGCGCCAACTACAACGACGCCCTGGCTGCCAATCTGACCGCCTGTGTCAACCGGCTCACGGCCCTGTTCCGCCAGACCCGTATGTACGACAAGCGGATCTTCGGCCTGATCGTCTCCGGCTACTCCGGCGGCGACCTGCTGGCCCGCCAGCTGATCTCCGCCCTGAATATGAACAAGTCCTTCTACCTTCCGCCCCGCTTCTCACTGCTGGAAACGGCCAATGAGCGCGGCAGCCTTGTGAAGCTGCCGGGCATCGAGGCGCAGGCGGCGGCCTTCGCCCGGCACATCGCGGAGAGCTGAATACCCCCGCCGCAAACCGGGGAAAATACTTCCATCAATCAAAAGGAGGTGTGTTCCATGCAGGCAATGGTGTTGGAGAAGGCGTGCATCCAGTGCGGACTGTGCGCGGGGCTGTGCCCGGAGGTGTTCGAGCTGAACAGCGGCGAGCCCGCCCGGGTGACGGTGGACCCTATCCCGGATGCGCAGAAGATCGGCGTGCAGGAGGCGGCGGACAGCTGTCCCGTGGCCGCCATTCAGGTAACGGCGTAAAAATCCCCGGAAATGCCGCAAAAACCACTTTACAACGGTGATTTTCTGTGGTATCATCTCAAAGTACGCGCTAAGCGCGTCCGACCCCTGCCTTAGCCCTGCGGAGCGTTCCATCTCTCCCACGGCCCAGGCTGCGGGCGTATTTCAAGAAAGGTGGAAACACAACCATGATGCTGAAAGACCAGAAGACCTCTATCATCGAGGCCAATCGCACCCACGAGACCGACACCGGCTCCCCCGAGGTCCAGGTGGCCATTCTCACCGAGCGTATCAACCAGCTGACCGCGCACCTGAAGGTCCATCCCCATGACTTCCACAGCCGCCGCGGTATGCAGATGATGATCGGTAAGCGCCGTCGTCTGCTGGACTACCTGGCCAAGAAGGACATCGAGCGTTATCGTGACCTGATCGCCAAGCTGGGTCTGCGTAAGTAAGTTGAAACAGGGTGATGTGCGCTTGCGCATCACCCTTCTTTCACATTCTGCGCCGTGTACAAATTGACCATTAGCAGTTGAAAATGCGCCGAAATTCAGGGTTTCGGAGCGTTTTCAAGTGCTAACGGCGATAGGTCGCGGGCAGAATGCCATTTCACAAAAAAGGAGAAACGATATGTCAACGATCATCACCAAGCGCCAGTTCCCCCACTATCACAAATACACCATGGACCTGGCCGGCCGTCCCCTGACGCTGGAGGTCGGCAAGCTGGCCGAGCTTGCCAACGCCGCCGTCATGGTGGGCTATGGCGACACCCGCGTCCTCTGCTGCGTCACCGCCGCCCCCCGTCCCCGCGACGGCATCGACTTCTTCCCCCTGTCCGTGGACTTCGAGGAGAAGATGTACGCCGTGGGCCGCATCCCCGGCAGCTTCAACCGCCGCGAGGGCCGTCCCGGCGAGAAGGGCATCCTGACCTCCCGCGTCATCGACCGCCCCATCCGCCCCCTGTTCCCCTATGACTTCCGCAACGATGTGTCCGTCATGTGCACCGTCATGGCCGTGGACCACGACTGCTCCCCCGAGATCGCCGCGCTGATCGGCACCTCCGCCGCCCTGGCCATCTCCGACATTCCCTGGAACGGCCCTGTGGCCGCCCTGAAGGTGGGCCTGGTGGACGGCAAGCTGGTCTTCAACCCCGACGCCGAGCAGCGCAAGGTCAGCGATTTGGACGTGACCGTGGTCTCCACCAGCAAGAAGGTCGTCATGATCGAGGCCGGCGCCAACGAGGTCCCCAACGACGTGATGTTCGAGGCCATCAAGCAGGCCCACGAGGAGAACCAGAAGCAGATCGCCCTCATCAATCAGATGGTGCAGGAGATCGGCAAGCCCAAGTTCGACTATCCCCA
>CDZH01041589.1_pt1 | contig 22626 bp, 23 predicted proteins | sample 557721 | NCBI WGS metagenome assembly CDZH01 (sample SAMEA3182062, study PRJEB8094) | gut metagenome | biome: human; feature: gut; material: Stool; isolation source: human stools | place: Canada | collected 2013-01-14 | reverse complement strand
TTAACAGGCGTTGATGTATATTCTGCCAATGAGAAGGAAAGCGTCCTGATCTTGCGGCATTTGGAACGGCAAATCAATCTTGGCATCCCAATGAGCCGGCTTGCTCTGGATCGCGGATATGAGACTGGTGCTGTTCACCGGGGGCTGGAGCTTCTGGGCATTACCGGATATATCCCCGCAATTCAGATCTCCAATCCACCTGAGAAATATGGATTCTCCTTCGATCCACAGCTGGACGCATTCATCTGTCCGGAAGGAGTTTCTCTTACGTACCACAGGCTAAATTGCAGCAAATCGACGGGCAAATATCTGCGTTGCTACCAGGTCGAGGGCGATGCCTGTATGCGCTGTCCAAAACGGCCGAGCTGTTTTGACAAGGCTGGAATTCGGCGCAGAGTGTTGGCCAGCAGCTGCTATCCGGCATTTTTCAGAGGGCATCAGCGCGTGGGAACTCCAGAATACCTGTCCATGATGCGGCTTCGCAAAATCTGGGCCGAGGGCAGCTTCTCCGTCTTGAAACGGGAACACTGTATTTCAAGGATTCGAAAAAGGGGCATTCTTGCAGCTACGGAAGAATGTCTCCTTGCCGCCATGGCCCTAAACCTCAAGAGGATGGTAAATGCCATCTTTCGCTATCCCCAAATTTACTGTTCTGCTGGAACCACTGTGGGTTTCAGCAGTTTTTTTGCTTTTGTCAACAGGTCCCGCTCTTTACAATGCCACAAAATATGCCTGCCTTGGGATCCAACCTTCAACGCTTACCTTTCCAAGAAACGAGCTGAGGGGAAGCACTACAATGTTGCACTCTCTCACGCGGCCAAGAAGTTGGTGCGTTTGATTTACGCTATGGGGAAATCTCAGCAGTCATACCGCAGCGCCGCTTAATTTATTTATATGCTCAGTTTGGCGTCCAACCGGACGTCTGCTTTGCTATGCCCTTTTTGATCTGCCTAAAATTTTTACCACTCCTCTCATTTCAGACTTGACATCTAATAGCTAGGGCTTGTTTGAAAAATAAAAGTTGCACGATAAAGCAAGTTATGCGAAGCTAAGGGCATGAAACGATATGAATTAACGAAAGAACAATGGGAACGAATCAAGCCGCTGCTGCCACCGGAAGAAACGGGGAAGCGGGGCTGTCCACGGAAGGATAACCGGACCATGCTCAACGGGATGCTCTGGATTGTCCGGAGCGGTGCTCAGTGGCGTGAGCTGCCGGCGGCCTATGGCCTCTGGCAGTCTGTGTACGCGCGATTCTCCAAGTGGCGGGATGACGGCACACTGGAGGCGGTATTTCACGCGCTGTCCGGGGACGCGGACATGGAGAATCTGAGCGTAGACTCCACTTGCGTAAAGGTACATGAAAGCGCCAATGACGGGGAAAAACAGCGGATAAGGCGGTTGGCCGTACCAGAGGTGGGTGGAACACAAAACTCCACGCGGTCGTGGACGGTTTGGGAAACCCGGTGGAGTTCCTTCTCTCCGCCGGAAATGACCACGATTCGGTTCACGCTGTTGAACTGTTGGAAAAAGTCAGGACTAGAGGGAATGCCGTACTGGCAGACCGGGCCTATGGTGCTCGGGCAATTCGGAAATATATCTCAGCGCACGGTGCCAGTTATGTGATCCCGCCGCAAAGCAACGTTTCCAATCCTTGGCCGGTTGACTGGCACCTGTATAAAGAGCGCCATCTAGTGGAGTGTTTTTTCCGGAAAATCAAGTGATTTCGCAGAATCGCCACCAGATATGACAAGTCGGATGCTTCCTTCCTGGCCTTTGTGTATCTTGCCTCCATCGCTATTTTGCTGCTTTAGCACAATCTCTACCTTTTTTCAGACAAGCCATAGTCTTTCTGAATCCTTATTTTCAGCCGCTGTCTGGGCTGTATAGGCGAGGGAGAAGGGAGAAACTTAAAAAGTTCCATAATACGGAATTCAATTCCGAAATTTAAGATAAAAAAGATTCACAAGCAGCCTCTCTTGTGGTATACTTTTACCATAGGCTTTTTGCATTTATTTGTCAAGCATCTTTAAAAAATGAGCGCTTGGCACGAAAGGAAGAGGAAAATATGGCGAAAGAGCAAGTGTCCAGCATCCTCCGCGCCTTACAGATCCTGGAGTGTTTCATGGACAGAGAGACCGAATGGACGCTGAAAGAGCTGGTGGACCATCTGGATCTGCCCTCTACCACGGTGTTTCGCCAGGTGTCCACTCTGGCAGAGCGGCAGTATCTGGTGCAGGACCCTGTCCGCAAGAGCTATCGGGTGGGACCGCGACTGATGCTGCTGGCCAGTGCGATTCTGGGCCAATCGGACCTTCGGCGGGTGGCCAGGCCGGAGCTGGAGCATCTGAGCGACACTGTGCATGAGACCATTAATCTCAGCGTGCTGCTGGAGCACGATATTTTTTATCTGGATAAAGTGGAGACCCACCGCTCCATTGTCTGCAACACACAGATTGGTGGCCGGGCGCCGGCCTATGCCACCAGCAGCGGCAAGGTGATTCTTTCCTGCCAGGACGAGGCGTACATCGACGATTACTGCCAGTGGATGAGCCGCAAGGCTTATCCGCTGACCAGCAACACCATCACCGATCCCGACCAGCTGCGTTCCCAGCTGGTTCAGGCCCGGCTCAACGGATATGCCATGGATGACGGAGAGATTGAGGCGGGGCTGATCTGCGTGGCGGCGCCGGTCTATGATATGAACCGCAAGGTGGTGGCGGCTGTGAGCATTTCCGGCCCGGATTACCGGATGCGGGAGGATCAGGAGGTCATGATCCGGGAGGCGCGGCAGACGGCGCAGAATATCTCGCGGCTGCTTGGCTATCGGCTGTAAAACGAAATAAAGTGATGAGCAAAACAGGTGGAAGGAGTTGCCCACAAACAAGGCAAACGGGAATCAAAAGAGTTTAGGGCATCTCAAGGGCGCAAAAACCATAGCGCGGTAAACCCCGCGCCCGCAAAAGGTATGAAAAAGACAAATCAGGCGGAACGCCGAAGCTGTTTGGCAGAACGGTAGGAGTGAGAACCATGCAGAACGGCAGCCAGCGCAACCGCTAAAGCGGAGATGTGGGCCAGCGTATTGAGATTTGCCGCGCTGGCGCCGTTGCGCACCCACAGCCGTTCCTGACCTGTGGATTTGAAGCGGGAATTGTAACGCTCACACTCTGTACGCAAGGCGTATGTTCTCCTGAAACAGAGGCAGCTGCGGTCAATGGAAAGCCTGTAATCCGTGGGGACGATCCTGTATTTAACGCAACCCCTGTTTTTCTTCTCGTTATTCCAGTTTTTGTGGTTACAAGGGCAAACATCGGTTTTGGACTGACGGAATGGGCAGCAGAATTTCTGCCGGGTACGATTATTGTCGGTGGTTTTGCCATCTTTGTGCATAGCCAGTCCAGCATCACAGATCAAGTTACCTGCCGGAAGAGCTTTGCTCTTGGAATTGCGTTTTTTGAGGGGGATAAAAGCTTCCCCATCATAGACCGATTTCACGGTGTTGTAGATGCTTTTCGCGTCGTAGCCCTTATCCGCGAGAAAGGAACATCCCTGCAAAGGGAGGATCTGGTTGGCTGCGGCGAGGATGTCAACGGCAACTGTGGAATCCATGATGTTGGCTTGGGTGGTCAGCTCGCAGAGCGGCAGCCCGGAGATGCAGTCCACCAGCACATGGCTTTTGTATCCCCAGTAGAACTCATGCCGCCGCTCATTGTGCTGGTTGGAGGCCGAATGGACGCCCAGAGCGCAGTCCGGGTCGCTTTTGGGGTGGTTTTCCTTGGAGAACTTGCTTTTCGCAAAGGACTTCAGGTTGTTCTGCTTCGTGTTCGCCATGACGGGTGTGGAATCCAGACCGATGAAGGATGCGTCCACGATCCCCAATTCATATAGCTCCCGCACCAGATTGGCCATGATCGACTTCAACGCACCGTTGTTCAACTGCCGCAGGCAGCGGTCATACGTCCAGTAGGACGGCAGCGGCTCCATGATGTTAAAGCCGCAGTAATGGGCGATGATGCGGTTGTTGTCCAGATAATCCATCAGATCTGTGATCTGCGTGAAACCCTCGCATTTCATAACGATAAACGCACAGACCATGGCTTCTTTCGGGAAGCCCCGCCGCCCGGTTGCCGCTCTGGGCAGCGTGAAGTCCAAGCTGCTGAAAAGCTTGTCATAAAACATGGCGGCGCTTTGGGATGTGAACAGCGTCACATCCTGAATGATTTCCTGTCGGTAGATAGCGGCCAGCCCCTTTCCGGTTGGTTTTCTCTCAAGTCAATTTTACCAAAAAGGGGCTCCGCTTTCTATATCATATGAGTGATTTTCGGTTTCAGCCATGACCGGAAACCATTGCAATTACTACTTTTTTGGAGTTTTGCTCATGGCTGAAACGAAATAAATAAAGGAGGGGAAGTTCCCCCAATGTCACTTAGTTAGCAAGTAAGGAACCTCACAAAGACAGCACACAGCAAGTGTAAAGACACAGTAGAAGGCATGGTGCCATGAAAAAGAAAAGTGAGGAAACGCGCGGCGGCCGCGGCCAGCGTCATTTTGGGGGTACGGTGATGCTGATGGGGGCGTTTTGTGTTCTGCTGTCCGGCAATCCGCCGGCTTCGGCGGTGCCGCTGGAAACGCCGCAGGTCCTGGCGCGGGAAGCGCCGGTGGCGGCACAGGTGCTGGAGCCGTTGCTTCCGGCGGACACGGAACCGGAGAAGTCACCTCCGCCGATCCGGGAGCCTGCTTGTCCCCGGGAGGAATCCTTTGCAGACGCCGCCTTTTTGGGAGACTCCCGCACGGAGGGCCTGTATTTGTACGGCGGCTCGGAGGAAGGAACCTACCTTTACGCAGTGGGCACCACGGTGGAATCCGTGTTTACCAAGGCAACCCAAGAAACAGAGGAGGGGAAGGTCCCCCTTCTGGATGCGCTGACGCAAACGCAGTGAACAAAGGCTTACATCATACTGGGAGTCAACGAGCTGGGCTGGCCGCGAACAGAGATGTTTCAGGAGCAGTACGGCAAGGTGATCGACCGGGTCCGGCAGGACCACCCCGGCATTACGGTGGTGGTGCAGTCCATTTTGCCCGTCAGCGCCGTTCAGAAGGCCAAGTGCAGCTATGTCAATAATGGCCGTATCGCGGTATACAACGCGCTTTTGGAGGAACTGGCGGCTGAAAAGGATGGCTTGTATTTGAATGTGGCGGAGGCCGTGACCGGGGAGGACGGTTGCCTGCGAAAAGAACTGACCTCTGACGGCATCCATCTCAATACCGCGGAATGCGTGGAGTGGCAGGAATATCTAAAAACGCACCCGGTGGAAAAGGGCCTCTGACAAGAGGCGCTTTATTTACTTTTTCGACAGATTTTAGAGACGTGGTTCGTGCACAATTGCTGAAAATGAGGCGGCGGCCTGACAATTGCTTGACAAGCGAATCGAAAAAAGGTATATATACGGTTGTACGAGAAGTACAATTCCCCTTGGAGGGGAATTTGCTTTACCCTCATTTTGGAACGATATTCCGCTATACGGAATATCTGAAAAAACGGGTGGAGACATGGGAGAAAAGAGTAAAAACGAGGAGGAAAAAAGCCCATGATCATGAAGTTCCTGAAAAAAATCCCTGCAGGTATGATGGTCGTGCCTATGCTATTGGGCGCGTTCATCAATACTTTCTTCCCGCAGATCACTGGCATCGGTTCCTTTACCACCGCGATCTTCACCAGCGCCGGTGCCAACACGGCAATCGGTATTCAGCTGTTCTGCCTGGGTACGACCCTGCGGTTCCGCGAGATTGGCGGCGTCGTCAAGCGCGGCGGCGTGCTGCTGATTTCCAAGTTCATCATCGGTGCCGCCATCGGTATCGGCGTGGGCAAGATCTGCGGTCCCGAGGGCCTGCTGGGCCTGAGCGCGCTGGCCATCATCTCCGCTGTCACCAACTCCAATGGTTCTGTGTACCTGGCCCTGATGAACAGCTACGGCGATACGGTTGACCAGGCCGCCATGCCTCTGCTGGCCATCAACGACGGCCCCATGCTCACCATGATTGCCATGGGCGCAGGCGGCCTTGCCGACATCCCTTTCATGGCTCTGGTTGCCGCCATCGGCCCCATCCTGGTGGGTATGATCCTGGGCAACATTGACAAGGATCTCTCTGACTTCCTGGCTCCCGCCGGTAGCATCCTGCTTCCCTTCGTGGGCTTCTGCCTGGGCTCCGGCATGAACCTGACCAACATTGCCAAGGGCGGTGTCCAGGGCATTTTGCTGGGCCTTATCACCTGCCTGATTGGCGGCGCTTTCATCGTGCTGTGCGACAGATTTGTCAGCCGCCGTCCCGGCTATGCCGGTTGGGCAGTTGCCACCACCGCAGGCAACGCCGTGGCTGTTCCCGCTGTCATTGCCGCCGCAGACCCCACCTGGGCTCCCTGGGCAGACATTGCGACCTCTCAGGTGGCCGCTTCCGCCATCCTGACCGCCATTTTGGTTCCCATCATCACTTCCTGGTGGGCCAAGAAGTATGGCTGTCCCAAGTTCCCCAAGGACGAGGCGCAGGCTGCTCTGTTTGCCAAGGACTGATTTTTAAAGAAGGCACTTGCTGAAAAGAAAGAGGATCGAAAGGAGATCAACAACAATGCTGAATGCTATGATCGTTGAAGCGGCGAAGGACAACGTGATCGTTGCCATTGAGCCCATTGCCAAGGGTGACACCGTTACTTACAACTGCGCCGGCCAGGAAAAGAGCCTGACCGCTCTGGAGGATATCACCATTTATCACAAGCTGGCTGCCTGCGACATTGCCAAGGGCCAGCCCATTGTCAAGTACGGTGAGCATATCGGCCTGGCCGCCCGCGATATCAAGGCCGGCGAGCATGTCCACTGCCACAATCTGGAAGAGCACCGGGAAAACCTGGATGCCAAGGGCTGAGAAAAGGAGGATTTCAATATGAATTTCTACGGTTATAAGCGTCCTGACGGCCGCGTTGGCGTGCGCAACAAGGTTTTGATCCTGCCTGCCAGCGTCTGCGCCTCCGATACCACCCGCATCATCTCTCAGCAGGTGGTGGGCAGCGTGACCTTCAACAACCAGCTGGGCTGCTCTCAGGTGGCTTCCGACCAGCAGTTCACCATGGATGTCATGGCCGGCTATGCCGCCAACCCCAACGTCTACGGCACGGTGGTGGTGTCCCTGGGCTGCGAAAACTGCCAGATGGATCTGGTGGTGGAGGCCATCAAGGAACGCACCAACAAGCCCTTGAAGCAGGTCATCATCCAAGAGGCCGGCGGCACCCTGAAGGCTATTGATATGGCTGTCCGCTACGCCAAGGAAATGGTGGAAGAAGCGTCCTTGCTGCAAAAGGAAGAATTCCCCATGTCCGAGCTTATCATTGGCACGGAGTGCGGCGGCTCTGACCCCACCAGCGGCCTTGCCGCCAATCCCCTGATCGGGCAGCTCAGCGATCTGATCGTCAAGGAGGGCGGCACCTCCATCCTGTCCGAGACCACTGAGTTCATCGGCGCCGAGCACATCCTGGCCCGCCGGGCTGCCACGCCCGAGGTCCATGACCGGATTTATGAGATCGTGCACCGCTACGAAAAGGCGCTGCAGCTGGTGGGCGAGGAAGTCCGCGAGGGCAACCCCTCTCCCGGAAACAAGGCCGGCGGCCTGACCTGCTTGGAGGAGAAGTCCCTGGGCTGCATCCACAAGGGCGGTCACAGCCCCGTCAATGCTGTTTATGACTACGGCAAGCAGGTGAAGGCCAAGCAGGGCCTGGTCATCATGGACACCCCGGGCAATGACCCCTCTTCCGTTGCCGGCATGGTGGCTGGCGGCGCGCAGGTCGTGGTGTTCTCCACCGGCCGCGGCACTCCCACCGGCAATCCTTTGGCTCCCGTCATCAAGATTACCGGCAATAAGCTGACCTATGCCAACATGGTGGACAACATTGACGTGGACGCCTCTCCCATCATCTATGGTACCAAGACTCTGGAGAGCCTGGGTGACGAGCTGCTGAAGCTGACCCAGGAGGTGGCCTGCGGCAAGCAGACCAAGGCCGAGTCCCTGGGCTATACGGAGATGGCCATTGCCCGCGTGTGCAACTTCGTGTAAGCTTTTTCAAAGCCCCTCTGACCGGGTCCGCAACGCGGGCCCGGTTTTTTTGCGTGTTTCGGAAAAGCCCCTTGACAAATGAAGGAAAAAGACTATACTATATTTGTGCTGTTAATAGCATAATTTGTGTAAAGTTAATTCGGAATATGATTCCACGATACGGAATCGTGCCGGCAGACAAGAAAGGAAGTTCTATCATGAACGCAGCATATCTGACGCCTGCAATCACGCTCTTTCACAAAGACGGCAGCCTGGATTTTGAAAGTCAGGAGAAGCTGTTCAACAATCTGATTGAAAACGGTGTTGACGGCATTTTGGTGGAGGGCAGCTCCAGCGAATTTTTTGCCATGCCAATGGACCAGCGCCGGGAGATGGCCAAGTTTGCCATTGAGACGGTGAACCGCCGGGTCAAGCTCATCATCGGCACCAGCCACATGGTGGCGGACGAGATCGTAAATTTTTCCAATTTCTGCCTGGATGCCGGGGCCGATGCCGTCATGATTCTGCCGCCCTATTACTTCCACTTCGACGCTGAGGCGCTGCTGCAATACTATGACCGCCTGGCAGCTCAAATTCATGGCAATATCTACATTTATAATTTTCCCGACAACACCGGCTATACCATCCCGCCTCAAACGGTGCTGGCGCTGGCCAAAATCCATCCCAACATCGTGGGCATGAAGGATACTATTTCCGGCATGGATCACACACGGGAGCTGATCAAGGTCGTCAAGTCGCAGATCCCCTCCTTTGAGATTTATTCCGGCTTTGATGACAACTTTGCCCACAACGTGCTGGCCGGAGGCAATGGCTGCATCGGCGCTTTGAGCAACGTGGTGCCTGAGGTCTGCTCCGCCTGGGTGCGGGCGTTCCGGGAAAATGATCTGGCCGGGATCGCCAAGGGACAGCAGACCATTGACCGCCTGATGGATCTCTATGCGGTCCGCAGCCCCTTCCTGCCGGTCATTAAAGAAGCCTGCAAGCTGCGCGGCGTGGCCGCCAGCAGCACCGGCACCTTCCCCATGCCCAACGCGACAGTGGAAGATGACGCCAAGATCCTGGAGCTGTTGCGCCGGGAGGGTGTTGAGTAAATTTTCCTTGCAAAAAGCAAAAAAGCGGCCCGCTGTATTCAGACAGCGGGCCGCTTTTTGAATGTGGAAGGTCCAGGGACTCCGGGAGAGAAAGAGGCCCTCAGCGCATGGCGATGGTGACTCCTGTTTCCGCCGCCAGATCGCCGGCGGTGTAGACGGCGCATTTGCAGGTGGCAATGGCCTTTTTCGCCCGCTCGCTGAGCAACTCCGCATGGATTTCCAGCGTATCTCCGGGGAGAATTTTCTTGCGGAATTTGACATTGTTGATGCCAAGGAACAAGGGCACCTTGTCGGCATAGGCAGGCTTAGTTATCAAAACGAGATCTGTGGCCTGGGCAGTGGCCTCCATAGTGTATACGCCAGGGAGAACGGGAGCGCCGGGGCAGTGGCCCTTGAAAATCTCCCGGGCCGGGTCCACCCAGAAGGTGGCGGTGATGCGCTGGCCGGGTATCAGCTCGTTGACCTCGTCGATCAGCAGCATGCTTCGCTGGCAGACTGCACAGCTTCCGCAGTAGGAGCAGGGACAGGGCCTTTCGTAAAGGTATAGGTTCCGGTCACCTGTCCGTCCTCCGTGCTGCCCGGGGTCGGGGCGGCCGTGTAGTTCGAAATGGCGCCTTCCGTCCCGTCTGTATAGGTAAAAGTAATTGACTGATTGGCTTCAATGTTTCCTTTACCGTTGTAGGCAACCATTGTCAGAACCTCCCTGGTCGCCTTGGCCCGGATGACCATGGAACGTTCTCCGCTGTTGGCCAAGCCGTTGCAGACGGAACGGGTAAATTTTTTGCCCCGGACAAGGTTCAGGTCAGCATTGCTGGTTTGTTTCTTCCAATAGTCGATAAAATTATCATCGTCCACGCCGGTATTCAGAACCGTTTGCAGCACACGCCAGATCACCGCACTCTCGCCGGGAGCCAGCACGATGCCATTCTCCAGTGGCCACACGGCATCCGATGTCCCGTTGTTGTAGACAATTTCATAGTCCTTCAGGTTGATACTCTGATTGCTCACGTTGCGGACTTCTGCATATAGTAGAAGTTTTCAAGGATTCTGCCAGTATCATCGTCCGGGTACACCTCACGGGTATCCAACGCAGGGCTGCGCCCTGCCAAAGGTGGAGCACAAGGAGATGAAAACACTGACCTCGGATCAACTCGGTGCCTTCTTCCAGGAGGCCAGGGACAGCGGCGTGTACGAACTCTACTACCTCGACCTCGCTACCGGACTTCGGCGGGGCGAGCTGCTGGGGCTGAAATGGACGGATATAGACCTTGACCGTGGCGTACTGAAAATCCAACGGGCCATCTCACGGCAGAACGGCAAGGTAGTCGAGGCCCCGCTGAAAACAAAAAACGCCTACCGCACACTGCCGCTGTCGGCAGACGCGATAAGCGTTCTGAAAATGCAGAAATGCAAAGTTGGGAACAGTGAATGGGTGTTCCCATCGCCAAGCGGAGGCCCCATGTCCCCGGACAGCGTCCTGCACATGCTCCAGCGGGTGCTGAAACGGGCTGGGCTGCCCCGCATCCGATTCCATGACCTCCGACACACCTTCGCGACGATGGCCCTGCAAAACGGCGTGGACGTGAAAACGGTGTCCTCCATGCTGGGCCACTACTCGGCGGGGTTCACGCTGGACACTTACGCCCACGTTACCACCGACGCGCAGCTCAAGGCGGCGCAAACTATGGGCAATATCCTATCCCGTGCCGTCTGACGGTTTCCGCTACTCGCTCCCGTTGGGGTCAGCGTTTGGGTCAGAAAAAAGCAACACCCTAAAAACGGAACTTATGAAAAGCAAAAGTCCTCGAAATCAGACGATTTCGAGGACTTTTGGTACGCCGTGAGGGATTCGAACCCCCGGCCTTCTGGTCCGTAGGTTGTCTCAAGGGAAAATCGGAGCCGTTTCGGCTCCGATTTGTGCTTTTTGCCACCGTTCGCACGGCGAATTTTCCGTTGTTTCCGCCCAGCCCTGCCCGCTCCAATCCTATTCTGGGTCAAAACTGGGTCAATGACGATTTTGCGGTTGCGCAAACATAGAAACCTTTGAAGTATTGCACCGCAATTATGGGAAAAAGCTATCTGATTCCCTTCTGAGGCATTTTGGCAGCAAGGTACCAACATGCCAAACAAAGAATATTTATTAGCAGTACATGAACGATCATGTTAGGCACTGTAAAGTTGTATGTGTTTGAAACCTCGCCAAACTCCAGAAGATAGCGGCAGCCCATCCCCGCCAAAATATATAAAGAATTGAATGCCATGAGCATAGGCGTCATTTTTAATAGGCAGCCCTTTTTGTACGGGAACGCCTGCGATAAGAACGCACCCATGATGAGGCACCACATAACGGATAAGTAAACGCTGTACCAACCAAAGAAGAACGCCTCCGGCAGCGCAAAAATTGCGCCGCAATAGTCAAAGATAAGGCGGCGCGGCTCCGAGGTGCAAATGATAACTTTCTGATAACAGTTCGGTTTTCCGATAGCTTTGTTCCCTTGGTTACGGTATTGTTCGTTGTCGAAAGGGGCTGATACCATGCCAAAAAGACGAGCAAACGGCGAGGGAAACATCCGAAAACGAAAGGACGGTCGATGGGAGGGAAGATACACTGTCGGTCACGATCCCGAAACCGGCAAGGCCATCATCAAGAATGTCCTCGGCAAGACGCAAGCGGAAGTAAAAGAAAAGCTGAAAAAGGCAATCGAGGAAAACGTCGGCATCGACTACGGACGGGCCAAGACCTACACGGTAGGTAGCTGGCTGGAGGTGTGGATGGAGAACTACGCCAAGGTGAAACTCAGACCGTCCACCTTCAAAACCTCGCAAGGCTTTCTGAAAAACCACATCAAGCCGCAGATCGGCGGCATCCCGCTGGCAGACCTGACCTCTCTGGACTTGCAGAGATTCTACAAGCACCTGCTGGACGGTGGCAGAGTTGACCGCATCGAGGCCAAGAAAAAGCCGAAAGGGTTAGCACCCAAGACGGTGCGAAATATCCACCAGATGATCGGTTCGGCGTACAACCTCGCCATCGAGCAGAAGTTGGTAACCCGCAATCCGACACAGGGCTGCGCCTTGCCGAAGGTGGAACACAAAGAGATGAAAACCCTGACCGCCGACCAACTCAGTGCATTTTTCCAAGAAGCCAGGAACAGCGGCGTGTACGAGCTCTACTACCTCGACCTTGCCACCGGACTTCGGCGCGGCGAACTGCTGGGGCTGAAGTGGACGGACGTTGATCTCGACCGTGGTGTGTTGAAAATCCAACGGGCCATTTCCCGGCAAAACGGCAAGGTAGTCGAAGCCCCGCTGAAAACAAAAAATGCCTACCGCACCCTGCCCCTGTCGGCAGACGCGATAAGCGTTCTGAAAATGCAGAAATGCAAAGTTGGGAACAGCGAATGGGTATTCCCGTCACCCATCGGAGGCCCCATGTCGCCGGACAGCGTCCTGCACATGCTCCAGCGGGTGCTGAAACGGGCAGGGTTGCCCCGTATCCGATTCCACGATCTCCGCCACCCGTATGTCAAGCACACGACAAAAATTTTTAGCTTACGCCTGATGGATTTTCAAGCGCAGGCTTATCCTGATGCTCGGCGAAAAACTCGCGGAGCTTGTCAGCTTCATCGGGGAGGATAAAGCCAAAGCCCTGTCCGTCCACTCTGCAATAGAAAGCGATTTTCATATCTGCCACCTCAATCGAAAATATCTTGGATTTTGTATGCAACCTCAATACGCTTGTCGGGGTACACCAGCACCCGGTCGATCAGCAGCTCGGCCAGCTCGGTGGTCAGCGTGTCCGCATCAAAAATTGCCTTGGACGCTTCCTTGCGGCTGTCCTGCCGTGCCTGTTTGTCCTGCTTCTGTTTCGCCTGTGCCAATACTGCGGCATAGGCGTTTTTTGTTTTCAAAAGCAGCTCGTCACACGCAGCCTTTTCTGCTTTGTAGGTGTTCAGGTCGATCTCACCCATGAGATAGCGTTCGTACAAGGTGCGCTTGCAGTCTTGAAGCGCCTCAATCTGCTGCTCATATTCGGCGCGTTCCGGTACGGAAGCCTCCACCCGGAGCGAACCGTCCGGGGCAAGCGGTGCGGCGGCTTCCATCTGCTTTTTCAGCGTCAGGAATACCGCTTGTTCCAGCTCTGCGGCGTTCAGACGCATCTTGTGGCAGCGGCTTTCTACGTCCGCCTCGGAATGGCGGCAGTGATAATATGAGGTTTTCTGCATGGTGCGGGACAGCGCATGACCGCAGCAGCCACAGAAGGCTTTGCCTTTCAGCGGGTAGTCCCGTTTCTTTTTGTTGGGCTGGGAAAAGCGGAGCTGGCTGGCCTGCACGGTATCAAACACAGCTTTCTCGACGATGGCCGGGTGATGGTCGGGGATGATGTACCACGATTCTCTGTCCTTCAGGCGGCTTCTGGTGCCGCCTACTTCGAGAACCGCCCGCTTGCCGATCACATACACGCCGGTGTAGCGTTCGTCCTCCAAAATGCGGAGAATGGTGGACGCACTCCAAATCCCGTGACAGCGGGAAAGATCGTGGGTGTGATTGCCGTGCGCCGCTTTGTACTGACCGGGCGTGGGGATGTTCCTGCGGAACAGCTCTCGCGTGATAGCGGAGGCGTTGATGCCCTCGGCGGCAAGCTGGAAGATGAGCTGCACAACGGCAGCGGCCTCCGGGTCAGGCTCCATTCTGCCATCGGCGCTTTTGCGGTAGCCGTAGGGACAAATTTTGCTCTGATACTCGCCGCGCTGCATCTTGGCGTACTTGGCGCTCTTGGTCTTGATGGACATATCGCGGCTGTAATATTCGCTGATGAGATACTTGAATGCTACGTCCATGCCGCCGGTGTCACCCTTGAATTTGCTGCTGTCAAAATCGTCGCTGATGGAAATGAAGCGGGTATGGAACAGTGGGAACACGCGCTCGATAAAGTAGCCGGTTTCAATGCTGTTTCGCCCGAAGCGGGAAAAATCCTTGACGATGATGCAGTCGATTTGATTGGCCCGCACCAGCTCAATGAGCTTCTGTACCTGCGGACGCTCAAAATTTGTGCCGCTGTACCCATTGTCGATGAACTCCGTGATCTCCGCGTTCAGGGCTTCGGGCATGGAAGCCGCATATTCATGGAGAGCAAGGCTCTGATTTTCAATGCTCAGGCTGTCGTACTTGTAATCCTCGATGGAGAGGCGGATGTAGAGGGCGATCACATATTTCTGCATTGTTCCAGCACCTCCGCATAGGTTTCAAACTCGCTCTGGAAGCGATAGCGCACCGTGATCTGCTTGTCGTGGGATACCTCGATGCGGTCGATCAGCCGCTCGATGAGTGCGCCGGTCAGCGCCCGGTCGGTCTTAATTTGTGCGGCATCCTGTTCCAGCGCCCGGTGCTGCTCTGCTTGAGCATCCATCGTTCGCAGGCCGTCCTCCAACTGTTCCATTTCCACGGAGAGGTCGGCAATGCGGCTTTCGTACTTCTCCTTGTAGTCAAAGTATTCATCCTTGGTGAGAACGCCTTGGACGAGGTTTTCATATAAACTCCGCACGATACCGCGAAGCCGCTGGATTTCCTGCTTGCGGCTGGTGATCTTCTCCCGCAGCTCAGCGCGGTCAGCGGCCTGCCGGGGCAGCTCCGCAAGGGAGAGGGTGTATTGCCCCAGCGCCGTATCAAGCGCGTCCTGAAGCATATCTGCCAACATATCCAGCAACGCATCCTCGCGGATGGTCACGCCGGGGCAGGCATCTTTGCTGATTCGGCTCTGGCTCAGACAATGGTAGAAGTACACATCGTCGGACTTCTTGCGGATGTTTCTCTGCCGATGCAGGTTGCCGCCGCAATGGGCGCAGAACACCTTGCCTTTGAGCAAATTCGGTGTGAAGGCCTTGACCTCCCGCGCCTTGGCGCGGCTGGCGGTCTGATTGAGAATTTCCTGCACCGCCGCGAACTGTTCCCGGCTGATGATGGCCTCGTGGGTGTCCCGTACCACCGTCCATTCCTCGGCATCGGCCTTGACCTGCCGGTGATCCACGGTTTTGGTCTGCCCCTGAACGAGATCTCCGATGTAGACCTCGGAGCGGAGAATGACACCGACTGTCCGGGTCTGCCACTTGCCGCTGCCGAGCAAATTTTCGTGGGTGATCTTGCCCTGCATCTTCTTGTAGTGGCTGGGGGTAAGAACGCCTGCTTCGTTCAGCCGCACGGCAATGGTATTCAGGCCAGCGCCCTCGGAAGCCCAGCGGAACATCCGCTGTATCACGACGGCGGCAACGGGGTCGATGATAAGCTGGTGGCAATCGTCCTCCGCTTTCAAATAGCCGTAGGGAGTACGCGCACCGATGAATTTGCCGTCCTTCATGGCCTGCCGCTGCTGCGCCCTGATCTTGCGCCCGATGTCCAAAGCGTAGGCTTCGTTTATCATGTTCCGCAGCGGAATGATGATACCGGAATGGGCGTCCTCCGGGGCGACGGTATCGAAGTTTTCATTGACCGCAATAAAGCGGATATTACGGATGCGGAAATACTGTTCGATGTAGTAGCCGGTGTCGATGGTGTTTCGTCCCAAACGGGAGAGGTCTTTGACAATCACGCAGTTTACATGACCGGCCTCAATATCCGAGAGCATCTGCTGAAAGCCCGGACGGTGGAAGTTTGTCCCGGTCGCACCGTTGTCGATGTAAGTATCGTACACGCTGATCTCCGGGTACTGCTCCAGATAGCGGGCAATAATCATCTGCTGGGTTTCAATGGATACGCTGTGCGTGTGGGTATCCTCCACCGAAAGGCGGACGTAGATCGCGGCGCGGCAAGCGGCGTCGGCCTCCTGCACGGCTACCGCAGCCGTTTCTTTTCTGCTCTTTCTTGCCATGCTCAACCCACCTTTCTCTGTTCGTAATCTTTCTGCTGCGCAGCCAGCGCCAAAAGCTGCAACGCCTTTTTGTATTCGTCCTCATGGGTAAAGGTAATATCCAGCTCCTTTTTCCCACGGACGCGGATGCTCTGCACCATGTGAATGAGCGCCCTGCGGTCTAAGGTTTCCAGCGTGGAGAACTGTGTAAACTGCGAAATCCAACGGTTGCGCTCACTTCGATTTTCCAGCACCTCCGTGAGCTTTTCCTTGAGAACGCGGACGCTTTCTCGGATGTCCTCGGCCTGCTTGGTGTACTTGGCCTTGTAGGAGGCGTATTCCTCCTTGGTGAGCATACCTCCCACAAGGCTCTCATAAAGCCTTGCCTTGAACTCCAGCACCTGCTCCAACCGGCGCTCGTTGTCGGTGATGTGGTCGCTGTATTCCTTGGCAAGCGCCTGATTGATGCTGGTCTGGTCAATGCCGGTCAGCAGCGCCTCCAGCGAAGCAATATTGCCGATATAGGCTTTCAGGCTGTCCCGCACACAGTCGATCAGGCTGCTTTCTTTCAGCATGACCGGATGGGCGCAGCCCTTTTTCTTGCCGGTGGGACAATAATAGTAGTGGTACTCCTTGCCGTTTGCACGGTTGGTTTTGCGGGTCATGCGGCTTCCGCAGCACCCACAGATCAGAATACCGGAGAAGAGGTACACCGTGTCCTCGTTGGGAGAGGTCCGGGTATCCAGCCCCTTGATGCGCTGCACCAGCTCAAAATCCTGACGGGCAATCAGCGCTTCGTGGGCATCCGGGACGCGCACCCACTCGGAGGCGGGGCGCTGCTCCATCTGCTTGATCTTGTAATGCGGCGTCCCCTGTTTGCCCTGCACCAGCGTTCCGGTATAGGTTTCGTCCTGCAAGATGCGGATGATGGTGGTAGCCGACCACTTGCAGTCGGCCTTGTCCGCATAGCCCTTTTTCGCGTAGGGCAGACCGTTGTTCTTCTTGTAAGCCAGCGGGGAGAGGATACCCAGCCGGTTCAGCTCCGATGCGATCTTGGAGGCGCTTGCGCCCTCCAGCCGCATACGGAAAATGTCGCAGACAACGCGGGCGGCGTAGGGGTCAGGAACGAGTAAATTCTTGTTGTCCTCGGCTTTCATGTAGCCGTACACCGGGAACGCACCGACGAAATCGCCGTTGCGCCGCTTCACATCCAGAGAGGAACGGGTCTTGATGGAAATGTCCCGGCAGTAGGCTTCGTTCATAATGTTCTTGACCGATACGGTCAGATCATCGCCGCTGTCATGGGCGGTGTCGATGCTGTCGGTGATGGCAATGAAGCGCACCCCGTAGGCCGGGAATACCCGGCGCAGATACCGGCCAGTTTCGATGTACTCGCGCCCTAAGCGGGAGAGGTCTTTTACGATGACGCAGTTGATGTTGCCGTCGGTGACATCCTGCATCATTTCCTTGAACGCAGGGCGGTCAAAAGCTGACGTTAGATAACGATACTTTTGAAAACACTGGAAAATCAAGGTTTTTCGAGCGACGGACAAGCCGGGTATTGTACTAAAAACTGAATACGACGCAAAAGCGGCGTTTCCCACTCTCTACACAGGGAGAACAGGAACGCCGCTTTTTTCATGCCCTTTGTTACGCAGTAGGGGCAGAAAAAGCCTTGCTATGGTTCAGTTCTTCGGCGTTCAGAAGCTGGCTGATTTCTTCCACATTTGTCCCCAGTACAGCCAAATCGTCCGTAAAGGTAAAGGCCGCAATAATCGGCCCAATCAGCCCCAGCGAGAAAATCACAATGGACAGGAAGGTGGAAAGCTCCAGACTGCCGGAGAGCCAGAATGCAAAACCGCAGGGCAGCACGCAAATCAGCACTGAGGGCAGGATGGCGTTGTAGGCGCTCATGGTTTTCTGGTTTTCCCGCATCCAGTCCACATAGTAGTTGGCGTTATAATTCACCGCGTCAGAATATTTTTTGTAGGAACCGGCGGACTGGCTGAACGCTTTCACCACCTCAATGCCTCCGATATATTCCACGATGGCGTCTGTCATCTGCTTGCCTGCCTTGACAGCACCCTCCCACTTGACGGGATAGTTTTTCATACCGGCGGACATAACCACAAGGCCCACCACGAGAGTGACAAGGGACAAAAGCGCCATACGCCAGTCCAAAAGGAACAGGTACACGGCGATCACAATCGGCACCAGCACATTTGCGGTCATTTCCGGGATCAGGTGTGCGAAGGTCGATTCCATGCCTTCCACCCGGTCAACAATCGTCATTTTATACTGGCCGGACGGAGTATCTAAAATCGTCCCCATCGGGACGCGAGCCAGCTTTGCGGTGATATTCTCCCGCAGATCACGCAGCGTGTAATAGGTCGCTGTGTGGGAAATCGTTGTAGAAAGACAGGAAAACAGCACCTTCCCAAAGTAGCCGCACAATGCAATAATACCAGCGGTCACATAGCGGGAAAAATTCTGTTCCCCAGACAACATCATTGTGACAATATGCGCCACGCAGAAATAGGGCACCATCTGGCAGGCCACGCCTAATACCGCAAGGATAACACTGCCGATGAATTTTCCATGATAGGGCTTGCTCCATCCCCATAAGACGCCTATGGGCGACTCTTTCTTTTCCTCCTTCATTCTGTGGACACCTCCTTCTTCATATCACTCAGGAAAAACTTTAGCAGGCGTTTTCGGCCATCGCTGTCCTCTATGGAATAACTTTCCTGAATTTGCCCATTTTCTAAGTGAAGGACATAATTGCAGCAGCGTAGAATAAATTCCGGGTCATGCGTTACCACAAGCGCGGTTCTTCCGGCATTTGCCACCTGATTGACAACATTAGCGACCTGCCTCATGTGAAACAGGTCAAGGCCGCTGGTCGGTTCATCGAATAAAATCAAAGGGCGCTCCGAAGCAATCGCAGAGGCAACCGCCACGCGCTGCTTTTGGCCGCCGGACAGTCCCATCGGGTGGCAGTCCTCATAAGGCAGCAGGTCCATCTCCTGCAAGATTTCTCTTGCCCTCTGCTTATCCTCAGTTCCCATACTGAGCAGAATTTCATCCAGAACACTTTCGGTAAAGAGTTGGTGGTTCACATCCTGCATGACCATATAGCAAAGTTTCAATCGTTCTTTTCTGGAATAAGTCTTGCTCTGATCCTACACTGTTCCCTTGAAGTGCTTTTCCAACCCGCAGAGGCACCGGGCAAAGGTGGATTTTCCCGCACCATTATGTCCGATGATGGCCGTGGCGCTGCCGGATGGGAAAGAGGTTTCCGTTATATGCAAGGTTTCCGGCTCATGCTTATAGGCGAAGGACACATTCTTTATCGTCCAAACCGCCTCGTTCATTCTCTGTGGCGGGCCTTCAATTCCTGAAAGCCCCGCAAGATCAAGAGGGCGCAATCCCATATCATCGCGTTGTTTTGCCGACAGGCCGCAAAATTCCTCTGCTGTATAATCACCTTCGATTTCTCCATCTTTCAGGTACAGGACACGGTCAAAGAGGCCGGACAGATAATACAGCCGGTGTTCAGAGATTATGATGGTCTTTCCCTGCGATTTCAAAGTAAAGAGAAGCTGCCGGAAATCAGCGATAGCGTATGCGTCAAGGTTGGATGATGGTTCATCCAGCACATAAACATCTGGGTCAATCGCCGCAGCCGATCCGCAGGCGATTTTTTGCTTTTCACCGCCGGACAAAGAAAAAATACTTCTATCAAGCAGCGGCTCCAACTTTAGCTGTGCAGCTACACGCTTTACACTGTCACGCACAACATCTTCCGCCATGCCGTGGTTCTCTGGGCCGAAAGCCAGTTCGCTGGTCGTGTCCACATTGAAAAACTGAGAGCGCGGATTTTGAAATACAGAACCGACTTTCAGAGAAATATCAAACAGTGACAGGTCACGGGTATCCTTTCCATCCAGATAGACGGAGCCGGTATAAGTCCCCTCATGATAATGGGGGATCAAGCCGTTAAACAACCGGGTCATGGTTGTTTTCCCACAGCCGGAAGTCCCGCAGAGCAGGACAAAAGAACCATCCTCAATAGTGCAGGAAATATGTTTCAAAGCGCCACCGGCCTGCCTCTCACTGTCGGGAAGGGTACTGGCAGGATAAGAAAAGGACACATCTTGACATTCAATCATTTCCTTCACCCCCTTACGGCAAGCACATAGATTTGCGCTGCAAATGCTCCCAGACAGATCAGCAGGAAAATAACATCCTGCACATGAAAACCCAGCTTACAGATATTCGTTCGTTTTACCGGGCCTCCCAATCCCCGCGTAAGGGCTGCCTGGGACAGTTCCTCTCCGATTTTGACGGAGCAGATCATCATGGGGACAATCCGATACTCTAAAATCGCACCGACTTTTCCACCACCAAAGCGGACGCCACGCATCCGCATGGCGTCCCCAATAGCGCTCCATTCTTCCGCAACCGTGGGAAAGAAGCGAAACATCACAGACATGGGAATGGTGATCTGCTGCGGCAGGTGGAGCCGTTCCATCGCTGCAACAAATTCGCTGACCGTGGTTGTAGTTACCACGAAATATCCCATGACCACGCTGGGGGTGAACCGCAGAAGAATACCAACGACGGCTACTGCGATGTAGTTTGCTACGCCGGTCAGTCGGGACAGGCCGAACATTTCCAGGCACAGACTGCCTCCAAAAATCAGGATATAGAGAACAGCGCCTTTCCATTTTCTGGCCGCTGACAAAAGTAACAGCGGGATCGCCGCCAACACGATGATGTAATACTGCATGATACCTTCATACGAACCGCCTAAAATAAAGACAGCTATGGTAATCAGTACCGCCAGTTTTGTCCGGGGATCTAATAAAATTCCGCTATTGTTTTTTTGACTTGCAAGAAGTTCGCGGCTCATTATACAATTCCTGCCCGCTCAAAATGCTTTTTGAAAATCTTCCGTCCAATCAGACCGCCGACAAGACCGCTGACGAAAGCAGCGATAAGCAATACCGGCAAAATCCAGTCGGGCATATAAGCCATAAGCGTATCGGCATATTCCTGACCGTAACCGGGGAGCAGGTTCTGGTAGTAAGCGTCACGCGTCACAACGATGGGAATAAAGGCGCCGATTACCCACATGGAAAAAACGCCGTGAATCAACACTTCGCGCTTGGCATTTTTGTAGTCACAGGCTTTCATCATAAAATCGGAAATCAGCCCGAAGATCAGCCCGGTAGGGATGCACCACCAGCCCATGCCGGTCAGCAGCATAATGATACCCAGCAGCACTCCGCAGATGGTAAGCATACCGAATTTCTTAATTTTGGAGAAGAACAACATCATCGGAATACCGCCGACAAGCGGCACGATCACGCTGATAAGCGGAATGAAAATCGGGATAAAACCGATGGACGCCGCAGCGAAAATGACGATAAAATAAATCGCCGTGAAAATACCGATGTTGATGAGATCCTTTCCTTGCAATTTGTTGTTCATTGCGAAACCTCCTAACATGATTGCTTTCTCGGTTAGAGCTCGCTAACCAACTCTAATGGTAGCACATATTCAATTATGTTTCTATGCACATATCAGTATTTTAGGCCCGTATAGCAAGGAGCTTTTTCGTTTTGCCAGCATATCCATTGACCGTGAATTTTTTCGCGGGTATAATAATATCAACGATTTTGCGTGATGAAAGGGGCGAAGCAGTTGCGTGATATGATATACAGCATTTTAGAAAACAGCGATACTGTTTCTGATGTGACTTTGAAAAACAGTCCAAATAGCAACACATTGCTTTTGGATCGGGCAGATGGCAAGGGACGCATGACATTCCATACGCTCTTTCCGGGGCTGACTTTGGCTTTTATTTTTGTAAATGCTCCCGTATGGCCGGAGTCGGATGAAAATTCAAATCTAAAGCCTTTGCTGATTAACTATTGCGTTTCAGGCAGAAGTGAATTGCTTCTGGATGACGGCTCCTACATTTACCTGAAGGAAAATGATTTTTGTGTCAGTGAACAGACCGCACAGAAAGAATATATCTTTCCTACGAAGCAGTAGCATAGCGTCCAACATCCGGCAGTACATGACCTTTGCGGTGCTGCTGACTGGAAATCCTGTCAACGCTCTGGGAAAGGGCATACAGGGCGGCAATGGTGTGTCTATCGTCATAAATTCAAAATTCATTCGGTGTCTTCCTCCTTTTTCCTTGCTCGTTTGGATAAATAACGGGGGCAGTCAACCACAACCGCCCGGAAGCTCTGCCTGCACCCATGCTGGCATTTCCGGCATAATTCGTTGTAAGTGACACGCCCCCGGTCATTGAGGTAAAAGGAAAGCTCATGCTTCCTCTTTTTGCTCATTCTCGGCATATTGCGCTTCCTCCCGTTTTAGTGTATGGTTTCGGGGCGATTTTCGGCAAAATTACAGTCATAGAACCGCCTAAAATCTCCCGAAGTATCAGCGATAGGGTAGACTATCCCCCTATCAGGTTGTCGTGTTTCGGTATCATTTCGGTGTCAGTTCGCCAGTTCTCCCCGGTGTCGTTCCTCCCCTGAATCTCACAGCGGCGTATCGCTCCCTTTGGTA